>Ga0075154_10000146_pt1 | contig 60240 bp, 56 predicted proteins | sample JI71714BDNA_FD_70965 | JGI IMG/M metagenome (GOLD analysis project Ga0075154, IMG submission 70965) | Wastewater effluent complex algal communities from Wisconsin, to seasonally profile nutrient transformation and Carbon sequestration -... | ecosystem: Engineered > WWTP > Effluent > Algae... | reverse complement strand
CAAACTCACCCGAAGTTTCGCGTTTCGCTTCACCCCGTCGGCATGGCGCGCATTATAGGCCGCATTGAAACTTACGCAAGCACAAATTCCAGAAAAGTTGCTGTTTCGCGATCGTTCGGACAAATAAGCCGCAAAACGTGTATTTTCCAAACAAAAACTCCCATTTTACAACTGCTTAGTTGCTTGGCTTCCTGCCAACTACTGGTTAAGATGCTGATTGACTACTATAAGTAGAAAGCTTTCTTTGTATTTACTTACCTTTTCAGAATCAGGAATTCCATATGTTGCCAAGTTTAAGATCCTCACTGCCATTTACCCTGGCACTCGCTATTATCACTTATCTCGTTTTCAGCTTTGTACTGAGCAGTCTGGCTTTAGATACACCGACCGCAGTAACTATGGGTGTAGTGCTGGCCGGTATTCTGGTACCGATGCTGGTCGAACTAAAACCGCTGGATTCAACACCATCAGCAGCAGTTACAAAACCAGTCACTGTTGCCGCCAGTGGCCCTTCTGTCACTCTGTATGTTGGCAATCTGCCATATAAGGCTAACGAAGAGGCTGTCCGCGATCTATTCCAGCAATCTGGCACGGTACTAAATGTCCGATTGATGAAGGACCGTCAGACTGGCCGTCGCCGTGGCTTTGGCTTTGTTGAAGTCGCGGCAAAAGATGCAGCCAAGGTGATTCAGAAACTTAATGATTTTGAGTATGAAGGCCGCACCCTGAAAGTTCGTGAAGCAAAAGAACGTCAGGACAATGATGACAGCGACGAGTAACTAAATGTTCGTGGCAGGTTTTGGCCAATGTTGATATTGGTCAAAACCTAGTTCTGTGATCCGGGCCAACTGCCGCTCATCCAATATCCCACTACTTATATATAGCTGACTGTATGCTTCCGTTGCGTCAACCAGTCTATCTTCTCCGGCAACAAGAGCTTGTACCCGCCGCGCAATAGCCTCAGCAGTATCCAGAAAAACACAACCAGGCAGATTGGCCGACAGTTCAGCTTTCAAAAAAGGAAAGTGAGTACAACCTAGAACCACTGCCACAGGCGGTTGTTGCATTAAGCCTAGTTTCGCCAACTCAGTAGCCACAGCACTGCTAACATCCTGCTGATACCAAACCTTCAGCTCAGCCAGCCGGACTAACTCACTGGAACCAGCAGTATCCACGACACAACCTGGCGCGAACTCTGCGATCAGTCCCTGCAAATAGGTACTGCGGCAGGTCGCTGGCGTGGCCAATACTGTGAACCCGCTCTGGCAATACTTTGCAGCGGCAGGTTTGATCGCTGGCACAGTACCGACAAAAGGCAGGTCAAACTGCTGACGCAGCGATGCGACGGCTTGCGTCGTTGCCGTGTTGCATGCAATCACAATCAGCTCAGCACCTTGCTCAACTAACAATGCAGACAACTGCGCCAAACGAGACTGAATAAAAGCCTCTGACTTCTCACCATAAGGCAGATATTGATTGTCCATCACATATATATAGTGGGCCGGTACTTTAGCCCTCACTGCAGCCAGAATGCTGAGGCCACCCACACCGCTGTCGATAAATCCAATCCGCATGTTCTCTCCTGCGCGCTCACGACCATATTTTGCCAGAAGCTCGGTAGTCGCGACAGCGGTCATCAGAGCATTTGGTTTCTCGGTGAAAAGTCTCTAAAATGTGCGCCCCGTAGTTCTGAGACAACATCATGCAACCAGGTCAGGTTTTCCCGGCTCAATACGCACAGTTACTGGCTGAAAAAGCGCAGCAAGTCGGCCAGCTGTTCAGCCATTTTGCCATGCCACAGCCCCAGATTTTCCAGTCCCCTGCGGAGCACTATCGCTGTCGCGCAGAATTCCGTGTCTGGCATGACGGCGATGACCTGTACCACATCATGTTTGACCCGGAGACCAAGACTCGCCATCGTATCGATTACTTCCCGGTGGCAATCAAAACCATCGCGGATTTTATGCCGCGGTTGATCGCTGCGCTAAAACAACGTCCGTTATTACGTAATCGCTTGTATCAGATTGATTATTTGTCCGGACACAGCGGTGAACTGCTGGTCTCACTGATTTACAAGAAGCCGGTCCCGGCAGAATGGGCAGACGAAGTCCGGGAACTTAAGGCAGAGCTGAGTACCGATCATCCGCTGGATTTCATCGGTCGTGCCCGTAAACAGAAGATTCTGATCGATCGGGATTTCATTACTGAGCAGCTGCAGGTCGGGGAGCGTCAGCTGAGTTATCAGCAAATCGAAAACAGTTTTAGTCAGCCAAACGCGGCGGTGAACCAACAGATGCTCAGCTGGGCCTGTGATATTTCGCGGCAACTAAATGGCGATTTGCTGGAGCTATATTGCGGCAACGGCAACTTCTCATTGGCGCTAGCGCCCTATTTCCGTCAGGTGGTGGCGACCGAGTTATCCAAAGTGTCGATTAAATCGGCTGAACTGAATATCCGGCAAAATCAAATCAATAATGTGCAGGTGTTAGCGATGCCGGCGGAAGATGTCAGTGCGGCGCTCGCCCAGGGCAATGCGCTTAAACACATCGATTTGAACGGCTTAGCACTTAACACTATTTTGGTTGACCCGCCAAGAGCAGGTCTGGACCCAGCAACAGTGCAACTCGTCAGCAGATTTGACGACATTCTGTATATTTCGTGTAATCCGGCGACGCTGGCCGATAATCTGCAAACCCTGACGCAAACACATGACGTGCAGCAGTTTGCCTTCTTCGACCAGTTTCCATATACCCATCACATGGAATCTGGCGTCTGGTTGCGCCGGAAAACATCCATTTAACGATCTATCTTTTTTACGATCAGTCTTTCGGCCGGCGCCCATAGCCGGCCGCCCCATGGGCTAACCAACGCAGCTGCAAAATGGTTCTTAATGTGATTTGCACCCTGGTTTCCGGGCTTGCATCCAGCGCATCGGCACCGGCATGGAAGACCAGCGTGACCATCGCTTCGGCCTGCATCTGTGCATACTCATCCGGACAAGCTGTTTCTTTGCGCAGATAATCCGCAAGCTCAGCACAAAAATGCTGGATCTCACGCGCCACCGCACGGCGAAATGCAGCCGAGGTGCCTGAGCGCTCACGCAGCAACAGCCGGAACACATTACTGTTACCAACGACAAATTCCATAAAAGTTTCAATCGACGTGCGGATCACACTGCCATTTTTCTCAATGCGGTTGCGCGCCTGGCGTAACAGCTGACGCAGCATCAGCCCCGCTTCATCAACCAGCGTTAATCCCAGCTCATCCATATCGGCAAAGTGGCGATAGAACGAGGTCGGTGCAATACCCGCTTCACGGGCGACTTCGCGCAGGCTAAGACTGGAAAAACCTTTGTCTGGACTTAACTGCGCAAAAGCAGCATCAATAATGGCGCGACGGGTCTTTTCTTTTTGCTGGGCTCTCGACACTGGTGTTACCTGTTCACGGATGCGGTAAAAGCACATTTTATACCTTGACCGCGCTCCAATGCACAGTAAAATTAGCTTACAGTTGTAAGCCAAAAGTACCTACTATGGAAAAACACCCTATTATCTGGACTAACGTCTTGTTGTTCAGCCTGACCTTCGCAGTTGCTGCTATCGGCGTACCGATGTATGCCATCCTCGTGGGTTTCGGCTGGACTGAAATCATTGCCACAGTGCTATGTCTGGGCTATTGCGGGATGTCAATCACGGCTGGTTATCACCGTTTGTGGGCACACAAAACTTACGACGCACATCCTATTTTGCAGTTTTTCTTTGCGATTGGTGGTGCTTTTGCTCTGCAAAACAGTGCTTTGCACTGGTCATCAGATCACCGGGTTCATCACAAGTTTGTCGATCAGAATGATAAAGACCCTTATTCCGCCAAAAAAGGCTTCTGGTTCAGCCATATTGGCTGGATGTTGCGCGAATATCAGGCGCAACGTTACAGCGACTACAGCAACGTCCGGGACCTGCAAAATAATAAAATCGTGATGTGGCAGCACAACAATTATCTGCTGTTGACTGTGCTGACGAACTTTGGCATTCCACTGTTATTAGGCGTGCTGACTGGCAATATTGTCGGTATGTTGCTTAGTGTTGGCGTACTACGCTTGGTACTGAGTCACCATTTCACCTTTTTTATCAATTCATTAGCCCATATCTGGGGTAAACAGCCTTATACCGATCAAAATACCGCGCGTGACAATGGCTGGCTGGCATTTGTGACCTACGGCGAGGGTTACCACAACTTCCACCATATTTTCGAGTTTGATTATCGCAATGGTATTCGCTGGTGGCATTTCGACCCAACCAAATGGCTGATTAAAGGCTGTTCATTTATCGGTCTGACCCGCAATCTGAAAGTGTGTCCGGAAGATAAAATCGTTAAAGCCAAAGCTCTGATGCAGTTGAAGCGGGCACAGGCGAAAGCCATACAACTACAGTTGCCGGATGCTGAACAGTTACTGCAGAAAATGGAACACGAATACGCCTTATTAGTTGAACGGATGCAAGCCTATTACGATTCGCAGAAGCAGTTGTTGCAGCAGAAAAAAGCCGGGCTTCAGCAGAAGAAAGACCTATTGATGCAAAGTTATAACGACTTTGATTTAAGTAAGCACTGTGCTGAATTAAAGCAAAACTGGCAGTTGCAACAACGTCAATGGCAACTGTTTATCAGCCAATATGCCTAAGTTCCGGTTAAATCAGTAGAAAAGCCGACGGAAGTCGGCTTTTCTACTTCTGCTCCCTGAAATTGAGCTGCTATTATCTTGGCATCGCAAGCAGGCTACAGGCGGAATATCAGGTGTCTAATAAAAAAACTACAGCGCAGACTCAGCAACAGTTCGACTATGACGCGATCATCATCGGCACAGGCCCCGGTGGTGAAGGCGCCGCAATGAATCTGGCAAAGAGCGGAAAACGAGTGGCAGTTATCGAACGCCATACTCAGGTCGGTGGTGGTTGTACGCACTGGGGCACTATCCCTTCTAAAGCGCTACGCCATTCAGTCAGCCGCTTTATTGAATACAACGAGAACCCGTTGTTTCAAATGGATAATCAGTCATCTAATCTGACTTTTCCACAGATCCTGAAACATGCTGCCGGCGTGATCCGTAAACAAGTAAGACTGCGCAGCAGTTTTTACGACCGCAACCGCGTCGAAGTGTTTGCCGGTGATGCCTCATTTGTTGATAAACACCATATAAAAATAGTCCCGCCAAGCGGACCAGACCGCGTTATCAGCGCACAAACCATCGTGCTTGCCGTCGGGTCAAGACCATACCGCCCGGCCAATGTCGATTTTAATCATCCGCATATTTTTGACAGCGATACCATCTTGTCATTGAGCAAGGACCCGCGGCATATCATCATCTTTGGCGCCGGTGTGATCGGCTGCGAGTATGCTTCTATTTTCCGCGGTCTCGGGGTGCGGGTGGATTTGGTGAATACCCGCGACCGGCTGCTGTCTTTTATGGATGCCGAAATCTCAGACGCTTTGAGTTACCATTTCTGGAATTCGGGCGTGACTATCCGTCACGGCGAAGAATTTGAGTCGATTGAAGGCCTGGATGATGGCGTCATTCTACATCTGCAGTCGGGCAAAAAAATGAAAGCCGACTGCATTCTGTTTGCCAACGGTCGTACCGGCAATACTGATGCGCTGAACCTGGACGCTGTCGGTTTAAAAGCAGACAGCCGTGGCCAACTGAAGGTCAATGAAAACTATCAAACCAGCGTTGACAACATTTACGCTGTAGGTGATGTGATTGGTTATCCAAGTCTTGCCAGCGCCGCCTATGACCAGGGCCGCATCGCCGGCAACTCAATTATTCATGGTCACTGTGATACGAGACTGATTGAAGATATTCCGGTCGGTATCTACACCATTCCGGAAATGAGTTCTGTCGGCAAAACCGAACAACAACTGACAGCGGCCCGGATCCCTTATGAAGTAGGCCGGGCACAGTTTAAACATCTGGCACGGGCACAAATCGCGAACACCAGTGCAGGTAGCCTGAAACTGCTGTTCCACCGCGATACCAAAGAGATTTTAGGGATCCATTGCTTTGGTGAACGGGCAGCTGAGATTGTCCACATTGGCCAGGCCATCATGATGCAGAAAAATGGTGGCAATAACGTTGAGTACTTCGTCCATACCACGTTCAACTACCCAACGATGGCTGAGGCCTATCGGGTTGCAGCGATGAATGGTTTAAACCGTTTGTTCTGAACTGTCTGATTTTCTTGTTAAAACGCCGGCGACTGCCGGCGTTTTATTTGGTGAAAAACTTGCTCGTTACAACGTCGGGTAATCGGTGTAACCAACCGGGCCTTTGCCATAAAATAGCTCTTTACGCGCTGGATTCAGCGGGGCGTCTGCGGCCAATCGTGCCGGCAGATCCGGATTGGCGATAAATGGGATACCAAAAGCTACAGCGTCCGCTTTCCCTTCCGCTATCCACTGATTAGCGGTTGTTTTATCAAACTTTTCGTTGGCGATCACCGCACCGCCAAACAGTTGCTTCAGTAACGGGGTCAGACTGTTGTCTGCGGCGTGTTCGCGTGTCGACAAGAATGCAATGCGCCGTTTGCCAAGCTCAGTAGCAACATAACCGAAAGTAGCAGTTGGGTTGCTATCAGCCATATCATGCGCGTCCATTCGTGGTGCCAGATGCACACCGACCCGGCCTGCTCCCCAAACATCAATGCAGGTATCCACCACTTGCAGCAGTAAACGCGCACGATTTTCTAGCACGCCACCATAGACATCATCGCGCAGGTTGGTACTGTCCTGCAGAAACTGATCGAGCAAATAGCCGTTTGCAGCATGCAAGTGGACACCATCAAAACCGGCAGCTTTGGCATTCACCGCGGCCTGACGATAATCAGCCACTGTCGCAGCGATTTCATCAAGGGTGAGTGCGCGTGGCGTCACAAAATCCTGCACCGGCCGCACTAAGCTGACATGGCCAGCCGGGCGCACTGCGCTTGGAGCCACCGGCGTAGCGCCGTCCAGATACAAAGGTGCCGAGACACGACCCACATGCCAGAGCTGCAGGAAGACCCGGCCCCCGGCCACATGCACAGCTTCAGTAACCAGGCGCCAACCGGCGATTTGCGCTTCCGACCAGATGCCGGGAGTATCGGGGTAGCCAACCCCCATAGCGCTCACTGAGGTGGCTTCGGTTAAGATCAGGCCAGCACTGGCACGCTGTTGATAATATTCAGCCATCAGCGCATTCGGGACTCTGCCTTCATCGGCACGGCACCGGGTCAAAGGCGCCATCACAATCCGGTTAGGCAGCGTCAGCTCACCCAGCTGCAAAGGATCGAATAAAGTTGGCATCAGTGCTCCGTGACGGTTGCTGCGAATGGGCCGGAATTTCTAGCATGGCGGCCTCATCGCGGGGGCAAAAATCAAAAAAGCCAGTTAATTAACTGGCTTTTTTATTAAATAACAATAACTTAAATATCGTTATCGAGGTGATAAGTCCGGCTAAACGACTGAACGGCTTCGATAAAGAATTTGACTTTTTCTGGGTCTACATCCGGCGTAATACCATGTCCAAGATTAAATACATGACCAGAGCCTTGGCCATAACCATCAAGAATCGCCTGGACTTCTAACCGCATGCGCTCTGGCGTGCCTAACAGGAAGGCCGGATCCATGTTGCCCTGCAGTGCAACTTTGTCGCCGATACGTTGACGCGCAGAACGGATATCTATAGTCCAGTCCAGCCCCACAGCATCACAGCCAGTCGCCGCGATGTCTTCCAGCCACAAACCACCATTTTTGGTAAATAAGGTCACAGGAACAGGCGTGCCATCGACCTGGCGGGTCAGACCTTCGACGATTTGTTGCATGTAGCTTAATGAATATTCACGATACGAATTGGGTGTCAACACGCCACCCCAGGTATCAAAAATCATCACCGACTGCGCACCTGCTGCAATTTGGGCGTTCAGATACAGAATAACGCTTTGTGCCAGCTTATCGAGCAGGATGTGAATCACTTCCGGCTCTGAGTACATGATTTTTTTGATTTTGGCGAAAGTTTTACTACTACCGCCTTCAAGCATGTAAGTTGCCAGTGTCCAAGGACTACCAGCGAAGCCAATCAGGGGGACTTCACCGTTCAATTCCCGGCGGATTGTACGCACGGCATCCATCACATAACGCAGTTCAACTTCCGGATCTGGCACCGGCAGCTGGACAACGTCCATAAAATCATTGAGTTGTTTCGTGAATCTTGGGCCTTCGCCTTCACCGAAATATAGGCCCATGCCCATGGCATCCGGGATAGTCAGTATGTCACTGAATAGGATCGCCGCATCCAGCGGATAACGGCGCAGGGGCTGCAAGGTCACTTCACAGGCAAGTTCCGGATTTTTACACAATGACATGAAATCACCGGCCTGCGCACGGGTTGCACGATACTCAGGTAAATAACGTCCGGCCTGGCGCATCATCCAGACAGGAGTGCGGTCAACAGGTTGTTTTAAAAGGGCTCTTAAGTATCGATCGTTTTTTAGCTGCATCTTTGCTCTACCGTCATACTGAGTTCTGTCATTCTAGCAGCTGTGCTGCCAGCACACTATCTTTGCAGTTTAATGAAAAAAATTCTATTTTTCTGCATAGTCACACTTGCCAGCCTTGCAGACGATTTGGTATAAAACTGGCGCGCTAGTGAAGAAAATTACAATGAAGAGCCCGATTATACGGGCCCGCATCTCAAACTTAAGCCACAATTGTGGCTTTTTTATTTGGTTTTTCCAGTCTTTTTACTGAGCTTTATCAAACTCTTGCTGTAAAAAACGAATCATCTGACCTGATAGCGTCTGTTCCGGCGGTATTTCCGGCAATTCATTCAATTTAAACCAGTCAGCCTCCGCGATTTCATGTTCCTGGCAAACGATGTCACCACTGACATAATCTGCATAAAAACCCATCATCAGCGAATGTGGAAATGGCCAGGGTTGGCTACCTGCGTAACGTAAGTTGCCGACAATAACCCCGACCTCTTCTGCAACTTCCCTCACCGCGGCCTGTTCCAGTGTTTCACCAGACTCCACAAAACCGGCGAGAATCGAGAAAAAACCAGGCTTATGCCGGTCTGATCTGGCCAGTAAGATTTGGTCATCCTTGCGAATAGCCACCAGGATACAAGGGGCAATGCGTGGGTAAGCACGATGACCACACTGATGGCATAACATCGCCAGCTCCCAGTTCACCAGCCGCATCGGACTACCGCATTGGCCACAATAACGATGGGTCTGCAAAAATAGCGCAAACTGCGTGGCTCTGGCTGCCAGTTCAAACCAATGTGGCTGCTCATGCGCTAACAAAGCCCGGGCGCTTTGCCACTGTTCAGGGATACTGATCTGGTCCTGATACACCGCTAGCATGCAGGGTTGTTGCTGCCATTCCCCGACCTGACACAGCTGTTCAGGCTCTGACAAGCCGAAATCGTTCCAGCTGCCAAATGGGATCTGCGTTTCAGGTAACCACAGCTTGCCCTGACACACGACAAACCAATATGCCTGTGGCACACTGGCTAAACTCAGGCTGTGTTTGCTCATATGTATACCCTTTAGAAACAAAGTAGTGCAACCATGCCATGATAACGGCACAGACTGAACCGACCAATCAAAAATGTGTTGATCTTTATCTCAGAATTCATTTAATTAGCATTATTCAGTTTGATTAAGTTTTACAAGGATCCGCTTATGTACAACCGGTTACAGAGTGCCCGGCAGCAATGGGGAGGCTCTCTGACAGCAATTGATAACTGGCTGGAAGAGCGGCAGCAACTCATTGTTAGTTATTGCAAACTCGCTGCATTACCTCCTTTTGATAAACAAAATGCCGGTCAGCAGTTGCCAGAGCAGCAGCAAATTCTGCATTTTTGTCAGTTATTGATGGATTATTTATCCGCCGGCCATTTTGAAGTGTATGACCAGATTGTGTCGCAATGTGCGATCAACGGTCCACACAGTAAAGCGCTGGCGGAGGCCCTGTGCCCGAAGATCGCCGCATCAACTGATCTGGCGTTGGAATTTAATGATAAGTTCGCTGATGAAGAGACTGGTCAGACATTAAGCGCCTTTGATGCAGACTTGTCGCGACTGGGGCAAGCATTGGAAGACCGCTTTAGTCTGGAAGATGAACTGATCCAGACTTTATTCCTGAAACACACTGCAGGTGTTTCTGCCTGAGAAGGCGGCAAATCTCGCCTTGAGACTACAAAAAAATAAAGCCGGCTTCGCCGGCTTTATTATGTTTTGTAAGGTGTCGCTATGACTACTTTTTTGCTTCTTCGCCTTCAGGGGCAGCTTCAGGAGCAGAAATACCAACCAGCTCTACTTCAAATACGAGCACGCTGTTTGCCGGGATTGGGCCCATGCCATTCTCACCGTAAGCCAGGTCTGAAGGGACCGTGAATTTGAACTTAGAACCAACGCCCATCAGCTGAACACCTTCGGTCCAACCTTTGATCACGCGGTTTAATGGGAACTCAATCGGCTCACCATTGTTATTTTTCTCAGTGCTGTCAAACTCAGTACCGTCAGTCAATGTGCCTTTGTATTTCACTTTCACTGTATCTTCCGCTTTTGGCTTAGCACCATCAGCAGCTGTGATCACTTCGTATTGCAGACCTGAAGCAGTCGTGGTTACACCTGGTTTTTTCGCATTTTCAGCCAGGAAAGCAACACCTTTTGCTTTTGCTTCTTCAGCTTTGGCTTTCGCCATTTCAGTTTGTTTGTTGCGGAATTGCTCATCCAGAGCAGTCAGAACTTTTTGAATTTCTTCTTCTGTCATCGCTGGTTTTCCGCCAGCAGCAGCATCCTGCACACCGCGCAGGATCAACGCTGGATCCAGCGTAAGCTCTAATTTTTTATGTTCTTCAACCGCATTGTTCAGGTACTTACCCGCTGACAGACCTAAAGCATAAGACTGCTTGGCACTGTCAGTATCAAGCTTCGGTGCAGCTGGTTCAGCAGCTTCTTTCTGACAGGCTGATAATGAAATCAGGGCGGCTGCGATCAGCGACACCTTCATTGCTACGCGCATTTGACTCTCCAAATAAACTGCAGACTTCACTGCAAAATTGTGTTGTGATAAGCAGAAAGGACTAACCTTCAACCACGGCTATACTACAGGCTTGTGCGGATGACGTTAACACTTAGATCTAAATATCTGGCCATTTTTCTCAGCCTTTGGCTGATAAGCTGCACAGAAGTTCCAAAAGACTTGCTCCGGCAACAGGCAATCAGCGCGGAAGGCACGGTCGCAGGTGCGATTAGCCCGACGAGTCAATTATTGGCTAGCAGTAGTCTTACCTCAGGGATCATTGTCTGGGACATCACAAAAAACGAAGCCAAATTTCGTTTAAGCCACGGCGAGCCAACACAAAATCTGGTCACACACCTGACATTTAGTGCTGACGGCAAGTACCTGCTCAGCGCAGATCCGGCAAATGTCGCATTATGGGATATGCAGGATGGTAAAAATCTCGGTTTTTGGGCTATGCAATCTGGCGTGACGGTACGCGATATTGCCGTTGCGGATTTTGGCCGTCATCTGCTGATTGGGCAGAGCGACGGCAAAATTCAGCACATCACGCTCAAGAGCGGCCGCCGACTGGAATTTCAAGGTCACAGTGAAAATATCAATGCGGTGGCATTATCGCCAAATGGTCGCTACGCACTCACCGGTAGCAGCGACTTACATACCTACTTCTGGGATACCGAGAGCGCCCAAATTCTGCACAGTCTGTCGCATCCCAATCGAGTGACACGTGTTGCTTTAGATGCGCAGGGTCGTTTTTTGTTCAGTGCAGACAGTCTGCAGCAAGCACAAATTGTTGACGTAAGAACCGGTCGTCTACTGAGCAAATTACAGCTTGATCGCGGCCGCGTCTTCAGCAGTGCGCGCTTTAGCAGTGACGGCAAATGGTTACTGACAGGCTCTCCTTCGCAACGCGTCAGCATTTGGAACGTGCGAACCGGTCAATTGGTCAAAGATTGGGCCGTCAGTCGCTCACCATATACCCGTCCCGCTAGTGCAGTCGTGTATGATGTCGCCCTGCTTGATAACGGGCAGCTGCTGACCCTCAGTTCCAGTGGTCTGGCCGAATTCTGGGAGTTTAAGCCATGACGCAACAAGCCAATAACCTTGAGCGCGATAACAGTCACGACCAATTACAGCAACAAGTGTATGAATTAGAAAGCAAAGTGGCTTTTCAGGAAGATACATTACAAGCGCTGAATAACGAGCTGCTGGAGCACCAGCGCCGCATCGAAAAATTGCAGCGCCATGTGCTGATCCTGGCGGAGAAGCTGCAGGGTAGCACCGACAGCGGTATTCTACGCACGGACGAAGAACCGCCGCCGCCGCATTATTGATCAATTATTCCGGCTTAAACACGCCGATCACCGTTTCCGCCGGGCGCGCAGCTTTTTCAATCTCAGTACCCGGTTGCGCCATCTGGTAGCCGCATTGCACACATTCCACTTTTTCCACATTGTTTTCCAGAAACAACATCATGGTGTCGACAGCTTTGCATTTCGGGCAGGACGCCCCGGCAATAAAGCGCTTTTTTTTGCGGTTTTGCATGAAAATTTCTGACTCCCACTGAGTAAAAACCGCAGCAATACTTGGTTTGCCGGGTCATTCCGATTACATTAGCAGCCTCTTCCGACGGGTATGGTTTTTATGATCCAACTTCAGAACATCGAATTACGCCGTGGCGCTTTGGCTTTGCTACAAAACGCTGATCTTACCGTATTTCCGGGCCAAAAGGTCGGCATTATCGGCGCCAACGGCTGTGGTAAATCATCCTTGTTTGCCATGCTGCAAGGCAAACTTCAGCCAGACGCCGGCACCGCCAGCATTCCGGCCAGCTGGACCATCGCGACAGTGGCACAAGAAACTCCTGCACTGGAAATCAGTGCAATGGACTATGTCCTGCAAGGCGACGAATCTCTCTATCCGTTATTAATGCTGGTCCGCCATGCCGCTGCAGACACTGATTTGGTTGCTGTGCACCATCAGATTGAGACGCTCGACGGTTATCGTGCCGAAGCGAAAGCAGGTACGTTGCTCGATGGTCTGGGGTTCACCGGCGAGATGCAACAACACAGCGTGAAGTCCTTTTCCGGGGGCTGGCGGATGCGGTTGAATCTGGCGCGGGCTCTGATGCAACGCGCTGAATTACTGTTACTGGATGAACCAACCAACCACCTCGACTTGGATGCCGTGCTGTGGCTGGAAAAGTACCTGAGTAACTTTGACGGTACTTTGTTGCTGATCAGCCATGACCGCGACTTTCTCGATGCGGTGATTAATAACACTGTTCATATCGATAATCAGACGCTGAATTTGTACCGCGGCAACTACAGCCAGTTTGAACGCCAGCGCGCCGAACAGATGGCACAGCAACAATCGATGTATGAGAAACAACAACGCCAGGTGGCGCATCTGCAGTCCTACATTGACCGCTTCCGCGCGCAGGCGACCAAAGCAAAACAGGCGCAAAGCCGGATTAAAGCGCTGGAACGCATGACTTTGTTAGCACCGGCGCACGTCGATTCGCCATTCCAGTTCGAATTCCTGCCGCCACGTGCGCTGCCGAACCCGTTACTGAAATTGGAAAACGTCCGCGCCGGTTATGGCGAGACATCCATCCTGCAGCAAATCAATTTTCAGCTATTGCCAGGTAGCCGTATCGGACTGTTAGGCCGCAATGGTGCCGGTAAATCCACCTTGATAAAACTGCTATCTGGCAGTGTGCCGCCGCAAGCCGGTGATTTGTGGTACGCCAATGGCGTCAGCATCGGCTATTTTGCCCAGCATCAGCTGGAAACGCTCAGGCCCCAGGATTCGCCGCTGCAACACTTAGTGCGGCTGGCGCCGCAAGCCACAGAGCAAAGCCTGCGTGATTTTGTCGGTGGTTTTGGTTTCCATGGTGATAAAGCCCTAGCGCCATGCGGGCCTTTCTCCGGTGGCGAAAAAGCGCGTTTGGTATTGGCGTTATTGGTTTATCAACGGCCGAACCTGTTGTTACTCGATGAACCAACCAACCACCTTGACCTCGATATGCGCGAAGCTATCGTCATGGCGCTGCAAGGTTTTGAAGGCGCCATTGTGGTGGTGTCGCACGACCGGCATTTACTGGCATCCACCACCGACGAGTTTTATTTGGTGGCGCATGGCAAAGTGGCGCCATTTGCCGGCGATCTGCAGGACTATTACCAGTGGCTGCAAAACGACAGCAAACTGCAGCAGCAAAAAAATGAGCCGGCCAATGCCGAAGCGCCGGTGGCACAGCAGCGTAAAGACCAGAAACGGCTGGAAGCCGATCTGCGCAATTTACTACGGCCGCTTAAGCAACAAATCGAAAAACTGGAACAACAGCAGGAAAAACTGCAGGCCCGTCTTAACACCATTGAGACCGAACTGGCGGATGTCAGCCTGTACGATGCCGGCCGCAAAACTGAACTGACCAAACTGCTGGCTGAACAAACCAAACTCGGTAATGAACTGAGTGACGTCGAACTGCATTGGTTTGAAGCACAGGAACAGCTTGAACTGAAAACTGAAAATTTCTGGCAGGCGAACGGTGTCAGCTAAGTTCGGTGCCGAGCACGATGACAGCGCGGAACAGTTTTGGCAGTTTAGCCTCGCGGTCTACCCGATGCTTCAGACTGAACTGCTGGCATTGCAGGACCAGTACAGCTGTAATGTCAATCTGTTGCTGCTGACTGCCTGGCGCTCTTTAATGGCGCCGCTGCCGGTTTTGCTGCAGGAACTCAGTCCGCTGAATTTAACAACACAGCAAATTCGCAACGTCCGCCGAGAGCTGAGCCAGCGACTGCGGCTGACCCCTGCCGACCCATTGTTGTCCAAGCTTCGGCAGCAACTGTTGGATACGGAACTGACCGCAGAGCGGCTGGAGCAACGCGCGCTCGTCAGGTGTTGCGCTGATACAAGCCACTGTAACGTCTCTGCCGTTACTCTGCGTCAGCAATATCTGGATAGCCATCAGGTCCCTCCACCTATTCAGCAACAACTGACGTTTGATCTGGATCAAGCACTGTTGCAACTGGGGCAATCATAGGGTTTTGACCCTGCCAAATGTTGATCTGCATCAGGATTTCAGCGCAGGGAGCCCACTAGACTGTCTTCATCACATCAATGGAGGCAAACATCATGAACCTGTGGCACCAATTTCTGAATGACCCGGTCATTTTCATTTCTTTTACTGGTCTGGCGATTGTGCTGGGCCTGTGCGCGTTCTACGCCGTGTACTTTATGTACAAAGTCAGTCACGCCGGCCCGAACGATTAGTGTGGCCACGCCTGAGCGCGATAGATTTTATAAAACTTTGCTCTCTCGTCACTTGTAAGACTGCGCGCAGTTCCCGTCAGGTCCGGCGCGCCTTTTGGCCTGAATTCTTTGCCAATGTTGCTGTCGGTATGTGTATTCATACCGACAGATTTTTTATCAACTCCCCACAAATCCGCCAGCTCAGTGCATAAATCGTTAACTGCGGATTCGCGCCAAGGCTGCTTGGCAAAATGGATCCATCACAAATAGTCAGGTTTTTCAGCTGCTGATGCCGGCCGAAGCTGTCGACCACTCCTGTTGCCGGATCCGCGCTCATATTACAACCCCCCATCACATGCGCAGATGCTAATGTCGCGCGGTAACGCTGTAGTGGCAGTTCTGCAATGGCGGCTTTCGCCTGCGACCAGCTTTGATAAAGATGCGCATCGTGGTGGATCGGTAAAACCGCGCTGGCGCCGGCAGCAAACTGCAATTCAGCCATCGCCAGATAGGCGCGGCGCACACCGTCCCAGACATAGTCGGTGAGTGGATAATCCAGCTGCGGCTCGCCATGACCATCCAACTGCACAGCGCCCCCCTGGGCGTCGGGATGAAAACCGTCGCGCAGCAAAGCAATGACCACCTGAAGATGATTAAACTGGCGCATCAAATCCGCATGCGACTCTGCCATCCCGGTCAGCTTGCTGGCCATCAGCACCGGATGTAACGGCGGCACTTCCAGTTTAAAGCCGATTTTTTCTGGTTCAGGCCAGACAAACTGGTCGGAATAAATCGACTGCGGTGCGCCCTGATTGCCATAAACCGGCTCATCAAACACAGCCCCAGAGATGACACTAGGATGCAGATACGTATGTTTGCCCAGACGACCAGATGGATCCTGCACTTTCGATCGCAGTAATAAAGCCGGACTATTCATGGCGCCACCAGCCAATATGTAATGCCGCGCGCGGATCCTGATCTTCAAACGCGGGTCCGTCTGAAAATGCAGATCAACCGGCACAGCCCACAACTCCTGTATTTGGTCCCCGCGCCAAACCAATTCCCGCGCGGATACCCGGCTGATTAATGTCGCACCAGCATCCAACGCCGCCGGAATGGTCGTCACCAGCATCGATTGTTTGGCATTCAGCGGGCACCCCATCCCACAATACCCCGTGTTAGCACAGCCTTTGACGTTGCGATGGATCACTGTGTATTCCCAGCCCAAAGTCTGGCAGCCGCGCTGTAACATGCCGTTATTGTGATTCGGTGTCAGTTGCCATTCGCTAATATTGAGCCGGCCGGTTGCCAAATCCAGAAAAGGTTCCAGCGCTCCTGTGCTAGCGAAATCCAGCCCAAATTCCTGTTCCCAGTATTTTAAGGTATTCGCCGGCGTGCGGATCGATGTCGTCCAGTTGACGGTGGTAGACCCACCCACAGTGCGGCCCTGCAGAATAGAGATAGCTTGATCTTTGGTTTTGCGCCCGGCGCCATCCTGATAAAGCTGCGGATACGCCCAACGCTCCTGCTGTCGAAAATCACTGCTGGAGTAAAAAGCGCCATGCTCGAGCATTAGTACTTTAAAGCCGGCTTGCGTCAGCAACTCAGCAGCGATACCACCACCGGCTCCGGTACCAATGATCACGACATCGGTCTCAAACTCCTGATCAGTGGTGAGCGTACTGGCATCAATATGCCGCCAGCCACGGCTAAGCCCTTCGGCTATCGGATCATACATAGGGATTGAACTCCAGCGGCTGGTGCTTTAAGGCTGGCCAGTGTTGCGGTTGACCGTAATACGCGCCGTATAACAATTCACGCAGGCCATGATAAGCCTGCTGTAATGTAGCGAGATAACTGTCCCGCCAGCTGTTCAGTAATTGCAAGCGCTGACCGACCGGTAATTCATTCAAACTGAGCCAATGTCCGGTGAGCGCCAGTTGCCCAAGCCGCTGTTGTAGCAGCAGGAATAATTGCTGCAGCTCAGCCTGCTGGGTGCGCGGCAAATAAGGCAGGAACTGTAGAACTGCTTCGCGACTGCGTCGTAACGCGGCCTGTTGTGCGGCAGCTTCAACGGGTAAGGCGCCGTGCAACAAAGCAGGTAGCAGGGCATCAAGCACGAGCGTTGCGGCATCGGTCCGGCTCTGCTCGGTGTTGCGCAATACCGGATATAAAGTAAGTCCCAGACTCAGGCTTACACCCGTGCCAAGGCCAAGCATGATAAACTGTCGTCTTTGCATTATTCTGGTCCGAACAGTCAAAAAACCATTGTTGTAGCAGGAGTTAAAAATTGCAAGCCGGAATTCGGTCTGAGCCCTTACCAACCTTCACCCCGGCAGCAGGTTTGCGTAATGCACATCTGCAAACGATCTTCGCGAAATATCTCGCACCACGCCGCCCACTGCAAACCCGGGTGGAAATGCTGCAGCTGCCAGATCGGGATGAGCTGCAGTTGAACTGGAGCCTGGACGCCGAAGACTGCAGCAAACCGTTAGTTGTGTTGTTACACGGCTTAGAAGGCAATATTCATAGCCATTATGTCCGCGGGATGTTTCACAGCCTGCAGCAACATGGGTTCGGTGCGGTCTTGATGCATTTTCGCGGCTGCCATGGCGTCGCCAATCGCCTGCCGCGCGCTTATCACTCCGGCGATACCGCTGACTTTGCTTTGTTTTTGCAACTGTGCCGCAGCCGTTACCCAAACCGACCGCTATTGGCTATCGGCTTTTCACTCGGTGGTAACGTGCTGGTGAAATACTGCGGGGAGACCGGCGCCGACAATCTGTTAAGCGGTGCTGTGGCCGTGTGTGCGCCTTTAGCACTTGCCCCAAGCAGTCAACGGATTAATCAGGGTTTCAGCAAAGTCTATCAGCGTTATTTACTTGGCCGGCTTAAAGGCACGATGCAGCGTAAACTGACAGCCCATACCGATTTCCCACTGGCGTTACAGCGCAAAGATATTCAGCGCATCAGCACCATCAGGCAGTTTGACGACCTGCTGACAGCGCCATTACACGGCTTTCGCGACGCTGAACATTATTATCAAAGTTGCAGTGGGTTAAAATTTCTGCCGCAGGTGCAACGCCCTTTGTTACTGATCCATGCGCTGGATGACCCGTTTTTGGCGCCTGCGGTGATACCCACAGTACTGCCACCGCAAGTTCAGCTGCAACTCTGCAGTCATGGTGGCCATGTAGGTTTTCTCAGTGGTAACCCCTGGCGGCCGCATTACTGGCTTGAACAGGTCATACCGCCATGGCTGAATCAACTTTTTACCGAACAGGAAGCTTGCTGATGCTAATCCCCTGGCAACAACTGAACGCCGAAACACTGCACCGTCTGATTGAAAGTTATGTGCTGCGGGAAGGGACTGATTACGGCGATGAAGAAGTACCGCTAGCCGACAAAACTCAGGCGGTGTTACGGCAAATTCAGCAAGGACAGGTCCTGATCCTGTATTCGGAGCTACACGAATCCGTTGATTTGTTAACAAAGGCACAATATCAACAGTTACTGCAAAATAATCTGGCAACAGAATAGCAATCTATTGCTGATGGCTGGCTAACTTGTTATTGTGCCTATTCAAGATACAACCTTTCAACATGCAGGGAATGAAGTCGTGCTGCGTGCCTTGCAACGTTATCTCAAACTGACGCCTGCGGATCTTGCCACAGCAAGCCCGGAAAACTGGCAGCTCAGTGTCTTCCGCATCATGGTGTTGTCTGGCTTACTGCTGGTGCTGGTGATCTGTCTGCATAGTTCATGGCAAGCCTGGCAGATAGGCGCCTACCATGTTATTGCCATCACCTCGACCTTCTATCTGGCGTTATTATTGCTGCTGCGACGCTCCAGAGCTTCGTTGGGTTTTAGCGCGGTCGGCTTTTTGATACTGGTTATTGCTGCCGGATTGTCGATTCTGCTACTCAACCCGGATTTCGAAATGGCCAAGCTCGGGATTGTATTTCTGTACGCCCTGCCGACAATCGCCCTGATGTTTTTTCCGTTGCGGGTCATGCTTAGCCTGATGCTGCTGAACTTTATCCCTTTCGCGTTTTTGCTGAACAATCAACCGCTGCCAAGCCCGTTCAATTTGTCGATTACCTTGCCGGCCACCCATGCCTATTTGCACGGGCTAATTTTTTTGTTTTTCAATCTTTGCCTGCCTTTAGCTGCGGCCCGCATTATCCGCACGATTCAGCGCCACAGCACTGACTTACAGCAAGCACACAAGCAGCTGTCACAAAGCCATGACTTTTACGCCGAGCTGTTTGAAAACAACGGCGATGCCACGGTGTTATGTGCCAGCAATGGCCGGATTATCAAGGCCAATACCAAAGCCTGCCAGTGGCTCGGTATCGCGGCAGACAGCCATGTGTACCTGAGCCAGGTATTATTACCGGAACATGATGTCCCCGGCAGCGCATTCTGGCTGGCACAGGATTTACCCTGCATCGCGCGCAATCAACCTGGGCGACACTTGCAGCTCAAACATATGGTGCGGACGCGGCAACACCATCATGTATTGCAGCTGCACGATGTCACTTTACTGGTGCAGCTCAAGTTGAAGTTGGACCAGCAGCATCAACACCAACATGTCTGGCAGCTCTACGACCGGTTGACGTGCCTGCCCAAAGCACATTTTTTCCGCCAGCAAGCCGCTGAACGGCTGCAAGACCAACCGGCCTGGCAATTCCGCATTTGTCTGATTATCCGCCTTTGTCATGTCAAAACACTCAACCAGCAATTTGGCTACGAATTTGGCAGTCAGGTCTTACAACAATTTGCCAGCCAACTGCGCCAGTCACTGCGTCCGGACGCCATACTCGGCCGTTTACGCGGCGTCAAATTTGCGCTGTTATTACCTAGCCAGCCAGAGCAGTTAAGTCCGGCGCAACAAGCGGAAGCCATCCACCGGCAACTCCCGGAAATGTTGATGATTGGCACTCAGCAAGTACAACTGCGCTATCAGCTGGGGTATTGCCTCAGTGAAGGACAAGCAGATGCCGCAACGTTACTGGAGCAATGCGAGATCGCCCTGGAACAGGCTGATAACAACGTCCCTATGGTGCAATATGCGCCTGAACAGGCCGCCGAACTGCAACAAACATATTCACTGGCCAATGCGCTACAGGAAGCTATCCGTCAGCGGCAATTACAATTGTTTCTGCAACCCAAGGTGAATGGACAAGGTCAGATCAAGGCTTTTGAGGCCTTGTGCCGCTGGCAACATGACGGAAAGTGGATAGCCCCGGACCTGTTTATCGATCTGGCGCTCAAACATGGCTGCATCAAAGCCCTGAGCCAAGTGGTGCTGGATATGACGATTGCCATTTTGGCGCAATGGCAGCAGCGCCGCTGGTTTTATCCGATAGCCATTAATCTGGCCGGGCCGGAACTACTCGACGACAGCTTTTTTGCCTATCTGCTGGCACAAAGTGCGCATTACCCATGGCTGACCAAAAGGTTGCAATTGGAGATCACCGAAACCCATTTCGCCTCGCAACAACACGCGTTACACACCCGGCTACGGGCGCTGAGTCAGTATGGTTTCAGCATCGCCATCGACGATTTCGGCACCGGCCATGCGTCATTAAGCCAGTTAGTGGATATGCCGGCAGATACGCTGAAAATTGACCGGCGTTTTGTCGCGGCGATCCCGCATCACCGTCAGCAGATTAAAGTGCTGCATACTACGCTGCAGCTGGCGCGTGCGCTGAATCTAACCACAGTGGCAGAAGGGGTCGAAAACGATATTCAGCGAAAATTCTTAGCAAAACTAGGCTTTCCGCTGTTACAGGGCTATTTATTTGGCCGTCCTGCACCTGAAGAGCATTGGCATGCCCAGCTGGAACAACAACATGCGCAGTTACCTGAAGTTACTCGGTTAACTGCCGTGGAGTCGGATGTGGTTGGATAAGATCAGGCCAGGCGACATTCGACTGGCCTATCACCATAAAATCCGGATTGGCCAGCGTTTCGCGCTGGTTATAGCTCAGCGGAAAAAACTGGCTGTCGAGAATTCGCCCACCCGCTTCCTCGACGATGATATGCACTGCGCCAGTGTCCCACTCACCGGTCGGCCCAAGTCGCATATAGCAATCCGCGCCACCTTCGGCGACCAGACAACTTTTCAGCGAACAGCTACCGAGCGCAATAAACTCTGCTTGTTGCGTTGGCGCCAGTAAAGCGCTGATCAGATGCTGCGGCTGACGACGACTGACGGCGATCCGCAGCGGATCACCCTGTTGATGTTGCCGGACCTGAATATGATTGATCAGATTACGCTGTTGTTTAAAAGCACCACGCCCACGGGTCGCGTAATACCAGATTTGTTCTTTCGGCCAGTAAATGACCCCGAGCGCCGGCCAGCCATGTTCCACCAGCGCAATGCTGACGGCAAAATCGCCACTGCGGGCGACAAATTCTTGCGTGCCATCCATCGGGTCAATCAACCAGTACCTTGGCCAATGCTGGCGCTGTGCCAGCGGCACCAGATGGCTCTCTTCGGAGATCACCGGGATGTCAGGCGTCAGCTCGGATAACTGTGCGATGATAATTTGATTGGCGGCGTAATCTGCCGAAGTGACCGGACTGCAGTCCGCTTTGGTTTCGGTCTGCACGTCACCACTGAGGTACATCTGCCAGAGGCGTTCACCTGCTTGTTGTGCCGTAACTTTGACCGGTTCGAGCAGTTTACTTAAAAACATCGGGGTGGCTGTCCAGATATTTGCGGGCCAAAAACAATGCGGCCACGCTACGCGCTTCAGTAAAATCAGCTTGTGCCAGCAGAGCGTCCATGTCATCCCAGCGCCATTGCACCAGTTCCAGCGGCTCCGGCTCATCCCCTTCAAGCCTTTCGGCATAAAGGCTGGTCGCCAGCACAATCTGCATTGTAGCATTAAAATATCCGGGGGCGAGCGCGATACTGCGCAGCTCCTGCAACCAGTTCGCGCCAAAACCGGCTTCTTCTTTAAGTTCACGGTCGGCCGCCTGTAATGCGGTTTCACCGGGATCAATCAAGCCTTTTGGAAAACCGAGCTGATAGTCGTGGGTGCCGGCGCAATATTCGCGGATCAGATAAAAATGCTCAGGATCAGGGCAAGCCACGACCATCACCGCACCGCGACCTGAGCCACGCATCCGCTCAAACAGCCGCTCTTCACCATTGCTGAACTGTAATTGCACCTGCTCAATCTTAAACAAGCGGCTTTGCGCCACGATCTCCTGCGCTAGGATGCGCGGTTTTTGCTTTGATTGCGGTTTTTCCGCCATAGCTACGCCTCTGCTACAATGGCACTTCACTTTGCCTGCAATACTATAAATCGGAAAGATGGAAAAACCTATGCTGGATTGGTCGGCGATCGACACTGTTTTACTGGATATGGACGGCACTCTGCTCGACCTGCACTTTGATAACCATTTCTGGCTGGAGCATTTGCCAAAACGCTGGAGTGAATTGACCGGAATTGCCGAAGCGGAAGCACGAGCGACGTTAAGAGCTGAGTATGCCGTGCTACAGGGCAAGATTGAATGGTACTGCCTCGATTACTGGACACGCCGGCTGGACCTGCCTATCACGGCACTAAAACGTGAGATCGCCGACAAAATCGCCATGCGCGACGATACGCCGGCTTTTTTACAGGCCCTCAAACAAAGCGGCCGCCGTATCGTTTTAGTGACGAACGCGCACCCCGACAGCCTGTCACTGAAAGTCGAGTTAACCCCACTCACCGCTTATATTGATGAACTGATTTCAACGCACGAGTTCGGCGTGACGAAGGAGCAGCAGGCGCTGTGGCAACAATTGCAGGCCCGGCTTGGTTTCGATGCAAATCGCACTTTGTTTGTCGACGACAGTCTGCCAATCCTGCATGCGGCGCAGCAATTTGGCATCGGTCATTTACTGGCGGTCGCCAACCCAGACAGCCAACAGCCGGTGCGATCCATTGAGGAATTTCCGGCCATCGTGGATTACCGGGATTTAGTCGCTGATATCTTGGCAGCCCCGGTCGCAGCACGTTAAGTCGAACCTACAAAGAACAAGCCAGCAGATGCTGGCTTGTTAATGGGGTGCGGTTTCAGGCGCGGGCTATTGCACGCGGATCTGGCCACCAAACTGAATCGTGTAACGGCCTTCAGTATCCGGCTGCGACACAAAGCGCATCGCTTCATGCACTTCTTTTGGCATCGAAGCATCCGGCTTTAACGTGCCTGACAGCTGATAACGGCCAGCCATCACATCAGCAGTCACCGCTAATGCCAACGGATTGTCCGGCTTGGTCACCAGACGCAGATTGCCTTGTTCACAGCTCAGCGTGGCATCAATCTGGCGTAAATCCAGCCAACCAATCGGCGATTTGAACCGGGCCTGTTGCCAGCTGGCGTGACCATCCAGCGCTGCGCAATACGGCGCACCCTGATTAAATTCTTTGATATTCAGCACGATGGCGCCACTGGCATCCACCGGCATTGGCAGTTGCATATTGCGCATAATGCCAGTGATCGGCCAACGAACAGTTGCCTGTTGCAACGCATAACTACCCGGACTGACAGTGCCGGCCAAATTCAGATAGGGCTGACTGTCATCTTTCATATCACCGGCATGAAGCTGCACACCGAGCTGACCGCGCCATATCGACGAAAACGCCAGTTCCCAACGCAGATTGGTCAGATACACCGGCGGGCGCGACAACACATCGATCTGGCCTTGCCAAAGACTGCCCTGCACTTTGCCGATTTGTACTTCAGACGGCAGCGGGACTAGCTTCAACCAAACGGATGCCGGCGTCAGCACTGCCATAAAAACCAGATAGGCGATGATGCCTGTGGCGATAAACCCGAACTTCTTCATCAAGAACTCTCAAATGCTGTGAACAGGCATGCCTGCTCCGCTTTTTGTCTATTTATTCCAGCACCAGACGGCGCACCCGGACCATACCGGAGACATCCGTATCTGACACTTCCAGCTGGACCAGCTGCACGCCATGGTCAGTTTGTAACAGCTGCAACCAACGCAACAGTTGTTCAAACGATACATCTTCAAGCATCAAATCGAGCTGATCGTCTTTAGGCTGCATCCGGCTGACATTGATCTGAAATTGCCGGCTAGTCTGTGACACTTTGTCGCTCAGGCTACCCGTTGTGGCCGCTGACGGCGCAGCAGCTAACTGCGGCATTTTGCCCTTCAGCCAGACCAACTGCTCTGCGGCCGCGTTAGCAGCTAACTGCTGACTGTCGCGCGCCTGATGCAGCGGTGCCCAGATCAACGCGTAAAACAACCCGATGCCGCCGACGACGCCAAGCGCACTCAGCAGTTGCTGCTCGCGTCGTTGCAGACCATTCCACCATAATAAAACTGCTTTCATGATTTACTCCGCAGCGTCAGTGTACCCTGCACTTTACCTTCAATCTGACTTAAAGCCCCCTGATCGACCTGATAACCCTGCTGCTGTAATTGGGCTTTTAAGGCTTCAAACCGCTGAAAACTGGTAGCAGTCGCCAGTAACTTTAACTCGGACTTTTTACTATCGTATTTCAGATTGTTGAGGGAGACCGGATCAGTACCACCCAGCGCGGGCGCAATGCCGCCAAGCATGGCCAGCAGGCTGTGTTGTCCTTGCGTACCACTGGCGGCCAGTTTGCGTTCGACCTGGCGTTTCAGGTTGACGATCCGCTCTTGCGGAAACTGCTGCTTATACAAAGCACTGGCATCCGCCCGGGCCGTGGTTGCTTCACGGCTGAATGTCCAGGCTTCCAGCCCCACCAGACTTAAATAGAGCACGCCGCAAGCGGCCGCCAGACTGCCACTTAATCGCCATTGTGCCCAATGCTTGTTGCTGGCTTTTTTCGGCGCATAAGCACCCTGTAACAGATTAAAGGAAGCGGCATCAAGCTGCTGCGCTAACAACGCCAGCGGCAACTCTGCCGGTGCCAGCTGATGCGGCTGCGCTTCGCACCGATCAGGCCAGGGGCTATAGCTCAACAAGGCTGGCAGCGCGGCAAGCTGCAGATAGTCGGGCCACCAGCTGTCGTCAATACAACTCAGCTGCCAGTCCCCGTGGCGCAATAACCACTGGTCACCAAGTTGCACTGCAACAGGCTGCTCCAGCTGCGGCAATAACAAGGCGTCCGGCAGCATGCGGCGGGGCGCAAAACCAGCTTGTTGTAATAAATCCAGCCATTGTTCCAGCAGACTGCGCCGGATCACCGCCACCTGTTGCAGGTATTGGGTGTCGCGCTGTACTGTCTGTACCGGTAAAACTAACAGCTGTTCGATATCTTCGGCCTGTTCTTCTTCCAGCATATAAGGCAGCGCCTGCAGAATTTGCCGGGTCGGTTTGCCTGGTAATGCGACTTCCTTCAGCACCACATCACAGGCCGGCAACAAAGCGGTTAAGGGCCGGTTGACGCCAATGCGCTCAGCCAGACCACTCAGTTCACTGGCATCGGCCAGCTGACCCGAGGCGATGACTTCGGCAGCAGTGGCGGACCAAATCAGCCACCACACCGGTTGTTGTGGCAAGCTGCCAAGTCTGATGATTAATTGTTCACTCACCCTGGGCCTCCAAAGCGCCGCGCGACCACCTGCACCTGGTCATCATCCAGTTTCAGCAGGCTGGTCATACTAAAATTACTGTCGGCAGTATCAATACTGATCTCTGCCTGAAAATATGCCGACTTCACTGCAAACAGCGCCTTCACTGCGGCAGTTGGCGTTTGCGTGAACAGCGCACTGTTGCTGCTGAAGAAGTCGTCGACACTGTCATAACCCTTCTCTGGTCTGCCATTAATCAGCGTCTTCGCATCATCCTCAGTCAGCCCGGGGATCAGTGCCGCCAATACCGGCGCCTGTAATTCAGTCATCGTATTGACGTTGATCTGCAAGGTACTGACCTGCGGGATCACACACACCAGCGGCGCGACCAGCGCATAATCTGCCGGGGTCATGTCCAGAATTACCCGAAGTTCTGATTTGCTGACCATCAGACTATTCGCACTGTAATACGGCATCTCCAGTGCGGCATAGTCATTTTCTTCTGCCCCACCGGCGCTTTGCAGCGTACTGTCTGGGTCGAGCCAGTCAGCGACCCGTGCGACCAGATAATCCGGTGGCATCGATAAATCTGCCGCATGTTGCTCCAGCAAACGTAAGAAGGCTTGCTGTGCCGGAGTTTGCTGGCCCGCTTTCCCCTGATTCGCGCCGGCAGTTTTGGCGTCGCTATTCCGCTCTTCTGTGCCGCGGCCATCATTATTTTGCGGGCTGTTTTCGCCGCTGTTATCCGGATTGTTGTTCGGATTGTTATTGTCCGTGGGCACTAACGCATTCAGATTAAAACAAGCCTGCAAATCCGTCACTGTGCCGCTGATAGTCGCCTGCTCCACCGGAAAGACTGCGCCCTGCGTCGCCCATTCCTGGCTCAGGTTGGTGGTTTCTTTCCCCGCGGCCGACTTTTTCAGTAAACGCTGAATAAACTGTTCTGCCCCAAGGGCCAGCCAGATCGCCTGTTGCCGCTGCTGCAAATTAATCTGCCGCTGCAGTTCAAGCTGCAAACGACCGCTCATACTGACCGCAATCAGCACGATAAAGGCCACCACCATCATCACCGCAATGAGCGCAACACCCGACTGTCCGAATCTGCGGCGGCTCTTCATCTCGCCTCCCGCAGCGGCAAGCTGAAAATACGTTCAATAGTGCCGAGCTGCGGCGATTTAAACGTCATCTTGACCGCCAGCGGCCAGCTCGCCTGATCCCAGAATTCCTTCCACTGCTCCTGGCCATCTTCTTTGACCAGATAGCGGAACTTGAGCTCGTCGATGTCTTCCAGTAACGGCTGAATATTCGGTTCTGTGCCGGTCACGGCGTCCGGGTACAGATAATACAAACGCTGCAACTGCCGCTCTTTGAGCCGGTAACCAACCAGCTGCACTTCACTGCGGGCCAGCACCATGCCCGGATTGGTCCAGCCGGCATGACTGAAAGTGATGCCATCGTCATCGCTCTCAATCCAGTTAACTGCACCTGCCAGCGTCTGCGCCACCGGCGCTTCGCCGTTCACGCGGATTTGCCGGCCACTGATCTGCCAAAAATCCCGTTCCATCAACATCACGGCGCGCTGCAACTGCTGCAAACGCAGTGTGGCCGCCTTCGATGCCTCATCACTGCGGGTCACACTGTCGAGCACAGCAACAGACGCAAGCCCCACCAGCGCAAATATCGCGACCGCCAGCAGCATTTCGATAAAAGTGAAACCTCGGTTATTGTTCACTTTGCCGCCCGACAAATGTCTGCAAAGTACTGACGATACGCTCAGGCTCTTCAACGGGGCGCACTGTCACTTTCAGTAAGCGGAACTCGGCATCGTCGGTTTCGACCACTTCCAGCACCCATTTCCACCGGTTTTTTGCCATTTCCGCTTCACCTTCCCGCGGCTGCGGTGGCCAGCGTGTTTCCAACCGGGCCAGCTGCAGTTGATTCTCGGCCACATACCCGGCCATCGTCATCTCTTCGATGATCCCCATCGCACGGATATGTTCCGTGGTGGCTCGCATCACGGCAACGCCGGCAATCGCAAACACCGCCATCGCGATCATCAATTCAATGAGGGTGAACCCCTTAGCGCCCTTGTTCAATCAGCCCCCGTTCTAATGGGATACTGAAAACCGCTTTCAGGCTCTGAGTCAACACCGGCCGTTCGCTGTCTTCTTGCAGTTCAAGCAAAAACGGACTGATTTCGCCGCTGGATAGAATAAACACCGTCGGATAACGCGGATCTGTTTTCTTCGGTGGTGTCGTCAGAATACCGGTTTGCCGTTTGACCGGTTTTTTCACTGTGCCATCAGCGCGCGCTTTGTCCGCTTCGGCTTGTTGTTTTTGTTCTTCCGCCAGCTGCTTTTCCACTTCCAACTCGTCAAAGCTGTTCGCTTCCGACAAAGTGTCATCGTCAGGTTGAAAGTCGGCCTGACTCAGCAGATTTTGCTCTGCCCACTCCAGACCTTCCAATTCAATTTTTGCGCTGAACCCCTCTTTAAATTCATAAGGTGCCAGCGCTTTAGGCTCGCGGATACTGCGCCATTTATCCTGTTCAAACAGCATAAAGCGGTAGCCTTTTTCATCGATAAACAAGCCAAGTTCAACGTTTTTCAGCATCGCCAGTTCCGCGGCCAGCTGAATGCGAGCCTGCAGTTTTTCCGTTTCTTTGCCAAGCAGCTGCTGTCTGCTCTCGCCGCTGAAGGAATACACCACTGTGGCAGCCAGCAATCCAATCAACAGGATCACCAGCAACACCTCAATCAGGGTAAAACCTCCGGTTCGGCGTGTTTGCATTAGTTTTGCGGCTCTTCGCCACCATCCAGATTCCAGTTACCGATATCATCTTCGGTACCGGCGGTACGATCCGGACCTGACGAGAAAATATCAATTTTGCCCATTTCACCGGGGCTTGCCAGTTGATATTCCACATTCCACGGATCTTTCGGCAGGCGCTTGATATAGCCGCCTTCCGGAAATTGACGTGGCATCGGCTCTGACGTGGGCTGCGTGGTTAACGCCTGTAAACCTTGTTCTGTGGTTGGATAAAAGCCGTTTTGCATTTTGTACAGATCCAGCGCATTTTCCAGCTGCTGAATATCAACAACCACTTTTTGCTTGTCGGCTTGTTCTTTATTCCCCATCAGGTTGGGTACCACCATACTGGCAATAATGCCGAGAATAACGATAACCACCATCACTTCTATCAGGGTAAAACCACGTGAACGTTGCATTGTATTAACCTCCTCCTACTAAATTATTCAGGGCCAGGATCGGCTGCAATATCGCCATCACGATAAACAACACCATACCAGCCATCACCGCGACCAATGCCGGCTCAAACACTTTGAGCGAGACAGTGACCAGGGTTTCAAATTCTTTATCCTGACTATTGGCAGCCCGTGCCAGCATGCCGTCGAGCTGACCACTTTTTTCACCGCTGGCAATCATATGCAGCATCATCGGCGGGAACAATTTGGTTTGATCCAGCGCAGCGCGCAGCGAGGTGCCTTCGCGCACCCGCCCGGTGGCTTCAGCAATCATTTGCCGCATGTAACTGTTATCCAGCACATCAGCACTGATGCGCATCGCCTCGAGTAAAGGCACTGCACTGGCATTCAGAATACTTAAAGTACGGGCAAAACGGGCGGTATTCAGCCCTCGCGCGACTTTACCGATCAGCCCCATCCGCAAAATACTGCGGTCATATTGCAGTTTCAGCGCTGGTTTGCGTAAAGCCCGTTTCAGTGCCGCCACCGCCATGATGATTAGCACCACTAGATAGAGGCCATAACTGCGGATAAATTCACTGGCGGCGATCAAAAACAGCGTAGTACCCGGCAGCGACTGGCCCATGTGATCAAATTGTTCAACAATTTTCGGTACCACCATCGCCAGCAAAATACTGATCACCGCGACGGCAAAAAACGTCAGGATGATCGGGTATAACATGGCCTGCATCAGCTGACTGCGCATATGCTGACGTTGTTCTGTGTAGTCGGCCAGGCGATTTAACACGGCATCGAGGTGTCCGGATTTCTCACCGGCCGCCACCATAGAACGGAACAAATGGTCGAACACATGCGGAAATTCGCCGAGGCCTTCCGCCAGGCTGTAGCCTTCAACCACTTTGGAACGCACGCCCATCATCATGTTGCGTAGCCGCGGTTTTTCGCATTGCTCAGCGACCGCCAGCAACGCATTTTCAATCGGCAACGCTGCTTCAACCAGCGTGGCAATTTGCCGGGTGATCAGCGCCAAATCAGACGCACTGATACCGCTTTGGAACCAGTTACGGCCACTGGCAATGATTTTTTCCTGCTGTGACGCCAGTTCAATACTGACCGGCGTTAGCTTACGCTCACGCAATAATTGCCGGGCATGCCTTGCGTTATCCGCCTCCAGCACGCCCTTCGATGATTTACCCCGCGCATCCAGCGCCTGATATTCAAAGGCCGCCACTATGCATCCTCACGGGTGACGCGCAGCACTTCTTCCAGCGTGGTGATACCGGCCAGTACTTTGGAGAAACCATCCTGGCGGATACTGGGGCTTTGACTGCGGATATATTTTTCAATCGCTTGCTCGCCCTTGCCGTTGTGAATGAGTTCACGGCAATGTTCATCAACGACAATCAGCTCATGAATACCGGTCCGGCCACGATAGCCGGTCTGATTACAGTGCTCACAACCGACCGCACGGAAAATCAGCGCGGCTTCGGCTTTTTTCACTCCAAGCAGCGCCCGTTCTTCTTTGTCAGGCTCATGGCTTTGTTTGCAATGCGGGCATAAGGTCCTGACCAGACGCTGCGCCAGCACGCCCAATAAACTGCTCGATAACAGGAAAGGTTCGATACCCATATCTTCCAGCCGCGTGATGGCGCCGGATGCCGTGTTGGTGTGCAGCGTGGACAACACTAAGTGACCGGTCAAACTGGCTTGCACAGCGATTTGCGCGGTTTCGAGGTCACGAATTTCACCGACCATCACCACGTCCGGGTCCTGACGCAAAATTGCGCGTAAACCGCGGGCAAAGGTCATATTCACTTTGGTATTGACCTGGGTCTGGCCTATGCCTTCCAGTTCGTATTCAATCGGGTCTTCCACCGTCAGAATATTGCGGTCTTTGGTATTGATATCGGTAAGACCAGCGTACAGCGTGGTGGATTTACCGGAACCGGTCGGCCCGGTCACCAAAATAATGCCGTGCGGTTTTAAAATCAGCTCGGCAAAGGCTTGTTGTACCGAGAGGGTCATGCCCAAATCGGCCAGATTCAGGTGCGAATTGTTTTTGTCGAGTAACCGCAGAACGACGCGTTCGCCATGGCTCGAAGGCATGGTCGACACCCGGACGTCAACCGCACGGCCGGCGATCCGCAGGCTAATGCGGCCATCCTGCGGCACGCGTTTTTCCGCGATATCGAGTTTCGCCATGACCTTGATGCGCGAGACCAGCAGGCTCGACAGCTTCCGGTTTGGCCGCAGCATTTCCCGTAAAATGCCATCAATCCGAAACCGTACCACTAAGGCCTTTTCAAAGGTTTCGACATGGATGTCCGACGCACCCAGTTTGATCGCTTCGCCCAGCATCGCATTGATTAGCTTGATGATCGGCGCGTCGTCTTCGTTTTCCAGTAAGTCTTCGGTTTCCGGAATTTCGTCAGCCAAAGACGCTAGATTCACTTCATTGCCGATGTCTTCCATGATCTGCTGCGCTTCGCTGGAATCACGCTGATACGCCGCTTCCAGCATGGCTTCAAATTCCACTGCACTCATGCGCTGAATGGAAAATGGCTGATTCAGCAGCCGGCGGATCTCAAGTAAGGCCGCAGGTGTGGTTTCAGGAGCAATCAACAGTTGCCATTGACCCGCCAGGCCGGTTTGCAGCAACACTTTATGCCGTTTGGCAAAACCAAACGGCAACCGGATGCGGGGACTGCCGTCCGGCAGGTCGACCGCGGCCATTTATTGGCTACCTGCAGGCTTTTCGCCCTGGATCGGCTCCAGTTCGCCTTTGTCCATCAGCTCTAAGCGCTGCTGAATTTCCGGCGGCAAGGCTTTATCTTGGCCCCAGACCGGCATTTCCGGTGTTGTGGTATTCGGCATCAGCGATATGCCATTGTCTTGTTTGTGGAGTTGCTGCGCCCGCATGTAATTGTATTTACGCTGGCTGACTTCGTTCATCACGCCGCCATCCCGCATGATGGTCGGTTTGATAAACACCATCAGATTGCGTTTTTTCTTGCTGGTACTGGTGGAGCGGAATAAATGCCCCAGCACCGGGATATCGCCTAACAGCGGAACTTTCGATTCACTTTGCTGCACGTCTTCGTCAATCAGGCCACCAAGCACCACAGTGGCGCCATCGTCAGCCATGACAGTGGTTTTAATTTCACGTTTGGCGATGATCAGGTCACCATCAATGCTGCCGGCGCGGCTGGAAACTTCCTGCTCAATGGTCAGGCGCACCGCATTGCCTTCGTTAATCTGCGGCGTGACTTTGAGCTTGATACCAATTTCTTTGCGATCTTTGGTGGTAAACGGGCTGTTGCCGTTTTGACCAGGGCTAGTCGTGGTTTCGATCGGTACTTCTTCACCGACGATAAAAAATGACTCCTGGTTATCCAGTGTGGTGATATGCGGCGTGGCCAGAATGTTGGAGTCAGTGTCGGCTTTGACGGCCTGAATAATCGCGCCCCAATCATCTTTGACTAAACCGAGCAATGCACCATTCACCCCAGCCAGCGCCTGAGCGATATTGGTATAGTCAGGTTCCTGATCAGGAGTCTTGGTTGTTGTTCTTGTACCGTCTGGTGCAACTGTTGTTGTCTCAGTGCCCTTCTGCGTGCGGCCTACAGCTGCAGCACCCGCCGCTACTGACGATACCGGTAACCCCGAGTTCGTGAACTGCGTCATACCAGCTTCTGCCGAAATCAACTGCACTCCAAGGTTAATGCCCGCGGTTTCACCTACCTCGACGATAATCGCTTCGACCAGTACCTGTGCCCGGCGGATATCGACCTGCCGGATCACATCTTCAAGGTTTCGCAGCATATCCGGCTGCGCCGTGATGATCACCGAGTTACTTTCAGTGTGGGCCTCAATGCTGACTTCCCGGTTGCTGCCGCGGGTGCCGCTGCCGCCCTGCGCAGCCTGCTGGTTTTGCGCTGAATTGGCCGCGGCGACCATCGAATTCGATACGCCCTGTAGCACTTTGACCAAATCTTCGGCCTTGGCGTATTTCAGATAATACACACGGGTATTGCCCTGACTTTCCTGCTCTGCATCCAGACGTTTGACGATTTCAGATACGCGCTGGCGCGCCTGCAGTTCGCCGGACACAATCACACTATTGGTACGCTCATCGGCAACAATTTTCGGGATCAGGAATTCAGGCTGGTCGCCCTGCCCTTGTTTTTTGTAGATATTTTCCAGAATACGAACCACTTCAGCAGCGGAAGCGAAGTTCAGACGGATAATTTCAATATCTTGATTACCGGCTTTGTCAACGCGCTGAATGATATCGACCAGGCGATTGACCACTTCAGCTTGCCCGGTCATCATAATCACGTTCGACGGGTCGTAGTTCACCACATGACCGCCACCGGCCTGGTCAGTAAATTGGCGCAGCAACGGCGCCAATTCGCGCACCGACACGTTTTTCACCTGTACCACGCGGGTGACCATTTCGTCGCCAATCCCGCCGTTATTGTCACTGACGACCGGAATATTCGACATCTTGGCATCTTTTTGTCTGACAACTTTCAGGACACCGCTTTTCATTTCAACGACTGAAAAATCATAGACTTCCAGCACGTTTAAAAAGAATTGATAGTACTGCTGCTCATTGAGCATTTCATAAGAGCGCACGTTGATCCTGCCCCGAACCTGCGGGTCAACGATGATGGTTTTATTCAGGTTTTTACCGACGATATTAATAAACTCGGTGATTTCAGTGCCTTTAAAATTCGGTTGGTATTCAACTGCACTCGCGAAAAAACTCAGCAGAGCTAAAGCACCGGCACCCAGTTGCAACTTCAAAGACGGAAGGCGGAAAATATTTGATTTCATTGGAAATATGCCATTCTGTACAAGTTATTATTGTGACAGGTTTACCTGAATGTCGCGGATTTCGCCGTCACGTTCTATTTTAATCGAAGCCTGGCTGGCCTCGCGTAATTCGTTAATCACGCCATACGCCTGCTGCATATCGTTCAGGCGCACACCGTTGATCTCGATGGCTACATCATTCGGTTGAAGTCCCATCCGGGCGAATAATTCGGCATCTTTGCCAGGCAGCAGCGCATAACCATACATCTGACCATTGCGGTGCCGCGGTGTGATGCGGACATAATCAAAGAATTTGGCGGGTTCGTTCAGCATTTCGCGGCGCATACTGGCGACATCTTCGGCAGCAGGACTATATGATTCAGGCGCCGGCGCCACTTCCTGTAAGCCATCTTCGCCTACAGCGCCATTCACTTCGCTGAGTTTTTGATACTCGATGCCATCGAGCATCAGCGTCTCCATCCGGCCGGAAACCTGCAACAGCACCCGATCTTCCAATACCTGTTTCAGGATCGCAGGAGAACCTTCGATTTGTTCGTCTATGGCATAAACCTGCTCGACACCGCTGTTTTCAATCACCGCAGTCCCTTGTTCAGGTTTACTGGCTGTCGCAACAACACCGGTTAACTTCAGGCTCAGGCTGGTTTGCGGCGCGTCCGTCACTGTTTGCACAGCGACAGGTTCGGTGGGTTTAGCTTGAAACTGGCCAAATAGCCGCGCGTCGACCAGCCGCTGGATATCTTGCGCAGTTCCCACTGGTGCACTGACTACACTGACGGGAACAGGCACTGCAGGCGCCTGTTCGGCTGGCAGCACCAGCCAACTGAATCTTGCAGCCAGCCAGGCCAGAAGCAGCAGGAACAGGAATGCAAAAATTCTATTGAGCATTGCGACCGGCAGTTTTGCATAAAACTGTTGCCATTGTGCTGCCCAATCCAGGCTGGAAACTCGTTGCCAATTCATTGTAATGATTCTGTATTGATTCTGTTTTTATCTTACTCAGTTGGCCCTGCCGCAACAAGACCGGTAAAGTTCTTTACTTCGCGATTACAGATGATAAACATCTGATATTTGCTGCCTGAACGACTGAACAGCCGGTCATACTGGAGCCTGCACCGCGTTTATGCTATGTTCGCGCCCATTGACGGAGCACAAAACTGATGACTCAATCCACTCAAAATCAGGACAATACCACAGTTATATTACGTTTGGATAAATGGTTGTGGGCCTGTCGTTTTTATAAAACCCGTAGCCTCGCTAAAGACATGATAGACGGCGGAAAAGTTCAGTATAATGGCCAACGTTGCAAAGCCAGTAAAACGGTCGAAATTGGCGCCACGATCCGGCTGACTCAGGGCTCAGACGAAAAAACCGTGATAGTGCGCGGACTCTGCGAACAACGCCAGGCCGCGCAATTAGCGCAACAGCTTTATGAAGAAACAGCAGAAAGTAGTCAATTACGTGCCGAGCGCGCTGAACTTCGCAAATTAAATTTGTTATTTGCCCCGCACCCGGAAACTAAACCGGACAAAAAAATGCGCCGGCAATTGTTGTTATTGAAATCACAAAATTGAGGTTGTCATGAGCCAGTCTGATCAATTACTACGTTTTTTATTCCGCGAACGCGATGTGCGTGGTGAAGTAGTTAAAGTAGGCTCCAGTCTGGATGCCATGCTGGCCGGTCATCAATATCCGCAGCCTGTCAAACAATTACTGGCGGAGTTGGTTGCTGCAACCAGTCTGTTAACGGCCACGTTGAAATTCGAAGGGCAAATTGCCGTACAGCTACAAGGAGATGGCCCGGTCCGGTTTATTGCCGTCAACGGCAACGACCAACAGCAATTTCGTGGCGTCGCCCGGTTACAGAGTGAAATTAGCGGAGACAGCTTTGCCGACCTGATTGGCCAGGGTTATATGCTGGTGACCATTACGCCGACACAAGGTGAGCGCTATCAGGGCATCATCCCGTTGGTCAGCGATAGCCTGACCGCAACGCTCGAAAGTTATTTTAACCAGTCAGAACAACTGCCCACCCGCCTGTATCTTCATACAGACATCGGCAGTGAAAACAGTAAAGCTGCCGGCCTTTTATTACAGGTATTGCCTGTAGACCAGGAAAAATCCCGCGAGGATTTCGCGCATATTGAGCTGTTGGCTGACACCCTGACCCGGGAAGAATTATTAACACTGCCGCCGGAAGAAAGTCTGTACCGCCTGTTCCATCAGGAAATTGTCGAATTATTCCCGGCGCAGCCTATTCAATTTGTTTGCGGGTGTTCGCGGGAAAAATCTGAGTCAGCCATTATTAGTTTGGGCTCTGACGTCATCGATGAGTACATTGCCGAAGGTAAGCTCGAGATCAGTTGTGAATATTGCAATACAGTCTACCATTTCAACACAGAACAACTTCAGCAACTGAAACAAAATTTCTAAATAAATACAGCGCGTTATCATTATCGCGCTGCATTTTTTAATCAATTATTCTCAAACCCCTAACAACCCCATATTCAAACCAACTGATATTCGTCTATATTGATTCTGGCAGCACGGTCAGGACTCCACTCTTGTTTTATTCGCCAGAACCTTTCAGTGCCGCGACACAAATCTGCCGGTGGTTTACCACTTTGGGGCCACCAGGAATAAAAAATAATCAATTCAGGAAATTGCAACATGTTGGTCAAACCCTCAACCAAGTCCTTACTGGCGATCTCAATCGCCGCTGCACTGGCAGCGCCAGTCTCAGCCAATATCGAAATCACGCAGACTTTTTCACCTGAAATGTCAGGGGAACTTCAGTTTGATACCTCATTGAAAAACAAAGCTTTAAAACAAGACTTCCCGCAGTATTTTATCGTGCAGCTGCAGAGTGAGCCGTTAGCGACCACAGCCACTGCTACAGAGCAATCCGGTCCCGGTAATAAACTGGACCTTGAAGCGGCAGCCACGCAAAAGCAAGGTTCTGTCCTGGCACAAGAGCGTAATGCTTTTGCTGCAGCATTAAAGCAGACCTTACCAAACGCAGAAATCGACCGTCATTTCGACACAGTCATCAACGCTGTTGTGGTCACTTCAACTGAAGACATTTATCAGCAACTGCAGGACGTCGAAGGCGTCAGAGCGGTCTATCGTGAAGAAATGTACTATGAGCAAATGGATACTTCGCTGGATTTGATCAAAGCCAGGCAAGTTTGGGAGCAATTAGGCGGCGACATGAATGCCGGTAAAGGCGTCAAAGTCGCGGTCATCGATGGCGGTATCCGTCCGGAAAGCCCGCTGTTTAGTGATAATGGTTTTACTGCCCCGGCTAGCAAACCAAATAATGATTACTGTGCCACAGTGGAGCCAACGTTCTGTAACAACAAACTAATCGTTGCCCGATTCAGTACACCGACCTTTGCAACGGTCCCACAAGAATATATGAGTCCATTAGGTAATGGCGGTCATGGTACCCATACCGCAGGGACTTCAGTCGGCGTGCCGGCAAAAATCAAATTCAACGGTTCTACCAACATTGTGCCGACAGTAGATGGCAAACCAAACGAAAACGGTTTTACCGAAGTCACAGTGTCTGGTGTAGCTCCCGGCGCTTATCTGATGGCATATAAAGCCCTGTTCCAAGTGTTCCGTGCCGACGGCACTGTCACGGGTAGTGGCTCGAACGTGATGTTGATCGAAGCATTGGACTGGGCAGTCAAAGACGGCGCAGATGTTATTAACAACTCCTGGGGCGGAAGTGCCGGGGCAAACCCTTCTACCAGTCCGTATCAGGCAGCATTTAAAGCGGCTGAAGATGCTGGTGTTGTCGTGGTGACCTCTGCCGGTAACAGTGGTCCCGGCGCGCAGACGATCGGCTGTCCAAGCTGTATCGAAAGCGGTCTGAGTATCGCGAGTACCACCACAGGCCGTTTCTTCGGGAACACAGTCAAATTTGGTTCAGAAGCAGCCATGCTGGGCATCGCGGGTTCACAGTTTGGTGCGACTATCACCAGTCTGACCGCAGATCCGGCAGCCAAAGTGATTGATGCAGCCAAAGCCGCACCAACCAATGCACTGGCTTGTACTGCTTTCCCGGCAGATACCTTTAAAGACAGTTTTGCGCTGATTTCCCGCGGAACCTGTGCCTTTACCGACAAAATCAATAATGCGATGGCTGCCGGCGCCAAAGGCGTCATTATGGTGCAGAACAACGACGGCCAACCGACGTCGATGTCAAACCCGAACACCACTATTCCTTCACTGATGATTAGCCGGGCAGATGGCGTGAAACTGGCCAAAGCCCTGGAAACAGCCCCGAACTCGACTGCAACACTCAGCCGGTTTGCCAGCCGGGTCGTTTCAGCTCAATTTGCCGACAACATGAGCGATTTCTCTTCACGCGGCCCCAATGGCGACAACAACATGCTGAAGCCAGACATGGGCGCTCCGGGTAGTGACATTCTGTCAGCCACATCGCCGGACCAGTTTGCTGACAAACGTGGCTTCCAGCTGATGAGCGGCACTTCGATGGCAGCGCCTCACGTAGCCGGCGCAGCCGCGATTATGCAGCAAAAATTCCCGAAATGGACTGCAGTTGAAATCAAAACGGCACTGACCTCTACCGCCGTCAATGGCCTGAGAAAAGAAGACTCAGTGACAGCAACGACGCCATTTGATATCGGTGCCGGCCGCCTCGATTTAAGCCGGGCATTCAGAGCTGCGGCGACTTTTGACAAACCTTCGTTTGCGCAGAATCCATGCGTGATTAACTGTAACTTCACCCGTTCTATCCGTAACATGACAGATAAAGAAGTTACATGGACCGGAACCGTTCAATTTACCGATGGCGCGACCACCGGCAAGCTGGACAAAACTTCGGTCACACTAAAACCTTATGGTACCGCTGGTGACAAAGCTGACTTCACCCTGAGTGTTGACGGCACTATGGCCACCTATGGCAACTGGGCATTTGGTAATGTGCTTTGGACTTCATCTGATGCCACAGCACCAACCGCAACCATGCCAATCGCGGTGCGGGTAGCAAATACTGCCGATGCCACCACACTGGCGACTGCGAGCAGCACCGTCGTCAAAGCCGGTGAGCCAACTCAGGTCACCGCATCTTTTGGCAACAAACTGTATGACAAGCAAGTCACTATCGTCGCGACAGCGCCAGCCGGTACTAAGCTGGTGGCCGGTTCTGAATCTGCAGTGTTAAAAGGCGCGACCGAATTCCTGTTGGACGGTAACGCAAACAACGGTCGGGTCGCCTGGACCGGGATGGTGCAACAGCCAAGCCTGGCGGTCGCGGCAACAGCAAGCCCAAGCGCTACAGTGCTCAAAGGCACAGTTGCAGCCGCAGCTTGTTCCGGCGAATGTGATGACAACGTCCTCAGCTACAATCTGGGCACCACCGTCATCAATTATGGCGGCGTTGCTTATAACCGGTTGCATGTTTCTACCAACGGCTTTGTCCAGTTGAGCAACAGTGCAACAGCACCAGGCGCAGCCGCAGTTAACGCGAGACTGCCTAGTCTGGTGGCTGCACCTAACCTGCTTGCTCCATTCTGGACAGATCTGGACTTAGCCGGCGGTTCATCAGGCGCAGGTACGATCCACGTCGGTAATGCGACGGTGGGCGGCAGGTCTTATCTCATCGTCGAGTGGAACGGTGTTGAAGTGTATGACGAGCCAGGCAAAACCTACACCTTCCAGACCTGGATGGCCACCAACGGGGCTGAGGACATCCGGTTTAACTACCTCGGCATGGGCGCGGCGCCTTCAGCCTTAACGGTTGGTGTGCAGGATGCCAGTCGCACGCTGGGTAACTCCATTTACTTCACAGATGGAACAACGACTGTTGGCACAGCGCCAGGTTCAAACTCAGGCGCAGCGGTTACCTTTAGAGCCCCAGGCACTGTCGATCTGAAATACTCATTGGATCTGAGCGGCGCACTGGAACTCGGTACCCGTGATACAGCAAGCACTGCCGAAGATACTAAGTCTGCCGCTATCGATGTATTGGCAAACGAAAAAACCTCATTTGTGAAAATTATCAATGTTGAAGTGACCAGTGACGGCAAATCAACCAGAGCTATCAATAAGGCAGCAGCAGCAGCCAGCGGAGCACTGTCTAAAGTCGCTATTGCGGCACAGCCAGCCAACGGTGTTGCCGAAGTGGTGGATGGCAAAGTCATGTACACGCCAAAAGCTAACTTCAACGGGAGAGATACGTTCACGTACACAGCTGAAGATACCAAGGGTCTCAAACTGGTACCAACCACGGTTGAAGTGACGGTGACTGCGGTCAACGACGCTCCGACAGTGACAGGTTCAGCAGTGACGGCGAACGAAAGCGGCTCTGCGACTCTAACCGCAACGGGCGCCGATGTTGATGGTGATGCTTTAACCTATACTTGGACGCAAACCGCAGGTCCTGCCATCACAGTGACTGGTAATACTGCGTCAGTGAGCGTGACAACGCCTGCGGTGACCGCAAACACAGTCGCAACCTTCAGTGTCGTTGCGAGCGACGGCAAGCTGTCTTCGGCACCAGCAACAGTCACGCTGAACATCACTGATGTACCAGCACCTGTAGTCACACCTGAGAAGAAGAGCAGCGGCGGTGGTACAGGCCTGTTATCTCTGCTGTTGGTACCACTGGTTTGGATGCGTCGCAATCGCCGTAAATAAACCTCAGTTGTACACCATGACCTCAGGCGAGAGCCGGTGGTGATGGGTTAAGAATGGAAAACGCCGGTCACTGACCGGCGTTTTTTTTACAATCAAAGTAGCATCGACAGTTCTGAGGCTGCGCATCACAGACGCCATCGTCAGCTGACCCTATGACAACCACGCTAGTTTACAAGGGCAAAGTCAGAGCAAAAAAAAGCCTGCAGCAAGCTGCAGGCTTTGATTCGAAAGCTGATTATCAGGCTTTACGTGAACGACGTAACAGCGCCAGAGGCAACAGCAGCAAGCCGATGAAACCGAAGCTACCGCTTGATTTCTTCGCGATCTGCACAGAACCACTGACCGCATCTGAAGCCATACCTGAACTGTCAGTTGCTGTCACGCTGAGGCTCTGGGTGCCAGTGTCCGCTTTGCCGACACTACGGGCCAGTACGATATTGCCGTTAGCATAAGCAAACAGATCCGGACTTACAGTCACAGTTCTCAGGGTTGCACCAGCTTCACGGATTTCCGCAGATACTTTACCAACAACAGTACCGGCAGGCGTACCTTCACGTAAGTCAGTTGCCAGACTACCTAAAGTCACTACAGGTTTTTCATCAGCAACGTTAGTCACGGTAACAGCTACTTTGACCGGTGCAGAGCTCAAACCCGCAGAGTTCAGGGCAACGACTTCCAGTGTTGCTGAAGTGGTTCCCTTATCGAAATCCAACGGACCTTTCACCACAACACGACCATCTTTTTCCACACCGATAGATGCAGAAGTACTGCCGGCAAGGAAGAACTCAGTCAGGCTATTGCTGAAATCTGCTTCTGCGACCAGTTGACCGATCACAGACGCGTTCGCTGAATTCTCACGCACGCTGAATGCCTGACCAGCAGGAACGACAGGTGCACGTCGCGCCGGAGTCAGATCTGCAGAGAACATTGCGTCACCCACGTCAGACAGCAGGACGAAGCCTCTACCAGTCGTTTGTTTTGGCACCGTGACGATCGCTTCGGCACCCGGTTCCAGTTTAGTCAGATCTTTACCGCCTGCAGAGAACGTCACGTCAGCTGCAGGTGCAACCACCGCTTCCGCTGTCAGCATGTCATCAGCCGGGATGTTCGAGCCCAGACCTAAGGCAAAGCCGTTGTTCACAGTAAACGCACGCATCGAGACTTTCTTGCCGATATCAGCACCCACCAGACCAATCCGCTCAAAACACGCCGACAAAGTAACGTTACGTTGGCCGGTTGCATGGAACATGTTGTACACGAAGCCGCTGGTCGTGCCAAAAGTCACAGCGAAAGTACCCATCAAACCAGGTACGCCAGCGTAAGCATCACCCAGACGTGTCAGCAAAATGCTGTACATTGAGAAGTCGTATCTGCCGTCGTTATTCACATCCAGGTCAAAACCGAGGTTCGCCTGCAGTAAATGATTCAAACCTTTATCCAACGTGATTGTTGGCGCCAATAAATAGCCTGAAGAACAGGTTGTGGTTGGCACTGTGATCACATCCAGCGACACGGCACGGATATCGTGTGTGACTGCTTCTCTTGGATCTGTTGCAACCAGCTGCGTTGAATACACATCAGCTGCGACAGCACCGTTGTTTTTCACAACAATTTGCGGTTTGCCATCAATAAACTTACTGGTGACATCCAGCTGCGCCTGAGCTTGTGGGATCAGGTGGTAAACCAGGTGTAAATCGTAATCACCGGTCACTGTCGGGTCATCAAATACCAAGGCGCCATCGTATTCAACCTTGGTCAGTTCCGCATCTTTTTGCAGCGTCGGCGTGGTGTTCTGCAGGCCAAAAGCCGGCAACTTGGCTGGGTCAACCGTTACACTGACGTCAAAAGTCGTAGTCTGGCCAGGCTGCACAGTCACTGAAGACGGGATAGTCCAAGCCAGAGCGCCTGTTGCCGTATCGGCAGCAAACCGGTCTCTGATCCGCAGGTTGTAGGTTTTTGCCACTGTACCGAAGTTCTTCAGTGTGACAGTTTTCTTCAGTGTCGACTTCTGAGTCAGAGTTTGCAGACCAAACGATAAAGCGGCTTGTTTGGTATCGAATGCAGTGTCTTCTACCCAGGCTGCGACCGGCAGTTTAGCCGCTTTTTCCACATCAACCAGACCGGCACCAATCGCAGAGATAGGCGCCAGCACCGCTTGTGGATGCGCTTTTGGCAGGTTGTAAACTTCAGGATTCGCCGCGTTCATGATTGTCGCTTTGATTTCCTGCGCATTACGGTTTGGCAGCGCCTGACGCAGCTGAGCGATAGCACCAGCAGTCAGAGGACCAGAGAACGATGTGCCTGAGTTCAGTGCGAACTTATCACCAGAACCCACTGCAGCCATCAGGATATTAGTACCTGGTGCAGTAATTTCCGGCTTCAGTAAACCTTGCATGGCCGGGCCACGTGAGGTGAATGTCGCAATACCGCCAGCAGTGCTAATAGCAACCGATTTGATATTGTAATTCACAGCACCTTTTTCCAGTGCAGCTTTAATTGCAGCACCATCTTCCAGCGAAATCCCTACAGATGGGATCTTGACTGCAGGATCAGCGCCACCACCAGAGAATGCACCAGCACCGGCCGCGTTATTCACCAGAATAACGAACTTGGCACCCGCATTTTGCGCATTGATCACTTTAGCGGTGAAGTTACAGGTACCGCGGTCAATCAATACTGCTTTGTCTTTCAGCGAATCAGCAGCAAACGGATTACAGCCTAATGCGTTATCTTTGACAAAGGCCAGTGGGGCAGAAACCTGGTCAAAAGCAAAGGCGCTGGTTGGGTTAAAACCAGAACCCAGCATGGTGATTCGTTTGCCATCAATCGTGTTGTTTTCAAACACGGCACCAGTGCCGGTTGGATGCGTCATAGCGCCAACAGACAGCGCATTTGGCGTTGTGCTCGGGCCACCAACACGGAATGGGTTCGGGCCGTCGTTACCGGCTGAAATAACCATGTTGACACCCAGCGCTGCCGCTCTCTGGATCAGAAATTGTGTACCGGAGACAGCGGTCGCTGAACCAAACTGCCCACCCAATGACATGTTAACCACATCGACGCGGTCTGCCAGATTGCCATCGCCATTCGGGTCCATAGAAGCTTCCAGTGCGCCAATTTGCGCAGCTGCCGGACAAGTACCGGTACAAACTGTGTAAGCATATAAGTTTGCGTCCGGCGCAGTGGCCAGTACCGAAGATGCGACGAATGTACCGTGACCACCGGTTGACGGATCAATCGGGTTCGGATCGTTATTGATGAAATCGTAACCGCCTAATACCTTACCTTGTGGCCAGGCAGGGGCAACTCTTTGATTTACTGCGGCGTATGCTGCAACAGTACCGACACCGCCGATAGACTTGTGCGTATAGTCAACACCGCTGTCCAGCACGGCAACCCGCATGCCTTTGCCCGTTGCGGTACCTGAGGTGATTAAGCCCCGGGCATTCATGTATTCAACGCTTTGTGCCAGCATTGGTTTGCTGTCAAACAGCGGGTAAATAGCTTCTACAGCAGCTGATTGACGCAGGGATTCCAGCGCAGCGTCAGAAGCTTTGACAACCAGACCGGACGCCAGATTACGTGTAGTCAGCAGAACTTCTGCTTCACGGTCTAATGTCATTAATTCTTGTGTGACCTGTTGCTGCAGATTTTCAATCTCAGCGGTCAGACTGTTTAATGCAACATCATCTGCATTACCGGCACGTAATTCAGACAAAGCAGCTTGTTTAAGAACTACGTAATAGCCTGATGGGATCGAGGCTTCAAAACCTTCTGTTAAAGACACTGCGTCTTGTTGTACCGGGATATGATCGGTCACCAGCGGTGTGTTCATCCGATATTGGTCCAGACTAGCAGCGACAGCACCGCCTGAAATGGCGAGGCCGACGGCCGTTGCGAGTGCTGATTTTACGAGTTGTTGCATGTTCCCTCCGGAGGACTTAGTTTTCGTACTTATTTTTGTAGGAGCAAATAGTTAACACAATCATGAAAAAAAATCACAAAAATTCGATGTAATCTTGTATGAAGATATTTCAAGCGACTGTTTTTGGTTGCATTTACACTACTTATTCTGAAATTCAACTGGTAATAATTACGCACAAAAAACAGTTTAACTGGCATAATTTGCCGAATAATTCTGCATTTTTATGCGTTTTATGCACTAAATCTAGCGTCTAGCAGCAGATCCGGCCAGTAGTAAGCATATTTTTTTGTCGCCCGGCATGTCGACTTACGATACAATGATCAGGACATCTAATCCCTGCTCTGTACCCGAAGGAGTCTGCTGAGAATGACCACGCAAACAAACAGCCACAATGATTTATCTGTGGCAGATCTGGTTGAACATGCTGTCCGCCGCAACGAAGGTGTGTTGGCAGACAACGGCGCCCTTGTCGTGCGCACCGGTCACAGAACGGGCCGTTCGCCGAAAGACCGTTTTATCGTCCGTGAATCCAGCACTGAACAAGAGATCCAGTGGGGCAACGTCAATCAGCCAGTCGCAGCAGACGTTTTCAATACGCTGTGGACGAAAGTCGAGCATTACCTGAACGACCGCGAGCACTTCACTTCGCACCTGGAAGTCGGTGCAGACCCTGAACACTATCTGCCGGTAGTCGTTCGCACTGAAACGGCTTGGCAGCATATTTTCGCCAAAAACCTGTTTATCACCCCTGCACAGTGGAACGTTGCCGGTAAACCTGCTTGGCAAATTCTGAACGTGCCGGGTTTTACCTGCGATCCTGCCCGTGACGGCACGCACTCAGACGGCACCGTGATGATCAACTTTGCTGAGCGTAAAGTGCTGTTAGCCGGTATGCGTTATGCCGGTGAAATGAAAAAAGCCATGTTCTCAGTACAGAATTTCCTGCTGCCAGCGAAAGGCGTGTTGCCGATGCACTGTTCAGCCAACGTCGGCGAAGCAGGCGATGTAACCTTGTTCTTTGGCCTGTCAGGTACCGGTAAAACAACATTATCTGCCGACCCGAAACGCTTCCTGATCGGTGATGACGAGCATGGCTGGGCGCCAGGCAGCGTCTTTAATATCGAAGGCGGTTGCTACGCGAAATGTATCGACCTGTCGAAGAAAAATGAACCTGTGATTTGGGATGCCATCCGCTTTGGTACCATCCTTGAAAACGTGGTGCTGGACGAGAAACGCACTCCGGATTACAAAGATGCCACTTTGACCCAAAACAGCCGGGCAGCCTACCCGCTGGCTCATGTTGAAAAACGCGTAGAAGCGAACCGCGCCGGCGAACCACGCGCTGTGGTATTCCTGACCTGTGACGTGTCAGGCGTCCTGCCACCAGTATCAGTGCTATCAGAAGAAGCTGCAGCCTATCACTTCTTATCGGGCTACACGGCAAAAGTCGGCTCGACGGAAATTGGTTCTACTTCTGCGATTGAATCAACATTCTCAACCTGCTTTGGCGCGCCATTTTTCCCGCGTCCGGCTGGCGTCTATGCGGAATTGCTGATCAAACGCGTCCGTGAATTCAACTCGAAAGTCTATCTGGTCAATACCGGTTGGACAGGCGGTCCACACGGTGTTGGTCATCGTTTCGATATTCCGACAACCCGCGCCATCATCGACGCTATTGTTTCAGGTGAATTGGCCACAGTGGAAACTATCCACCTGCCACAACTGAATCTGAACGTCCCTGTAGCCATTCCTGGTGTTGACAGCACACTGTTAAACCCTCGTGAAACTTGGGCGGACAAAGCGCAGTACGATCAATATGCAGCAAAACTTGCGGCAGAATTTGCGAATAACTTCAAGAAATATGACGTCTCTGAAGCAATCCGCACTGCAGGTCCAAAAGCCTGACACAACGTCTGAATACAAAGGCCGCGAATGCGGCCTTTGTTGTTTTTGGGAATCACCTGCTGTTACGCAGCCGGTTTCACCTTGCGGATCGGTAAGTAGACAGTCGCCACTAAGCCACCAAACGCATGATTGTGCAGTTTGATCTCTCCATGATGCATATCGACAATTTTCTTGATGATTGCCAGCCCCAAACCTGAACCGGCGCTGCCACGGGCTGTATCTCCCTGCGTGAAAGGTTCAAACATCCGCGTCATCTGATCTTCGGGTATACCGGGACCATGGTCACGCACTTGCAGATACACACGCTGCAGATTTTTCTCAAAACCGGTACGGACTTCGACTTCACCCTCTGAATACTTCAGCGCATTCTCGATCAGATTGCTGAGTACGCGTTTGATAGCGATCCGGCGGATCGGCACCAGAGGCAATGGTTCCAGCAGCTCAATACTGATCTGACGCTGCTGCAACCGGTCCGCTTCCACTTGCTCCTGAACCAGCTGATTCAAATTCTCGTCAGTAAGCGTCTCTTCTTTGTGGTGCCGGATATAGTCGATAAACTGGTCGATGATAGCATTCATATCTTCGATATCGCTGACGATGCCGTCGCGGATCCAACCATCCTGCTCACTGACCATTTCACTGGCCAGGCGAATGCGGGTCAGAGGAGTACGCAAATCATGCGACACCCCAGCCATCAGCAAACTGCGGTCCTTTTCCAACTGCCGGATACCGTTCGCCATATGGTTAAAAGCTCGCGTCACCGCGATGATTTCTGTGGACCCTTCTTCGGGCAGCGGATCCGGAATATCGCCACGCCCCACGCGTATAGCGGCTTGCTGCAATTGCTGCAAAGGTCGGTTTAACTGACGGGCAAACCACCAGCCGCCAGCCACGCTGAGAAAACCAATCAGTAGAATGTAAATCTGCAGCGGTGAAAAATCTGTTTCACTTAAACCGGTTAGCGGCACTTTAATCCAATATTGCGGTGCCTGTGGTGGACGGACCCAAAAAGAAAACTGCTGATCTTGTTCGATCCTGACCTCAGCCGGCCCACCGAGTTCACGCGACATCTCATCAGAAAAATATTGATAATAAATGGCGTTATTCAGTCCCTGCCGCAGCGCCTCTGCCTCGGTCAGCACGTCAATGCCGGTCGCCAGCTGGAATTTCTGAGTCAGCTCCCGTGATAACAGCTGGTCTTCTCCGCCAACATCGATAAAAACGACTTTGATTTGTTTCGCAATCAGATGATTCGTTTGTTGCAGCGTCGGCTGGATCACATAGACCGCGACCAGAAAGTATGAAACTAACTGGTTAATCAATAGCAATAAGCCAATCAGAAAGACTGTTTTACCAAAAGCGCTGCGTGGAAGTAGCCGCATTAACTGGCCGCACCATCCGGTACAAAGACATAGCCGAGGCCCCAGACTGTCTGTATATAACGCGGATTGGTCGGGTCATCTTCGATCATCCGGCGCAAACGGGAAACCTGAACATCAATACTACGTTCCATCGCCGAATAATCGCGGCCACGCGCCATATTCATCAGCTTGTCACGCGATAACGGCTCTCGTGCATGACTAACCAGGACTTTCAATACCGCAAATTCACCGCTGGTAAGCGGCATTAGTTCATCGCCTCTATGCATTTCGCGGGTAGCCAGGTTGAACACGAAAGGCCCGAACTTAACCAAGGTTTCTTCCTGAGTGGGTGCTCCCGGTAATTCTTTTGATTTGCGGCGCAACACAGCGCGGATCCGGGCGAGTAGTTCACGCGGATTAAATGGTTTTGGCAGATAATCATCCGCCCCCATTTCCAGACCGATGATCCGATCTACTTCATCGCCTTTGGCGGTCAACATAATGATCGGGATCTCATTCTCTTGCTGACGCAAACGCCGGCAAATTGATAAACCGTCCTCACCGGGTAACATGAGATCGAGCACCAGCAAATGAAAGTTCTCCCGCTCCATCAAACGGTTCATTTGCTCAAAATTAGCGGCGGTCCGAACAATGTAGCCTTGTTCGACCAAATACCGCTCCAGTAACGCACGTAAGCGCATGTCGTCATCAACGACCAGAATCTTGGTGGTTTCCTGAGTTTGCATGATGGATCCTTATCACAAAATTTTCTCCACTATAAACGAAAAACCCGCAATGTTGATGGGACATTGCGGGTGTAGGTGTTACAAATTCTTTCCGTCTGCGGCGACAAGCCTATGGCTTCGGTTGCTCCGCCAGTGCCACTTTGCGTACCGGTGGATTGATCCACACGACATGGGCAACCTGACGTTGCTGGCGTTTAAGATTGTCCGCTTTGGAGACCTGGTCTTGGTCTACGACAAAGGCATATTCAGGTTTGACGGTAGCGCAACCGGTCAGCAACAGAGCTGTTACGGCTACGACAGTAAGTACAGTTTTTTTCATCATGCTGCTGTCTCCGGTGATTAGGTACAGGATGAATATAGCCAAGGCCTGCACCAGATCGCCAGCATATTTTTGTTACACGTAGATGACAAAAACAAATTTTATTAAATAATTTTATATGCCATTGTTTTTAAAGGATTTTAATTTCCAAAATCATGTTGCTCTCGGCATGCTTGCAATAAGTCGGCGATCACTTCACGAGTTTTAACCGGAGGAACATACTCCAATACACACTGCCAATAGGCCTTTTTTCGAGGCAACAGCACGAGCTCACGGTGGATCTGATCGCACGCTTTTCTGACAATCCCTGCCGCTTCAGGGACTTCGACTTTGCTTTGGTGCTGTAACAAACATTGCTGATATGCCTCGTCATCCGCCTTTGCATGAAAGGCCGTCATAGCTAACAGCACGAATAAAAATTTGAACATATAAAGCCTTTTGTGATGGTCCTGATGGCTACATTGACGATACTTAACTGATTGGCAGCTGAATCAATGAACCAGTTACGACTGCTGCGGATAAAAAATGGCTGTCACCCACCATTCTTTTGTTCCTGCAGGCGTCTGAACCAGTGCACTGTCATCGACCTGCTTCTTTAACAAAGCCCGCGCCATCGGCGCGTCAATCGAGATGTAATCAGTACGGCCATAAATCTCATCCGGGCCTACGATGCGGAATTTCAGACTGTTCCCGTCTTCATCCTCCACCTCAACCCAGGCACCAAAAAACACTTTGCCAGCCTGTTGCGGTGAATAATCAACAATCTGTAAATCTTCAAGTCGCTTCCTCAAGTATCTGATTCGACTATCTATTTGTCGAAGTAACCGCTTATTGAAAGTGTAGTCTGCATTTTCGGAACGGTCGCCTAAACTAGCCGCCCAGCTAACAATCTTCGTTACTTCAGGACGTTTTTTAAACCAAAGTTCATCGTGTTCCGCTTTCAGCTGGTTATAGCCTTCCCGCGTCACCAACTTGGTTTTTGCCTGTACTTTTCCGCTCATCCGACACTGCTCCAGGGCCTGATTTGGCCAACTATGGCGGTTTATACCAAGCGCCGTCGTGGCTGTCAGCCGCTACAGGATGGATTTTTTTGTGCTGACGTATGACAATAGCCCTCACTTTATCAGGAGCGGCCCGTCGTATCGCCGCTGCGCAAGGAACTCAATAACGCCATGTCGATGATTATCAAACAGATCGCTGCAGAAATCGCAGCCCGTCCGGACCAGGTCAATGCTGCAGTGCAGCTGCTGGATGAAGGCGCGACCGTCCCTTTTATCGCCCGTTACCGCAAAGAAGTGACGGGTGGCCTAGATGATACGCAGTTACGCACGCTGGAGCAGCGCCTGACCTATCTGCGTGAACTGGAAGACCGGCGGCAGGTGATTCTGCGCACCATCAATGAGCAGGGCAAACTCACACCAGCGCTGGAGCAAGACATTCTGGCAGCTGACAATAAAACCCGTCTGGAAGACCTCTACGGCCCCTACAAAGCCAAACGCCGCACCAAAGGCCAAATCGCGATTGAAGGCGGCTTATTACCACTGGCTGATGCGTTACTGGCAGACGCGGATTTAGTCCCGGAACAGGCGGCACTGCCTTATATCAACGCAGCAGCAGGTTTTGCCGATGTTAAAGCAGTGCTGGATGGCGCCAAATACATTCTGATGGAACGTTTTGCGGAAGACGCCAATCTGCTGGCCAAACTGCGCCGCCATCTGGCGCAGCATGCGGTGTTGAAAAGCACCGTCGTTGCCGGTAAAGAAACCGAAGGCGCGAAATTCCGCGACTATTTTGCCCATACAGAGCTTTGGAAAAACGTGCCTTCCCATCGGGCTTTGGCCATGTTTCGCGGCCGCAACGAAGGCATTCTCAACCTGCAATTACAACCAGATGCCGATGAAACCAGCGCACACGCCAGCTGCGAGCAAATGGTTGCCAGCCACTTTGACTTGCGTCAGCAAGGTCGTGCGGCCGATGCCTTTATCCGCACCGCGGTGCAGTGGACCTGGAAAGTAAAACTGCATCTGCAACTGGAAAATGACCTGCTTGGCGAACTGCGCGAAAAAGCCGAGGAAGAGGCCATTGCGGTATTTGCCCGCAATATGAAAGATCTGCTGATGGCGGCGCCGGCCGGCATGCGCGCGACATTAGGCTTAGACCCGGGTCTGCGCACCGGTGTAAAAGTGGTCGTCGTCGATCAAACCGGCAAATTGGTGGCAAACACCACGATTTTCCCACATGCGCCACAAAACCTGTGGGACAAGTCGGTCAAAACGCTGGCCGCTTACTGTAAACAATTCAAAGTCGAACTGATTGCCATCGGCAACGGGACGGCGTCGCGGGAAACAGATAAGTTGGCCGCCGATGTGATCAAACTGCTGCCGGAGCAGCAACTCAGCAAAATTATGGTGTCAGAGGCCGGCGCTTCGGTGTATTCAGCGTCTGAACTGGCTGCTCAGGAATTCCCGGATCTGGACGTATCGCTGCGCGGCGCCGTGTCGATTGGCCGCCGCTTACAGGACCCTTTGGCAGAGCTGGTCAAAATCGAGCCCAAAGCCATTGGCGTGGGTCAGTATCAGCACGATGTGAATCAAAGCCTGCTGACAAAGTCGCTCGACGCTGTGGTGGAAGATTGTGTAAACGCCGTAGGTGTTGACCTGAATATGGCTTCTGTCGCGCTGTTAGCGCGGGTCGCAGGCCTGAATAAAACGCTGGCACAAAATATCGTGATGTATCGCGACAGCAATGGCCGCTTTATGCAGCGCCGCGACCTGCTAAAAGTGCCTCGGCTGGGCCCTAAAGCTTATGAACAAGCGGCTGGCTTTTTGCGTATCAACAACGGCACGAACCCGCTGGACGCTTCTGCGGTGCACCCGGAAGCCTATCCGCTGGTCGAGAAAATCCTCGCTCGGCATCAGCAACCCGTGGATGCGGTGATCGGTAACAGCAGCTTCCTGAAATCGATTAATCCAGCCGAATTCGCCGATGAGCATTTTGGTATCCCGACTATCACCGACATCCTGAAAGAACTGGATAAACCGGGCCGTGACCCGCGGCCGGAATTCAAGACGGCACAATTTAAAGACGGCATCGAGACCATGGCGGATTTAAAACCCGGTATGTTGCTGGAAGGTGTTGTTACCAACGTCACCAACTTCGGCGCCTTTGTTGATATCGGTGTGCATCAGGATGGACTGGTCCACATATCCTCCCTGACGGACAAATTCGTGTCAGACCCGCATCAGGTCGTGAAAGCCGGTGATATCGTTAAGGTTAAAGTGCTGGAAGTGGAAATTGACCGCAAACGGATCGCACTGACCATGCGGATGGACGAACAGCCCCAGCCGAAAACCGCAGGTGGCGCTAAAGAACGTTCAGCACCGGCAAAATCTGCCGGCGGTAGCCGCCCACAAAGCGCGCCGCGTCAGCCTGACTCTGGCAATGCAGCCATGGGTAACGCCTTTGCAGCTGCGCTGGCCAAGCTGAAAAAGTAGAACACTGGGCTGTTATCGATCAAAAACGCCGTCAGTTGACGGCGTTTTCTTTTGTTAAACCGGCAAGCTTATGCAGTTTGCAATAGCGGTCTTTCTTGCGGCTGAACGGCTTGTTGATAAAACCCGCTAATCACCTGACTACGTTTTTGCATGAGCGCTGCAAATTCTAAACTGCGCTGTTCAAATTGAGGTCCTTTATTGACCGGACGTCCGGGTTCTAACTGCTGAGCGCCCTGCTGAGTAATATTCTGCACAGCGTTCGCATTAGTGGCATTTTGGTCTTGCTGTTTTTCTTGCGCCTGTTTCAACCAATAATCAGCATCAGCAGCCGGTGGGTCATTTAATGCTACATTCTGCTTGGCTAACTCTGCTTGGGCCTGCAGCACCCGTTGAGTCGCTTCAGACGCTACACGCCGGTCGGCTGATGAGGGATCTGCCGGTGCCAAGGCTGCAGCTTTAACCTTCTGCATCTTAACGATAGTGGCTTGCGGGTCGCCCGGAACCACGGCTAAATCGATATTGACCTCACCGCCTACCGCATACTGGCGACCATCAGGCCCTAATTGGAATTCATAGCTCGGCGTCGTCGCCAAATCACCGCCCACATTGGCATGGGCCTGTTCGTGCGCGCGCACTTCGGCGTCGCGCTTTTTCAGTTCATCCAGCTTGCGCTGTTCATCAGCAGTTTCCTGCTGATTAGGGTTCGAATCAGCCTGCCCGGAATTTTCCTGGTCGGAACGGTTTTCCGGATCACGTTCTTGTGAACGACCTTCAACAGCCTGTTTTAGCTCGGTGCCGCGATTCTTTAATTCGTCAGTATAAGTCGGGTTTTGTTGAGCCGGCGAGTTACGACTTTTATCTTCAGAGATGACGCCTTTCTCAGCAGGACTACGCTCCATCTGACTGACGGGTTCGATAATGTCACGTTTCAGGTTTTCCCGACGTGCCAAATCCACTGCCGGATTGCCGACATATGGACTGACATTTGGGTAAACCGACGTGATTGCCATGCTGGTCTAATCCTCAGGCACTGACATCAATCAGCGTGCCAAGCATTTCATCTGCGGATTTGATGGACCGCACATTAGCTTCGGCATACAACGATTCTGTGGTTAGCTGCACCAGACTCTGTTCCAGTGCCGGCGATTTTGGCTGCGCAGTGACCGGTTCCATCTGTTGCGCCTGCTGCGTTGCGGCATTGGATTGTTGCGCATTTAATGCGCGTTGTTGATTAACCGCCTCGCGATTAATGTTCACCGTGGCTTCCGTGATGCCATTGGACGCACGTTGCAAACCCTGCAAACCTGAAGTGTAAGCGGACTGCAATTCCATAGATGGATCTCCCCTACATGAACGAATGCTTAAATAGTAACCAAGCAATGCCGTTGAGACAAGGGAAAAGGCAAATTATCACCGCTTCGCGGCAACTATTTGCCGCTTTTATGATCTGGATCTGGCGCAACAACTTTACAGCGCGTCGGCAGTTTGCAGCCAGTCCAGTAGCCAGGCCAAAAATTCTGCCTGATGGGAGATAAAGGGTGCATGGGATGCTTTGGCAATCACCGTGATCCGAGCCTGCGGTACAAGCTGCGAAAGTAATTCAGTCACCGCAACCGGCACCAGCGAATCTAACCGTCCAAAGCAGCCATAGAGTGGCATGTTGAGTGTGGCCAGAGCGGATCGTAAATCTGTAGTTGCCAGAATATTCAGACCTTCTGCCAGTACGCGCGCCTCAGGCATCGGCAAGCTTAATACCGCCTGTTTCAGCTGCTTGATGTCTTGTCGTGCGGTGGTACTGCCCATCGCTTGAATCGCCAGGAAGCGCTCGACAGTCAGCGCCAGGTTGGCAGATAAAGCACCGGCAAACTGCTGCATCACCTGCGCATTCATCCCCGGCCAGTCTGGTTGCTGTAAAAAACACGGCGAACTGGCGACTAACGCCAGCGACTTTACTTTATCCGGATGCCGCAGTGCCAGTTCTGTCGCGACTAAGCCGCCAAGCGACCAGCCCAGCACAAAGCTCTGCGCCGGAACCTGATCAGCCAGCTGATCGGCCAATGCACTCAGCTGATAGGGTTCCGGGCGATCTGTTGTCAGGCCATAACCCGGTAAATCCAGCGCTAAGACCGGATATTGTCCGGCCAATGCCTCGACAACAGGCTGCCAGATGGCATGATTCAGGCCCCAGCCATGCAATAACACTAAGGTCGGTTTGGTTTTTTCAGCATTTAGTATCATAGTTAACTTTATGTAAAATAATTAACAACTCACAAGGATTGTGATGCCCGTTCCGACCCCTATTGTGCCTGCGATGCAGACGCTGCTGCAGCGCTTTTTACACTTTTGTCTGCCCAATTGCTGTATTTGGTGTGACTTCCCGGTGCATCGACCGGCTCAGCAGCTGTGCGACCACTGTCAGGCGGCATTGCCACGCCTGTATTGGCCAGCCGGAGCCAACGCGCTCCAGCTGCCAGCTGTAAAGCGTGGCCTGCCGGACCCACGTTTTGATGCGGTCTGGAGTTTAACCTGGTATCAGCCCCCCTGGAGCCATTTTATCAGTGCCTGGAAACTACAGCAGGATTTGGCTTGCGGCGTGATGCTGCGCCAGCAACTGGCGCTGGCATTAGCAGATTGGGCGGTGCAACAGCAGGATTTCGATGCCGTGTCTTATGTCCCGGTGCATCCGAAACGCATGCGTGCACGCGGCTTTAACCAGGCACAGCAACTGGCGAAGACAGTGTCAGCCGTGACCGGATTGCCATTGTTGCAGCTGTTTCAGGCGCAAAGTCACTTACCTCATCAACTCGGAGCCAGCGCCAGTGCCAGGCGCGCGCAATTGCGCCGGCAATTCCGGCTGAGCCTCCCGGCCAGCCAGTGGCACCACATCCCCAAACGCGTGTTGCTGGTAGACGATGTGCTGACAACAGGTGCCACCATGAATCAACTGAGCCGTCTATTAACACAGGCCGGCGTGCAGCGTATCGGCGTGATCACACTCGCCATCACGCCGGCACCCGGTATTCAGTCCTCGCTTTATTCGTCGCCGTCACCACTGTCGTCGCCGGAATCGAATAACTTACCAAAATAAAGGCTGTTGACCAGTAAGCGGCCGGACCCGACAAAATAGCCACGAAACACCGGATTATCCGTCATTGCCACTATACGGCCCTCGCCCACGTTGTGGGCCAGAACCGTTGCACTCTGACGAAACGCATTGGCCAGCGCTGGATCGGCATAACCGGCTAACTGCGCCTGATCACTGTAACGAGCCACGGTGACAAAAGGTTTGGCCGAGGGCTCCAGCAACAACAAATCATTTTTAAACACTGGGAGTTGCTGACGCGGTAAGCCAAAGGTTAACGGGTGACTCAGATCGACTTCGGTCTGGAAAATCGCCCCGGCAATACGCTGACGGCCAGCCAGGAGTTCTTTATCCTGATAGGCCGGCGCATCCATGCTGACCAACGCCTTTAACTCGGCAGATTTCTTCACTTTGGCCTGCAGGATATTTTTGTCAGCCAACCAACTGACGGCAGCCTTTTGTGCCCACAACACACCACCTTGTTCCAGCCAGCCTTTCAGCTGCCCGACTTCGGCATCGCCCCAACTGCTGTAGTTACCATCAGGCAATAAAATGTGGCTATAACGTGCCAAATCGAGACGCTTGAATCTAGCCGGTTCTGCCATCGACGGCGAGACCCCGGCCAAACGTTCAGTAGCAAACCACAGCTCCCCGGCCTCGATCGAGTTGACGCCTGGCCCTGCAACCAACAACACCTCAGGCAAAGCCAGCGGTTTGACTTGATTGCTGCCCAAATCCTGTCCTGCAGGGGTCAGGCCTGAGTCGATTGCCGTCAGCGGTAGATGCAGGGTTTCCGCCAGGCCAGCCAGCTTCTGTTGCCAGCCCTCGGTTTGTAAGCCTGCAGGCAGTAACACTGTACCGGCAGCAAACTGCTGAACACCCTGAGCGGTTACAGCAGAAAACGCTTTAGGCGCAACTCTAAGCTGAAACCCTGCCTGCAGTAGACGCGCCGTTTGGACAGGCGCCTGTTGATCTGCCCAACTGAGTGCGTAGGCGTAGGCATCTGCGCTCACATTGACCGGCTCTACCGCCGGTTGCTCCCAGGCAAGCTCAGCTAAATCAGCTGGCGCTTTGCGGCTTGGGGCGAAGTCAATGTTGTAAGCATAAGGCAAGGTCCAGGCGGAAACATCGTAAAAGGTATTATCACGGAAACTGGTTTCAGTGCTGAACGCCGCCTTGATCAGGTTATATTGGTTTTGGTCAAGCGGCACAAAATAGCTGTGACCCGCCTCAAAAGTTTTCCCGTTAATCTGGAAATCATCCGTCAGCGCATAGGCCGAGATCTGGTGCTGCTTTAACAGCTGCAGTAACGCCTGCATCCGGCTTTGATCTGCTGACTCACGTAATAAATAGCCACGGATCGGGTCCAGCTTTGCCTGCTGTTTCGAATTTTGCGCAAATTGATACTGTGCCTGCTGCAAGTCCTTTTTATGCGCAACAGCGCCGGTCAGCGTCGAAAATGACGTGCGGTATTGGTTATCAATGGCAAAACTGAAACTCAGTTCAGACTGCAAACTCTCCTGCAAATGACCGCGGCTACTGCCCTGCTCAAACAAAATCCCCACACTGCCGTGCACATCCGGATAAGTTGACCCTTTACCGATGTAGAAATCGTCAAAAGCTTCTTCGGTAAAATACAGCCGGTTCACCTCATCAAGCGCTTTCGCATGGAACTGTGCCAGCTGGTTGGTTAGTTTGATGGTGGATGCCGGCGAAAACGGGCTGTTTCGACTTGGGATCCCTGGCTGAAAAAAGAATGTGCTGTTGGTTCCCATCTCGTGGAAGTCTGCCACGATTTGTGGTCGCCAGCGATGAAACTGCGCAATACGAGCCTGACTTTCAGGATGCTGCAACAATAACCAATCGCGGTTTAAATCAAACCAATAGTGATTCGGCCGGCCATTTGGCCAGGGTTCAACGTGTTCGCGGTGCTGAGGATCCGCCACTGGCGCTGTGCCCTGATGCATATTGACCCAGGTAGCAAAGCGGTCATGTCCGTCCGGGTTCATACTGGGCTGTAGCAAAATGACACTGTTATCCAACAGCGCCTTGATCTGCGGCTCTGCTGACGTCAGCAACTGATGAACAACGCGCAACGAGGCATTGGCACCACTGGCTTCATTGCCGTGAATACTATAACCCAGCCAGATAATCGCCGGTAAACTCGGATCTGGCTGTTTTTCACCACGACTGACAGCCAGATGCGCCTCTCGGATTTGTTCCAACCGCTGCATATTCGCGGCTGAACTGAGCGTGAGTTGCAGTATGGGTCTTTGCTGATGGGTGCGACCGATAATATCAAACTGCGTCCGGTCCGGAGCTGCGGCAGCTGCGGCACGCAGATAGGCTTCAATCTGGTCATGCCGCGCATGCCACTGACCCGGCTCAAAACCCAAAACCGCAGCGGGTGCAGGGACCACTGCAGCAGTCTGCGCATGCAACGCAGTATGAAACAAAGATGTCGCCATCAACACAGACAGAGTAAATATTCGCACCAGCAATCCTCCTGAAATCGAGACAATCACCTTAGCAATAAAGCGCTGCGACACTCAAGCAGACTTGGCAAGGTGGATTTGCGGGCGTATCATAGGCATTAACCTAGTAATTTAGTCAGGTACTACTGATGATCAGCATCTCTGAATCGGCACAAGCGCATTTTGTGAAACTTTTAGAAAAGCAGGCAACCGGCACCAACATCCGGGTGTTTGTGGTCAATCCCGGCACGGCTTCCGCGGAATGTGGCGTGTCTTATTGCCCACCGGATGCTGTCGAATCAACCGACCTGACTATCCCTTTTAATGGCTTTGATGCTGTGGTCGATGCAGATAGCAAACCATTCCTGGTCGATGCGGAAATCGATTTTGTGACCGACCAGATGGGTTCGCAGCTCACATTAAAAGCGCCGAATGCCAAAGTTCGCAAGGTGAGTGACAACGCGCCTTTGAAAGAACGTGTGCAGTACGTCATCGATGCAGAGATTAATCCTCAGCTGGCTAATCATGGCGGCCGGGTTTCAGTGGTAGAGCTGACCGATACTGGCGTCGCAGTCCTGCAATTTGGTGGTGGCTGTAACGGTTGTTCTCAGGTCGATTTAACGTTAAAAGAAGGCATCGAAAAAGAACTGCTCAATCGCTTCCACGGCGAGCTGACAGGTGTGCGCGACGTGACCGACCACCAGCGCGGCGAGCATTCGTATTACTAAGCAAATGCCCAAACTCCCTCTGACGGCGGCCCAATGTGGCCGCTTTTTCGTCACAGGTCTGGTGCTGTTCTGGCTATTGTTGTTAGCCATCTGGCTGATACCGGCCGAACAAATCGTACTGCTAATCTGGTTAAAATGGCTGTGGCTGGGCTGCTTCACGCTTGCGCTGACCAGCTACATACTGATATTGCTGCAACGCATCGGTATATCGTTGCTGCGGGAGTCTGATGATGAATAAATTATTGTTACTCGCCTGGACGATGATCTTTTCCTGTATTTCGCAAGCGGCCGTCATTTTGCAATACCACCATGTCGCCACTGATACCCCCCGCACTACCAGTGTAACGCCTGCGGAATTCCGCCAACAAATGCAGCATTTAAAAGACCTTGGCTACCAGGTCGTGAGTTTGGATATCATTATTGATGCGTTAGTTCAGCAAAAACCACTGCCCGATAAGGCTGTGGCGATTACCTTCGATGATGGGTTTGCCAATGTCTTCAGTAATGCCAGGCCGATCTTAAAAGAATTTAATTACCCGTACACCATGTTTCTGGGGCCCGCCTTGATTGACCGGCGTGAAGGCCCTGTGCTGACCTGGGCACAAATCCAGACCATGCAACAAGAAGGCGTGATCATCGCGAACCACAGTTCTTACCATCATCGCCTCGCAGTCCCCAACAAAGGCGAAACAAAAGCACAGTGGCGTCAACGGGTAAAAGCCGACATCCTGCTAGCCCAACAACAGTTAGAAGAAAAACTGGGCCAACAACGAAAATGGCTGGCCTACCCTTATGGAGATTTCAGTGCAGAACTGGAACAGCTGGTCAGTGAACTGGGATTTATTGGGATCGGGCAACAATCCGGTGCTGTCGGACCTGGGGTATCCCTGACCCGCATCCCACGTTATCCATCGTCCAGTCAGTTTGCGGCGATGAAACATTTCCTGCCTAAGCTGAAAACACTGGCACTCCCTGTCACCGATTATAGCGGTGCAGATCCGGTCAGTCGGACGAACCCACCGCGCTTGACTCTGAGTGTCGATAGCCGCGACTTCCGTCCCAAAAACCTTAACTGCTTTTTTGATGGAAAACCTTTGCCGCTAAAATGGCTCGATGCAGATACTTTTAGCGTGCAGGCTACAGCGCCATTGAAACTAAATCACAACAGATACAACTGCACCGCACCGAGCCTAAGTAAGCCAGGTTACTTCTACTGGTTCTCGCAGCCATGGGTTTTTGTGAGTAACTGACGAGACTCAAGGTTCAACGGCCTGCAAGACTGCAGGAAAATCGCGTAACAACTGAGCTTTGGTTACGACGGGTACTGAGTTAGGCTCCAGTGTCATTTCAGGTTTAAACATCGCGACCAGCTGTCCTTTAGGATTAATCAGCACGATGGAAGCACTGTGGTCAACCCGATAATCTTCCTCGGTTGTTGTACTGATCGCATACATCAGGCCTAACTCACGAACAAAGGGAAACAACTGGTCATGGTTTGCCGTCATACCAGTAATCGCGGGCTGCTCAAAATAGCCAACATAGTTGCCCAACTGCGCGACCGTGTCGCGTTTGGGATCAACCGAGACAAACCAAAGCTGTAAGCGCTGCTCTGGTGGCAGCATTTT
>Ga0075154_10000142_pt1 | contig 60528 bp, 46 predicted proteins | sample JI71714BDNA_FD_70965 | JGI IMG/M metagenome (GOLD analysis project Ga0075154, IMG submission 70965) | Wastewater effluent complex algal communities from Wisconsin, to seasonally profile nutrient transformation and Carbon sequestration -... | ecosystem: Engineered > WWTP > Effluent > Algae... | reverse complement strand
GGATGGCGGGCGTCGACCAGCGCCAGCACGTCGCGCAGGTGGACGCCCGGAATCGAGCGGCCGGAGCCGCGCCAGTCCTGCCCGTCCTCGTCGGCGGGCGCCAGCGCCAGCGTCGGCCGGTGGTGACGCTCGACCAGCCGCGAGGCGACCAGCCCGACCACGCCGGCGTGCCAGCCGGCGTCGTGCACGACCAGACCCAGACCGACCCCGCCGGACAGCCCGTCGACCACGACTTCCGCTTCGGCCTGCATGTCCTGCTGGATCGCCCGGCGCTCGCGGTTGTAGTCACCGAGCTGGCGGGCCAACACGCGGGCGCTGGCGGCCTCGGCCGGTTCGGCCAGCAGGCAGCGGATGCCGATGGCCATGTCGTCCAGACGCCCGGCCGCGTTCAATCGCGGCGCCAGCTGGAAGCCCAGCGTGCCGGTGTCGCTCTTGTCCGGCGCGCGGCCGGCGTCGTCGAGCAGCGCGCCGATGCCGGGGCAGGCCAGCCCGCGGCGAATCCGCTCCAGCCCGGCGCGCACCAGAATCCGGTTGCCGTGGTCCAGCGGGACGAGGTCGGCGACGGTGCCGAGCGCGACCAGATCGGTCAGCGCGGCGAGGTTCGGGCCCTTGCCGTCGGCGAAGTGGCCGGCCTCGCGCAGGCGCTGGCGCACTGCCAGCATCAGGTAGAAGGCGACGCCGCAGCCGGCCAGCGCGCGGCCGGTGCCGCTGCCGCCGGGCAGGTTCGGGTTGAGCAGCGCGGCCGCCGCCGGCAGGGTGTCGCCGGCGAGGTGGTGGTCGGTGACCAGCACGCGAAAGCCCGCGGCATTGGCGGCAGCGACGCCGGCGACGCTCGCCGTGCCGTGGTCCACGGTGATCAGGAGCGCGGGCGCCAGCTCGGCCAGTTCCGCCACCAGCTCGGGCGTCAGGCCGTAGCCATGCCGGAAGCGGTTCGGCACCCGCCAGTGCACGTCGCGTGCGCCGAAGCCGGTCAGCGCGCGGACGACGATGGACAGCGCGGTAGCGCCGTCGGCGTCGTAGTCGCCGCAGACCAGAAATCGGCCGCCGGCGCGCAGCTGCGCGACCACCAGCGTTGCCGCGATGTCCATGCCGTCGATGGCGTCGGGGCGCAGCAGCTGGTCCAGCCGGTAGTCCAGCTCGGCGGCGCTGATCACGCCGCGACCGCGCAGCACGCGAGCCAGCACTGGATGCAGCGCCGGTTCCAGTGCGTCGGGGGTGTCCGGCAGCGGCCGGGCGCAGATGTCGAGCACCTCAGCGCCTCGCCGGCCGGCGCCAGATGCGGAAGGCATCCAGTCGAGACAGGGTCCAGGCCTCGCCGCTGACGCAGCGCAGCGTGCCGCGAAAGCCGGGCAGTGCGTCGGCGAGGCCCTCGCGTCGCGTATCGATCAGCGCGGCCTTCGTGATCGGCGCGCGCGCCATGCCGGACAGCCGCGCCAGCCCGAGCAGCAGCGGATCGCTGCTGTGCACGCTGGCCCAGTGTCGGCGCACCTCCGGCAAACCGCCGGCGCCGTGCAGCCACACCGTGTTGACCGGCGGCAGGCCGCGGGCGACGCGTACGGCATTGGCCGGCAGGACGTGCAGTGCCACCTGGAACTCGGTGAACAGCTTCAGCCACCAGCCGCTGAGCGTGAGCGCCTCGCGCAGATCGGTGCCGAGGGCGTGGTCGGGTGGCGCGAGACCGGCGCCGGACGCGGCAGTTGCCGGCAGCTGCCAGAGGCTGGCGTGGTTGGTCGGGATCAGACCGAAGTCATGGGCAACTTCCGCCACGGCCTGGTCGATGGCCTGCTGCTCGGTCGGGCTCGTTCCCAGCGACTCGGCCAGCGCCAGCAGACGGGCGCCGTTGACCTCGGCGCGCGCCCAGGTCGGCGTCAGGCAGACGAAGCGGGATTCGGCGAGGGCACGCAGTTCGATGGCGGGGTCGGCGGCCAGCGTGACCGCGGCAGCACCGGCGCCCTCGGCGTCGAGCCCCAGTTCCGGCGCCAGCTGCGCCCACAGGCCCGGGGCACGGGCGTCGGCTGATGTGGCGCGGATCAGCCGGGCGTCGAGGCCCGGGTGCTGGCGTTTCGCCTCCGCGCGCGCGGGCGCCAGCAGCAGTCGGCTTGGCATGGTGCAGAGGTGCTCCGGGTCGTGCGGGCCGCGGAGGGTACGCCGGCGGCCGTCAACAACCGCGTCAGGACAATTCTTCGGCGCCTTCGAGGAAGTGCTGGATCAGCGTGCGGCCGACCAGCGTCGGCTCGCCGAGCCGATCGGCGAAAGCCGCGCGCATGCGCACCGTCTGTGCGCGGACCTTCGGTGCGTTCGCATCCTTGCCCTGGCCGAAGACCTCGCTGCCCAGGTGGCTGACGAACCGGTGCAGGTCGAAGAAGTAGCGTTCCTGGCCCACGGTCAGGAAGTCGAAGACCGGCGCCGCCGAGGCCGGCGTGTCCACCGAGCGCTGGCTCCGCATCTCGCGCTCCAGCACCAGCCGCACCGAGCTGCCGGCCAGTGCCGCGTAGGGTTCGCCGACGTTGGCAGTATCGAGGTCGGCGGCGATCAGCATCAGCTCGGCGGTCCGGGCCAGTGCGTGATCCTCCGCGGTGATCATCGAGCGCATCTCGCGCACCACGCTGGGCGCCAGCGAGCCCCCGGAGCTGACCGATTCGGCGGTGTTGAACGGCGCGGGTCGGGCGTCGAAGGTCGAGCCGGCGATCATGCAGCCGAGGTTGAAGAAGTAGTCGGCGTCGATCTCGCGGTCGAAGCCGGCGGCGAGCAGGATGCGATGGGTCTCGGCGATGCTGGCCTTCTCGTTGTTGCCGACCAGCGAGTCATAGTCGGTGTGCTCGCGCTGGCGCAGGTCGTGACAGGTGGCGAACAGCGAGAGCTGCAGCCAGGCGTCGGCGTCCAGCACCTCCCAACCGCGGGTCAGCCGGACGCGCGCCAGCCGGCCGTTGAGCAGCTCCAGCGCGTGCGCCTCGTTGTGATAGTGGTGATGGTCCGTGCCCCAGCTGCCGTGGCGCGTCGCCATCCGGACGAAGGACAAGGCCAGCGCCCGCCCCGTCAACTCGATGGCGCGCTGATGCGTGTCGCCGAAATGCTCGAGGTAGCGCTCACGAACCTCCGCCAGCACGGCGAACAGATCGGGTCGCGACTCGCGCAACAGTTGAGTGGCGCTGTCTACATCAGGAACGGCAGCTTCCGCGGCATCCGGCGGGAAGCGCTCGATCAGCGCGGCGAGGTCCGTGAGGGCGGCTGGAATACTGGACATGAGCCGTAGTATAGCTGCTCGCTGAACTTGCACAGCGGCTTCGCCAAGGCTTCGTGCGCATCCCGCGGGGACGAAACCGTGGCTGAAGCGGACACCCCGCCGGCTTGACGCCTCGCCGAGCTGCCCGCGATCCTCCCGCTCCTGATCCTCGGTAGCTCAGTCGGTAGAGCAGGTGACTGTTAATCACCGGGTCGGCGGTTCGAGCCCGTCCCGAGGAGCCAACTCAAAACAAAGAGTGATGTCGCTACGATGCGCGCTCCGCAAAGCAGCCTCAGAAGCTTCTTGTGATCTTGTGGAAAGCCCCCGACGCTGATTTGCGTCGGGGGCTTTCTTTTGGCGGTTTCAGCCAAGTTTACGGTCTCAAAGTGCGGCTTGTGTCAAGTGGCAGTTCCCCGCAGCCGTTTCGCGCCAATCGTGGTGGATGCTGTGCGCATTCTGTCGGTCGATGCCATGTGTATCTTTGAGGTCTCCTGTTGCACCACTCCCGGAGCCCGAACATGCGAACGCCTGTGCGTCCCGAATCCGATCGCCGACGTCGACTGAGTTTCCCCCTGATTATCGCCAGCCTGATGGTCTGCAGTCCGCTGGCGGCACAGAACTCCATCCTCGAGAACCCGGGCTGCAAGCCCGTCGTGCCCGCTGCCAGATCGCTGGATACTCGCGCCCAGCTCGGTCTCGACGAGATCTTTCGCTCCACCTTCGATGAGCAGTGGATCGATGTCACCGGCCCCGGCTTCTGGCAATGCAACGCCAATTGCAGCGTAGTCGATGGCCAGTTCGTCGAGGCTGGCGCGGGTATGACGATCAACCCCACGGGGACCTGGACACTGGGCTTCCGGCCCACGGCGGTGCGCGTCGATGCCACCATCAGTCCCATGCAGGACCTCGGTGTCGGCTGCGGCGCCGGCGGAAATGACTTCGGCAGCTGTTCGAATTACGCCGCGAATACGACCTGTCTGTTGAACGTGTTCGGCAACATCGAGCGGATGAATCTGTACAACTCGGGCACGATCCGCAAGATCGAGTTTCTGGTGCCTTGACGGGGTCAGCAGCTCGAGCCCGTCCCGAGAAGCCAATTGAAAACCCGGCCATGCGCCGGGTTTTTCGTTTGCGGTCCATCACGGCTTGATGTTGGCCAGCGCGCCGACCCTGCACGGGGGTTGTGCGCACACTGCAAGTCCTGCGGTGGTGGAGTTGCGATGATGGCTGCTCGTGTGTCGGTCCTGTTGCTGCTGCTGGGCTTGCTGCCCGCGTCCGCGTGTGCCATCGAGGAGCCGGCCTACACGGTCGAGTCCACGCATGAGGACTTCGAGGTCCGCGCCTATGCCGGTTATGTCGTCGCCGAGGTGCTGATCCCCGGGAGTCGCGAGTCGGCGGATCGCGACGGTTTCCGGCTGTTGTTCCGCTACATCAGCGGCGCCAACCGCATGACGCAGAAGCTCGCCATGACTGCGCCGGTCACGACGGCGGCGGTCGAGATTCCGATGACTGCGCCGGTTTCGCGGGTGGCCGACGCGGACGGTTACCGCGTGCAGTTCGTGCTGCCGGCGGGCTACACGCTGGCGACGGCGCCGGAGCCGACCGATCCGCGCGTCAGTGTGCGCGAGGTGCCGGCGATGCGGGTCGCGGTGATCCGCTACGCCGGCAGCTGGTCGGCGCGCAACGAGCAGCGCCACCTGCAGACGCTGCAGACGGCGGTCGCCGCGGCCGGCTTCAGTGTGGTCGGTCCGCCGGTGCTCTCTCGTTACAACGCGCCCTACGTGCCGACCTTCTTCCGCCGCAACGAGATCTGGCTGCAGCTGGCGGAGTCCGGTGTGTCGGCGGCAGGCGCGTCAGCGCCCGGCCGCGATCCGCCGCGGTGAGTGAGGCGGCGTCGAGCCGAAGGCCAATACGGAGCGGGCCATACTGGAGCTTGGCCTTTGTCCCGGGACGCTCCGATGTCTGCCGAGCCCGTCTTGCCGCGTGTGCTGCCGCTCGGTGATGCCGCGGTGCAGGTGCTGCTGTCCGAGGCGTCCGTGCCGGATGCGGCGGTGAACCAGCAGGCGCTGGCGCTGGCGGCGTTGCTGCGGGATGCCGGGCTGGCGAGCGTGGCGGATGTGGTGCCCGCTTACGCCAGCGTGACGCTGCATCTGGCGCCCGGAGCGCGGCTGTCGGCGCTGCTCGACGCGCTGCCGCCGCTGTTGCGCGAGGCCGGCGGCGCCGCGTCGACGGTCGGGCGGCTGATCGAGGTGCCGGTGCGCTATGGCGGTGAGGATGGCGCCGATCTCGACGCGCTGGCGCAGTCGCTGGACCTGACGCCGGCGGAACTGGTCGCGCGGCATGTGGCGCCGGTCTATCGGGTGGCGATGCTGGGCTTCCGGCCAGGCTTTCCCTATCTGCTCGGGCTGGATCCACGGCTGGCGGCGCCGCGGCGGGCGTCTCCGCGGACGCGGGTGCCGGCCGGCTCGGTTGGCATCGCCGGGCTGCAGACCGGGATCTACCCGGATGCGGCGCCGGGCGGCTGGCAGTTGATCGGGCGGACGGCGCTGACCTTGTTCGATCCGCGGCGGGATCCGCCGGCGCTGTTCGCGCCCGGTGACCAGTTGCGTTTCGTGGTCGAGTCGCTGTGCGCATGAGCTTCACCGTGCTGACGCCGGGCTTGGAAACCACGGTTCAGGACCTGGGCCGGTCGGGCTTCCGGCAGCTGGGCGTGGCGCTGGGCGGTGCACTGGACCCGCTGGCTCTGCAGGCCGGCAATGCCCTGCTCGGCAACGCGCCGGCGGCCGCCGGGCTCGAGTTCGCGCTGACCGGCCCGACGCTGCGCGCCGAGACCGAGCAGCTGATTGCGGTGCTGGGGGCGGGCTCGGCGGCGACGCTGGACGGTCGCCCGTTGCCGCGGGCGCAGCCGGTGCGGTTGGCGGCCGGCAGCGTGCTGAAGCTCGGTCCGCTCACCGACGGCGCGCGCAGCTGGTTGTGCGTGGCGGGTGGCCTGGCGCTGGCGTCGGTGCTCGGCAGTTGCAGCACCGATTTGAGTGCCGGTTTCGGCGGGCTGCAGGGTCGGGCGCTGCGGGCTGGTGACCGCTTGCCGGTCGGGCCGCTGCCGCCCGCGGCCTCGCGGCTGCTGGAGCAGCTGGCCGCGCGCGGGGCGCTCGCCGCGCCGTGGGGGGTGGCGGTCGATCGCGCGGCGCCGGGTCCGCTGCGGGTCTTGCCCTACGCCGATGCCGATCTGCGCGGCTTCCGGGCCTCGGGCTGGACGGTCGCCGCCGACTCGAACCGGATGGGCGTGCGCCTGCAGGGTGCGGCCTTGCCGGTCGAGGCGGGTGGCACGCGGCTGTCGGCTGGCGTGGCGCCCGGCGCGATCCAGCTATTGCCCTCCGGGCTGCCGATCGTGCTGCTGGCCGATGCGCAGACCATCGGCGGCTATCCGCTGCTCGGGGCGGTGATCCGCGCCGATCTGCCGCGGTTGGCGCAGGCGCGGCCGGGCAGCCGGCTGCAGTTCGAGGTGGTGTCGCTGGCCGAGGCCGAAGCCGCCGCGCGTCTGCAGGAGGCCGCGCTGGCGCGCCTGACGCTGGCGGCGGCGGCGCGGTTGTCGGCTTGGCCGTGGGTTTCGCGAACCCCGGCGCCCGCTTGAGGTGGGGTCTGGCCCGTCGTCAGCCGGGACTTTCCGAGGTCACTCGTAGTTCGAGATGGTCAGCTGCAGCATCGATTTCATCTGCTGCCGCAGGGCGACCGGCGCGACGATCTCGGCGTCGGCGCCGTAGCGCAACACATCCATCAGCAGTTCGCGCGGATGGCCGAAGGGGATCTTCAATTCCCAGCCGCCGTCCGGCAGCGCGCGGCCTTCCTGCCTCGGGTGCCAGACCTCGTCGGCCACCCAGCGCGCGGCATGGGCGGAGAAGTGGATCACCGCCACGTCGCGGGTGGGCGCCGAGAAAATGCCGTAGCCGCGGGCGTTGAAGTCGTTGAGCGCGTTCTCCGGGATTTCGGGCTTCGGCAGATCCTGGGTTGCCGGCGCGCTGATCCGGTCCAGCGCGAAGCTGCGCATCGCCCGGCGTCGATCGTCCCAGGCGTCCAGATACCAGTTGTCGCGGTAGTGGGTCAGCCGCTGCGGGAAGACCTGCCGGCGAGTGCGCTCGTTGGTGGAACGGGCGCGGTAGTGGAAGTCCAGCGCCTGCTGGCGCAGCACGCTGCCGGCGACGGTGGCGTAGATCTTCGGGTCCAGCTTGCGGACGTTGCTGCGCATCACGCGGACGCGCTTCAGTTCGTTCGCGGCATCGCCGAGGACGCGCTGCGTGCGATCGCCCAGCGAGCCGATGATGTCGGCGAAGGGCGTTCCGGCGGCATCGCCCAGCAGTTCCTGCGCCAGCACCAGCGCATAGAGCTGATCCGGCGTCAGCCACAGGCCGGGCAGTTCGAAGCGTTCCTGCTCCGCCGGGGCGTAGCAGATCCGATGCTGGTCGGGGTCGGTCTCGATCGGCGCCATCAGGGCATCCCGGAGGAAGGCGATGTCCCGGTAGACGGTGGCGCGAGACGCGTTGAGCGCATCCATCAGCTGCTGCACGCGCAAGCCGTGTCGCGCAGCCTTCAGCAGCGCATGCAGACGGAAGATGCGTTCGACGCGTTCCATATCACCACGGCCCTTCTAGTGGACCCGCGAAGCGTAGCGGTAGCCGGGGGTCGCGACCGTGCATGTCGCGGCCCCCGTGGCCTCAGAAGTTGTAGACCAGGTTGGTGGTCAGCAGCGTGTCGGTTTTCTTCTGCCCCGGCGCGGCCTCGGTGTTGTGCCGATGCTGCAGGCCGGCCTTCAGCGCCAGCGAGGCATTGATCGCCACGGAAATGCCCAGGTCGTTGCGGATGAAGGTGTTGCTGTCGCCGGATTCCACCAGCAGCGTATCGGTCAGCGTCGTGGTCTCGGTGAGCTGGTGCCGGTACTTCATCTCGCCACGCACGATCAGGTCGCTCTCCCAGTCCGGCTGCACCTCGACCGGCGGCGTGCCGAGGAACAGCGGCTGCGCCCGCAGGCGGCGATAACCGGGGCCGCCCTCGAACGACAGATCGGTGGCGTCCGACTTCAGCACCTGCCACTGGTAGCCGATCGCCAGTGTCAGCTGGTCTCGGTAGGCGGCGAAGTCGTCGCGCTCGGCGCGAAAGGTGCCGACCAGCGAGTGCTGGTCATTGACCTTGTAGCCGGCCGAGGTCTCGGCCTCGTAGCGGTTGGCGTTGACCTCGAAGGACTCGACGCCATTGACCATCACCTCGCCCTTGGCGCGCAGCGCGGCCAGGTTGAAGCCCAGGTTCCACTGCTCGGTCTCGCGGGTGAAGCCGAGCTTGGCGTTGAGGTTCTCGGCGCGGGCGTTGCCGCGGCTGACCGAGAGCCCGAGTTCGCCGACGCCCTTCCAGTCGGTGGCGTGGGCGGTCGGGCTGCCGAGCAGCGCGCTGGCGAGCAGCAACCCGCCGGCGAGTTGAATTCGTTGCATCAAGGGTTCCTCCTGGCACGGCATCCGCCGCAGGTCTGGTGGGGACGCCCGAAAGTCCGGTATGGCGGCGCCATCGACCCGCAGGCCATCAGGGGTCGGAAGCCGGGTTTTTCGAGCGCGCCGAGGGTTCCGGCAGCGGCTGTAAGTGCGGTGAACGCCGCTGGGCAGCGTGTTAAGTTGCCCGCACTCACCGCATTGGAGACCGGTATGAACATCCTGGAACAACTCGCCGGCACGCTGGATGCCCGCACCCTGCAGGGACTCGGCCAGGCGATCGGCGCCAGTCCCGAGCAGACCCAGGCGGCCGTGCAGGTGGCGCTGCCGACGCTGCTCGGCGCGCTCGGTCGCAACAGTGCGACGCCCGACGGGGCGGCGGCGCTGCACAAGGCCGTGCAGCGGGATCACACGCAAGTCGACCTCGGCGGCTTGCTCGGCGGCCTGTTGGGTGGCAATGCGTCGGGGACGACGTCCTCGCTGGGGGAGGCCGGGTTTGGTGCCTTGCTGGGTGCCGTTGCCGGGATGATGGGCGGCGCTGCGCCGTCGACGCAGCCGGCCGGCGGCGGCCTCGCACAGTCGGGCGCGGCGATCCTCAAGCACGTGCTGGGCGGCGCCCAGCCGCGCGCGGCCGACGGAGTGGCGAAGAGTGCGGGCATCAGCCCGGCTGCCGCGGGCCAGCTGATGGCGATGCTGGCGCCACTGGTGATGGGCGCGATCGGCAGGATGCAGCAGCAGAATGGTCTGGATGCCGGCGGCCTCGCCAAGGCGATCCAGCAGGACGCCGGCCGGGTCGGCGCCGCGCCGGGGCAGGGCGGCGGCTTCGCCAGCCTGCTCGACACCGATGGCGACGGGGACGTCGATGTGGCCGATCTGATGCGCCACGGCTCGACGCTGTTCACGATGTTCGGCAAGCGCTGAGGTCGGTCATGCGGCGACGTCTGTGGTTGGGTTCGGCGCTGCTGGCGGCTACGCCGTTGGCCGCTCAGGAAGTGCAGCCGGACTGGCTCGCGGTCGACGGCTTCGATACGCCGGCGGCCACCGCCTTCCGGATCAGCGACCTCCGCCTGCGCGATCCGCACGTGTACGCGCCGGTGCCGATCTTCGGCTGCCGCGACTTCACCGATCAGGACATCCCGCTGGCGGCAGGCAGCGCCTTCAACGCGCAAATCAACGCGCCGCTCAATACCGACGGCAACGCCGACGGCTTCCTCGACAGCTCGACCTTGCTGCTGTTCCGGCCGCTGGATCTGACCGGTGCGGTCCGCCGGATCGACCTGGCCGCCGCCCAGTGCACCGCGCCGGTGGCCGGCACCAGTTGCGTCGCCGGCACCGATCCACCCGGCCAGAACACCTACGCGACCTTCAACACCGGCCTGTGCCTCGGCGCGCTGTCGGGGACCACCGGCGGCTACACCCCGGCGGTACCCAGCGCCGCCGCGCCGTGTTTCACCGGCCCGCAGACCAGCGGCGGTTTCAGCGGCGGCGGCGTGACCCTGCCGCTGCAGGCCGTGCGGACCGCGGCGACGGTGGTCGGCAGCAACCCGGTGACCGAACTGCGTCCCGGCCTGCTGCGCGGCTTCCTGACCGAAGCTGCCGCCGACGCCACCCTGCTGCCCGCCGAGCTGCCGATCATCGGCGGCCGGCCGCTCAGCTCGCTGTTCCGCGGCGGCGCCGGCAACTGCAGCACCGGCCCCAGCGACAAGGACACCCTCGATGGCGTCCCCGGCTGGTGGTTCTACTTCGAGCTCCGCGCCGTGCCGGTGCCCTATCAGGAGCTGCCGCTGCCGCTGCGTCGGTCGGCCGAGGGTCCGACGCGGCTGTGGTGGGCTGATTCGCCTCGTTGAGCCTGCGCTTGCGAGGCCCTGTGGTGGCACTCCGTGCTCCGCATTCCTGGCAGGCAGTGCACGGATCGCCGATCAGAACAAGTCAGCCAGTTCGGTCAGCGGTACGGCCTCGACCGTGTCGGACAGGGGGTAGCGTCGGGTGCCCGGATAGAGCACGGCGATGCGTTCAAGGCCCAGAACCTCGGTGGCAACGCGCAGCGAGGGCGTCATCCGCGGCGCATCCGTGCGTTTGCATTCGATGCCGAACATCCGCTCGCCGCGGCGCAGGATCAGATCGATCTCCGCCCCCTGATGCGTCGCCCAGAAATACGCATCGTCGTGGGCGATCAAGGACAGCGCCTGCTCGATGGCAAAGCCCTCCCAGGATGCGCCGCACTTGGGGTGGCTCAGCAGCGCCTTTTCGGTATCGATGCCCAGCAGCTGATGCAGCAGCCCGCTGTCGCGAACGTAGATCTTCGGCGCCTTGACCTGTCGCTTGCCGAGGTTGGCGTGCCAGGGCTGCAGCTGTCGCACCATCAGAGCGTCGGTGAGCAGGTCCAGATAGCGCCGCGTCGTGGATTCGCTGACTCCCAGTGCGCGCGCAGGCTCTGCCGCGTTCCACGTTTGGCCGTGGTAATGCGCGAGCATGGTCCAGAATCGCTGCAGGGCGACGGCCGGAACACGAACGCCCCACTGCGGCAGATCGCGTTCGAGCAGGGTGCGGATGAAGCTTCGGCGCCAGGCAGCGCTGTCTGCATCGCTGGCGGCCAGAAACGCCAGCGGAAAGCCTCCCCGTAGCCAGAGTGTCGACGCAACAGCGGACCCCAGTTCGCGCAGGCTGAAGCCGCCGATGACGATCTGTTCGACGCGGCCCGCGAGGCTCTCGGAGCTTTGCCGGAGCAGATCGCCGGAAGCGCTGCCGAGGATCAGGAAGCGTGCCGGCGTGTCGCGGCGATCGGCCAGTACGCGCAGCACCGGAAACAGCTCCGGTCGACGCTGGATTTCGTCGATCACCACCAGGCCCTTCAGCGGACGCAGTGCGGTCATCGGCTCGTCCAGTCGCGCCAGACCCGCAGGATCCTCGAGGTCGAAGTAGTTCACCGACTCCTCGTCCACCAGCTGGCGCGCCAAGGTGGTCTTGCCGCACTGCCGCGGACCGATGAGCAGCAGCACTCGGCTGCGTTGGAGAGCAGCCTGCATCTGTTCCAGCAGGGGCGTACGGGCGATCATGGCAAGAGTCTATCACCATGAAAATCCATCATCCGGTGACGGATTTTCATGGTCTAGTCGAGTGCCGAGTGATGCGAAAACGCCGTGGTCGTGCTTGCGCGAGCACTGCCTCTCCGTCCATCGCCACCAGTTCACCGCTGTCAGAGGCGGCGAGTCGGCGTTCGACGTCGTCGTCCCACGCCGCCTCGACGTCGGCGATCTCGCCCTCGTGCAGGGATTCAAGCAGCTCGGCGATGAGCGCGAGCGCTCGTCAGGGTCAATTGATCCTCGACCCGTCGAGGCCGCGTGACGAAGCATCGACCATCGTCGAATTCCCGAGAACGGGCCTCCGGCGCAGGATGGCGACACTGGGGGACGGTAACGCCAGCCCGCGCGGATATCCGGGCGTGCCGTGGACCCCCAAGTCCCCCGGCACTGCGGAAGGAACCCCACCATGGCCCTCTCAGCCACCCTGCCCAAACCGGCGACGGCCAGCGCCGCGCCTCCGGCGGCGAAGCCGTCTCCAGTCCCACGCGCCGCCACGCCCGACTGGTCGGCGATTGCCCGTGATCCCCGATTCGTCGATCTCGCCACCCGCAAGAACCGCTTCCTGTTCGGGCTGATGGCGATCTCGATCGTCTACTACTTCCTGCTGCCGATCGGCGCGGCCTACTTCCCCGAGCTGTTCAAGATCAAGGTCTGGGGCCCGCTGAACTTCGGTCTGGTGTTCGCCTTCAGCGAGTTCCTGGTCGCCTGGGGCATCGCCTTCATCTACACCCGCCGCGCCAATGACGAGTTCGATCGTCTGAGCGCGGAAATCCGCAACGACGTGATGGAGCGGCTGTCATGACTTCGCTGTCCACCAAGCTGGCCGGTCTGGCCACCCTGCTTCTGTTCGCCGCGCCCGAGGCTTTTGCCCAGGCCGCCGGCGCTGTCGCTCCCGAGTTCCGCTGGCTGACCTTCGTGGTCTTCGGCGCGATCATCGCGATGACGATGTATGTCACCTACCTGGCCGCGCGCCGGGTCAGCAATGCCTCGCAGTTCTACGCCGCCGGCCGCTCGGTCACCGGCGTGCAGAACGGCTGGGCGATCGCCGGTGATTACCTGTCGGCGGCGAGCTTCCTCGGCATCGCCGGGCTGATCTCGCTGTACGGCTATGACGGCTTCATGTACTCGGTGGGCTGGCTGGTCGCCTACATCACCGTGCTGCTCTTGATCGCCGAGCCCTGCCGGAACATCGGCAAGTACACGCTGGGCGACATCCTCGCCTTCCGCAATGACCCGAAGAAGACCAAGACCGTCGCGGCGATTTCGACCATCACGGTGTCGATCTTCTACCTGACCGCGCAGATGGTCGGCGGCGGTGTACTGGTGAAGACGCTGATCGGCATCGACTACGAAGTCAGCGTGATCGCGGTCGGCGTGTTGATGCTGGCCTACGTTGTGTTCGGCGGCATGGTCGCCACCACCTGGGTGCAGATCATCAAGGCCGTGCTGCTGGTGACCGCCTCGCTGCTGCTGGTGTTCTTCACCTGGATGCCGTACGGCTTCTCGCTGCCGGGCTTCCTCGAAGCCGCCATCTCCGATCCGAAGATCCAGGCGCAGGTCGCGAAGCTGATCGGTGACCCGGCCACCAACATGAGCCTGACCGAGCTGGGCCAGCGCTTCCTGGAGCCGGGCCTGTACCTGAAGAACCCGATCGACCAGATCTCGCTGGGCCTGGCACTGGTGCTCGGCACCGCCGGCATGCCGCACATCCTGATGCGCTTCTTCACCGTGCCGACCGCCAAGGACGCCCGCGTCTCGGTGATCTGGGCGATGGCGATCATCGGCGGCTTCTATGTGCTGACCCTGTTCCTGGGCCTGGGTGCGGCGATGAATGTCGGCGCGGCCAAGATCTCGGCGATCGACGCCGGCGGCAACATGGCGGCCCCGCTGCTGGCGCAATACATCGGCGGCGGCGCGGAATCGATGCTCGGCAACCTGTTCCTCGCCTTCGTCGCCGCGGTGGCCTTCGCCACGATCGTCGCGGTGGTCGCCGGTCTGGTGCTGGCTTCGGCCTCGGCGATGAGTCACGACATCTGGGTCGGCGTCGTCAAGGGCGAGTCCGCCACGCCGGAACAGGAAGTGCGCGCTGCGCGGATCAGCTCGGTGATCGTCGGCATCGTCGCGATCGGCATCGGCATCGCCGCCAAGGGCCAGAACGTCGCCCACCTGGTTGCCTTGGCCTTCGCGGTGGCGGCCTCCAGCAACCTGCCGGCGGTGCTGCTGACGCTGTACTGGAAGAAGTGCAACACCAAGGGCGTGGTGCTCGGCATGACGCTCGGTGCGGGCACGGCTATCGGCCTGGTGCTGGTCAGCCCGAACATGACCTACCCGAACGCGGTGCGCGCCGCCAACGAACCGATCGTCGCGGCCGCCCCGGCCAAGATCGAAGGGCTGCAGGCGCAGCTGGCGCTGGCCGATGCGGCGAAGCAGACCGAGCTGACGGCGGCGATCGCCAAGGCCGAAGCGGATGCGAAGGCCGCACAGGCCAAGATCGACGCGGTGGCCGGTCAGACCACCAGCATGGTCGGCCTGAGCGCCCCGCTGTTCACCCTGAAGAACCCGGGGATCATTTCGATCCCGCTCGGTTTCCTCGGCGTGATCCTGGGCTCGCTGCTGCTGCGCGAACGCCGCTCCGAGGAAATGTGGGACGAGCTGTACGTGCGTCAGCACACCGCGCTGCACGCCGAAGGCGCCACCGCCCATTGATCTCGTGCCCTGCCGACGCGACCGGGGCGACAGACCCCGGCGCGTCCCACCCACCCGACGGCACGCGCAGGCGTGCCGTCGGCCGTTCCGGACCCCGATCGCGAGAGATGCCATGGCCGCCACCCCGCCGCCGCCCGGCTTCGATTTCAGCCATCCGCCTTTCGACCTGCTGGGCGCCCACGAACAGCAATGGCTGGCGCGCAAGCTGGATCTGGTGCTGTTCGCGCCCGGACAGCGCGTCATTGAGCAGGCCGAGGCCTCGGCGGCGGTCTACGTGATCCTGAAAGGCGAGGTGGTCGCCACCGATGTCGAGGACGGGCAGGAGACGCCCTTCGGCGATTACCGGCACGGCGACCTGTTCGGCGCTTTCGCCGCCATCGCCGGTCGCGCCCGGCATCGCTACCGGGCCCGCGAGGAGACGCTGTGCTACGCGATTCCGGCTGAGGCCTTCCGCGAGCTGATCGCCCACAACCCGCGCTTTTCCGCCTACTTCCTCGAATCGATGGCGGTGAAGAAACGGTTGCTGCGCGAGCGCGACCGGCCCTCGGATCTGGCTGAGGTCATGCTGAGCCGGATTCGCGACGGGCTGGTGGTCGCTCCGGTGCTGCTGCCGGCCGGGCAGCCGGTGGAGGCCGCGGTGCGGGCGATGCGCGCCGCGCGGGTCGACAACGTGCTGGTGCAGTTCGGCGCCGCGGACAGCCGGGTGCTGACCGAGCTCGGCATCGTCACCCGCACCGATCTGCTCGACGCGCTGGCGCTGAAGGGGGCGAGCCCGGCCGATCCGGTTGACGCCCACGCGCGGCGGCCGGTGATCGCGGTCGAGGACGAGGCGCTGCTGTTCGAGGCACTGGTGACGATGACGCAGAAGCGCATCCACCGGATCGTCGTCACTCGCGGCGGCGAGGTCCGCGGCACGCTGGGCCTGATGGAGGTGCTGAGCCACTTCAGCGCCAAGAGCCACCTGATCAACTTCCGCCTCGAACAGGCGCAGAGCAGCGCCGACCTGCACGCGATCGCGCAGGAGTTCACCGGGCTGGTCCGCACGCTGTATGCGCAGGGCGCCAAGATCCGCTTCCTGATGGACCTGATCAGCGCGCTCAACACCCGCCTGCTGGCCCGGCTCTGCGAGCTGGACCCGCCGCCGGTGCCGCTGACGCTGCTGGTGCTGGGCAGCGAGGGTCGCCACGAGCAGATCCTGAAGACCGACCAGGACAACGCGCTGATCCTGCCGGAGGGCGCCGCTGACCCGGTCGGCTTCGCGGAAGGCTACTCCGCCGAGCTGCAGCGGATGGGCTTCCCGCCCTGTCCGGGCGGCGTGATGGTCCGCAATCCGGTCTGGCGGCGCAGCGAGCGCGAGTGGCTGCGCACGGTCCGGCAGTGGACCTACGCCGCCGACGGCGCAGCGGTGATGAATCTGGCGATCCTGTTCGACGCCAGCGTGGTCTACGGCCCGCCCGAGCCGCTCGCGGTGCTGAAGCAGGCGATCCACGGCCTCGCCGGCGACCGCGGCGCCATGGCGCGCTTCGCCGAGCCGGCGGTGGCCTTCCGCACGCCGCTGACGCTGTTCGGTGGTCTGAAGGAGGGCGAGCAGGGCCTCGACCTGAAGAAGGGCGGCATCTTTCCGGTGGTGCACGGCGTGCGGGCGCTGGCGCTGCGCCACGGCATCGCGCCGACCAACACCTACGCGCGGATCGAGGCGCTGGTCGCCGCCGAGCGACTGCACCCCGACACCGGCCGCGATCTGGCGCAGGCGCTGTCGGTGCTGATCCGGCTGCGGCTGGGCGAGCAGCTGGCGGCGCTGGGCCGCGGCGAGGCCGCCGGCAATGCCCTGAAGGTCGATCAGCTGCGGCGCCTGGACCTCGATCTGCTGCGTGACGCGCTGCGCGTGGTCCGCGATTTCCAGGGCCAGCTGCGCCGCGAGTTCGGACTCGGCTGATGCGCTGGCTGGACGCCTGGCGACAGCGTCACGGCCCGCACGCGGGCCTGTTCGGCGCGCCGCCGGATGCCGAGCGGATCAGCCTCGACCTCGAAACCACCGGCCTCGACGTGGCCACCTGCCGGGTGCTGTCGATCGCCGCGGTGCCGGTCGGGGCGGGCTGCGTCCACACCAGTCGGGCGCTGGTGCTGAAGGTGAAGAGCGCCGAGGCGATCGGCATCGACTCGATGCGCCACCACCGGCTGCGGCAGGTCGATCTGGTCGATGGCCTGAGCATCGAGGAAGCACTGGCCGAGTTGCTGGCCTACATCGGCGCGCGGCCGCTGCTCGGCTACTGCATCGACTTCGACGCCGGCGTGATCAGCCGGCTGTGCCGGGCCCAGTTCGGCTTCGCCCTGCCGAACCCGCGGCAGGAGCTAAGCCACCGCTACGAGCGCTGGTGCCAACGCCGAAATCCGGGCATCGAACCGCGGCTGGACTTCGACTCGATCCTCGCCGGGCTGTCGATTCCGCCGCTCGGCCGGCATGACGCCTACGCCGACGCCGTGGCGGCCGGCCTTGCCTGGCTGCTGCTGGATCAGCGCGGCGTCTGAGGGCTTGGGCGGGTTGACGCCGATCTGGCCGGCGGCCTCCGCGGGTGCGGGATCCGGTGATGCCTGTGGCCTCGGCTGACGGGCCTGCTGGTTCCTGACATCCCAGAGGATGAAAAAGACCTCCAGGAGTCGTCATTGCGAGCCGAGATTTCCGATGTGGAAACGCGCACGGACCCTGATGCGTGCCGCTGTCCCCAAGTTCTCGTCACTGCGAGCGCAGCGAAGCAGTCTCAAGCCAGCAGCGACAGCACTACCAGGAGTTCAATGACTTACCAAACTACATCATGGAGAGGCGCGTAGCGCCGCGGCAATCCGGGCCGAGGCTGGATGGCTTCGCCCTAGGCTCGCCATGACGAAGGACGAAGGGTTCTTTCACGGTAACCGCGGACCGGACACGCGCAAGCCCGCGGGAGCGCCGCGGGCCTGCGAGGGGAGGCGAGTGCCGGATCAGAAACTGTACTTGGCGTGCAGGTGGAGCCGATACAGATTGCCGTCGGCGCCGGATTCCAGTTCGCGTTCGGCACAGATGCCCTCGACGCCGAGGTCCAGCTTCGGCAGCGGGGTCCAGATCGCGTTGACGTGGAAGCTCTGGGTCGACTTGGTCAGGCCCACGCCGGTCAATGCCGCATCGTTGTCGTAATCGCCGCGCGAGTAGAAGACGTTGGTGCGGAAGCCCGGGTTGAACACATGCCGCCAGGCGATGAAGCCGGCAGTCGCGCCGACCGTGTCGATGTCGTTGCTGCTGTCCAGCACGCCGTCGGTGGCGACCGCCAGGCCGATGTAGCGGCTGATGCCGCGGCCGGCGGTCAGCATGTAGCGCAGGTCGTCCTGCGGCCCGAGGTTGTACTTGCCGGACAGGCTGATGCCGTAGCCCATGGCGTCGGCGTCGATCGCGCTGCCGGCGGTTTCATAGCGCAGCTGCCGCACCAAACCGGCGATGCCGAAGTGGCCCCAGTCGCCCTTGTGCGTGTAGCGCAGCGTGAAGTCCGGCAGGCTGCCGTCGTCGCTGGTCAGCTTGTTGGAATTGCCGCGGAACGGGGTCAGGACGGTCTGCTTGTTCTCGGCCGAGAAGGACCACGGTCCGCTGGTGTAGCGCAGCTGGGATTGACGGACGAAGATGCTGCCCTCGGTCGGGCCGATGAAGTCGACCGCATCCGGCAGCGCCGCGACATCCTGGAAGTTCGACCAGGTCTCGCCGACCAGCCAGCGGTTCCAGCTGGCAAAGGCATGGCGGACGGTGACGCCGTAGGTGTTGGTCGCGACTTCGTTACCCAGCGCATTGCCGAACAGGTCGAACTCGAGGTAGCCGCGCAGGGCGTCGCCGCCCTCGGTGGTCGAGGCAACGTTGAACCAGAAGCGCGAGAACTGGGCATGGCTGTCGATGTCGGTGCCTTCATCGCCGCCGCCGACCGGGATGCCGCCCGGCAGGTACAGCAGCCGACCGACCGAGCTGTCCGGGATCTCGCCGTCCGGCGTCCGCGACAGCATCGTGTCGAACTTGATGAAGCCGCCATAGGTGAAGGTGCTGCCCGGAATGGCGCCCGGGGTGATCGTCGGTGGCGGTGCGGGTGGTGCTGGCGGCGTGGCGGGCTTCGCGTCGGCGGGCGGCGGTGGCGCGGCTTCGCGGGCCAGCAGCTGCTGGACTTGTCGCTCCAGCTCGGCGATCCGCGCTTCGAGCGCGGCCTCGCGTTCGCCAGCGCCCGCGGCGTCCTGCGCCAGCGCCTGACCCCCGCTGCCGACCAGCGCCAACGCCAGCGCGGCGTACAGCGGCAGGCGGCGCAGTGCTGCATGTTTCATGGCTTCCCTCCCTGGTTGGTTCGACCCGAATCCGGGTGTCGAGCCATGCTGGGACCGGGCCGCCGCGCGAGCCATTCGCCTTTGGTCGCACACATCCTCTTCACTCGACCAAAGTCCAAGTTGGCCGGATGGGCAGCGCCGGTGTGCAGGGTCGTGTGGGATCATCGCGGCACACTCCGGCCGGTGACGAAACCATGAGCGCGACGCTGATCATCAACGCCCGTGTGGTCAATGAAGGCCGCACTGTCGAGGCCGATGTGCGGCTGCGCGATGGCCGGATCGCCCAGGTCGGCCAGGGCCTGACCTGCTACGGCGATGAGGAACTGGTCGATGCTGCGGGTCGCTACCTGTTGCCCGGCGTGATCGATACGCGGGCTCCTGCGCCCGCTGTGGGCGCGGATCACCTTGCTGCGGTCGGCATCACCAGCTGCCTCGGCCTGTCCGCGGCCGCCGCGGCTGGCCTCGTCAACCATGCCGGCGATGCGCCGCGACCGCCGGCCGATGACGAGGCGCCAGTCGACCTGCAGGCGGCACTCGACGCCGTGCTCGACGACCGCGACACGCTGGAAGCGCTGGTCGAGCGGGTGATGCACGCCTCGGCCAGGCGCTTCCAGGTCGCCGAGCGCGGCTACATCCGCGAGGACTGGTGGGCCGATCTGGTACTGGTCGATCTGGAGCTGCCGACCGTGGCCCGGGTCGTGACGACCTGGGTCAATGGCGAGAAAGTCTGGGACGACGGGCGCGTGCTTGACGCATGTCCCGGGCGGCAGCTGGATTTCGCCCGCTGAGGGACGCAGCGCTGGTCACGATCCGATCGCGACTCGCCGGTCGGCCGGACTGGGCTGCAGGGGTTATCGAGCGGCCTGCGTGAAGGACATCGCGCCGCCGAGCAGCGCGTGTGCATCGTCGGCAGGCGCGAGGCTCACCATCGCATCCCAGTCCTGACCGATCTGCCAGCCCTGCTCGGGGAGGCGCGCAACGATGGCCTGTCGCAGCGGCTCGCCGAGGGCTTCGGCCAGACCGCCCGCGAAGATGAAGCGCTCCAGCCCGAGCGCGAAATGCAGCATCGCCACGGCGCGGGCCAGCGGCTCGGCGAAATCGTGCAGCACGGCGGTGCCCTCGAGCGTCCGGCGTTGCCACGCCCGGCCCGAGGCCAGCGCACCCAGATGGCCGCGGCCGCCGCAGTCGCAGACCGGCGCGGTTTCGGACGGGTCGAAGACCATGTGGGTCAATTCGCCACCCTGACCGTGCGGACCGACTTGCGGCTTGCCGGCGATGAACACCTTGAGTCCGACGCCGCTGCCCAGCGTGAACAGCGCAAAGTCCGGAATGCGGGCGGCAAAGCGGAAACCGGCTGCGCTGACGTCGTTGTAGACCCGAACCTGCATGCCCGGCAGGCGTGCGCCGATCTCCGCGGCGAGATCAATCGGACACAGGGACTGGCCGTCAACGCCCCACATCGTGGGCAGGGCCACCACACGCCCGTTCTGATCGATCGGACCCGGAAACGCTGCGGCGATCGCATCGGCGCCGAAACGGTCCCGGGCGTCGCGTGCGTAGTCGACGATGAAGTCCAGCACATCGGCGAGGCGCGTCGCCGCGGAAATCCCGGGGATCAGCAGGTGGCTGGGCGTGGCGCGACGGGTCTGGTCGAGGAGCCGGGCGCCATCGCCGTCCAGGACCACGGCCGCGGCGCGCAGATTCGTGCCGCCGATATCGAAGCTTGCGATCACTCGCCGGTCGGTGTTCATGACGGGCTGCCCCAGCGTTTGCAAGGTCGACAAGTCTAGCGGCGCGGCCGGCGTTACATCAGATGCACGGTCGTGACGAACTTGTAACGAAGTTCCCTCAGAATGCTAGGATGAACGCTGGTTGTCTGAGCGACCTTTCCCAGCCCGGACCGCAGCAGACCAGGCGGCCGCACCACCGACAGGAGAACTTGAGCATGCCGAAGACCATCGAAGAGCAGCGGTTGATGCAAGTGCGAGAGGGTCAGGATTGGCACCGCTGGGGGCCATACCTGAGCGAGCGTTCCTGGGGCACCGTGCGTGAGGATTACAGCAGCAATGGTGCAGCGTGGAACTTCCTGACCCACGACATGGCGCGCAGCAAGGCCTATCGCTGGGGCGACGATGGTCTGGCCGGGGTCTGCGACCGTTTTCAGGTGCTGTGTTTTTCGCTGGCGCTGTGGAATGGCAAGGATCCGATCCTCAAGGAACGGCCGTTCGGCCTGATTCCGGCCGAGGGCAATCATGGCGAGGATCTGAAGGAATACTATTTCTACGTCGACAGTACGCCGACGCACAGTTACATGAAGTATCTCTACAAATATCCGCAGGCCGAGTTTCCGTATCGCTGGCTGGTCGAGGAAAACGGCCGCCGCAACGGCAGTGGCCCGGAATTCGAGCTGCTGGATACCGGGATTTTCGACCAGGATCGCTATTTCGATGTATTCGTCGAATACGCGAAGGAAGGTCCGGAGGACCTGTGCATCCGCATCGAGATCTTCAACCGCGGTCCCGAAGATGCGGAGCTGCATGTGCTGCCGCAACTCTGGTTCCGGAACATCTGGGCCTGGGGTGAAGAACGTCGGCGGGAGCCGCAGATCACCCTCGGTCCGTCCGGTGAGGGGTTCGTGTCACTGACCGCGGATGATTCCGCGGCCGATGGGCTGGACAATCTGCCCTTCGAGTACAAGGTCGGCCAGCGGCAACTCTATGCCGACGCCGATGGTCGCCCGCTGTTTACCGACAACGAAACCAACAGCGCGCTGCTGTACCAGTTCGATGACGGGCGCCGCTACGTCAAGGATGCCTTCCACCGCCACATCATCCACGGCGAAGCCTCGGTCAATCCGGAAATGACCGGGACCAAGGCCGGTCTGCATCATCTGCGGACCGTGCCGGCCGGGGGGTCGACGGTCATTCGCCTGCGTCTGACCGGGAACACGCTGAGCGCGCCGCTGGACGAGGTCGACGCGATCGTCGCCAGTCGTCGGGCCGACGCCGACGCCTTCTACGCCGGTATTCATCCCAAGGGTGCCTCGGAAGACGAGTGCCGCATTCAGCGCCAGGCCTTTGCCGGCATGATGTGGTCGAAGCAGAACTACATCTTCGATGTCGACAAATGGCTGAAGGGGGATAACCCGAACCTGCCGCCACCGGCGTCGCGCGAGAATATTCGCAACAAGCACTGGCGGCACTTGAATTCGATGCGCGTGCTGTCGATGCCGGACAAGTGGGAATATCCGTGGTTCGCCGCCTGGGATCTGGCGTTCCACACCGTGGCGATTGCGCTGGTCGACGCCGATTTCGCCAAGGAGCAGCTGTGGTTCATGCTGTTCGAGCAGTTCCAGCATCCGAACGGCCAGATTCCGGCCTACGAATGGGAGTTCTCCGATCTCAATCCGCCGGTGCATCCGTGGGCGGTCTGGCGGGTCTACAACATGGACCGCATCCGTTCCGGCCGCGCCGACCGGGAATTCCTCGAACGCTGCTTCCACAAGCTGCTGATCAATTTCGCCTGGTGGATCAACAAGGTCGACAGCAGCGGCAACAACATCTTCGAGGGCGGCTTCCTCGGTCTGGACAACATCACGCTGTTTGATCGCTCCGACAAGCTGCCGGGCGGCGCGGTTCTGGAGCAGTCCGACGCCACCGGCTGGATGGGTCTGTTCTGCCTCAACATGATGCGGATCGCGCTGGAACTGGCCAAGGAGAATCGGACCTACGAATCTCTGGCGACCAAGTTCTTCCAGCACTATATCTATGTCGGTGCGGCGATGAAGCACATGGGCGGCCGCAATTACAACCTCTGGGACGAGCAGGACGGCTTCTTCTACGACGTGCTGCGCTATCCGGACGGCCACTTCGAGAAGCTGCGGGTGCGCTCGATGGTCGGCCTGATTCCGCTGTACGCGGTGGAACGCCTGGAAACCGACTGGATGACGCAGTTCCCGGAGTTCACCCGCAATCTGAACTGGTTCCTCGAAAATCGTCAGGATCTGGTACAGAAGTGCGTGAACCGCATTCCCGGCCCGACCGGCGACACGCTGGCGCTCAGCATCGTCGATCGCTCGCAGCTGGAGCGGATGCTGCAATTCCTGGTCGACCCGAACGAGTTCCTGTCCGACTACGGCCTGCGCAGCCTGTCGAAAGCCCATCTGGACGCGCCCTTCGTGCTGGGTGGCAACCGGGTGACCTACGAGCCGGGCGAAGCCGATTGCAAGATCAAGGGCGGCAATTCCAACTGGCGCGGGCCGATCTGGTTCCCGACCGCTTTCCTGATGATCGAATCGCTGCGCAAGTTGGCCAAGGCCCACGGCGACGAGGTGTCGGTGGTGGATCCGGCAGGGCGCCGCTGGACGATTGGTGAAATCGCCAAGACCCATGCCGAGCGTCTGATCGCGATGTTTGCGCGCGACGCCAATGGTCGGCGACCGGAGTACGGCAACATCGAGAAATTCCAGACCGATCCGCACTGGCGCGATTACCTGACCTTCCATGAGTACTTCCATGGCGATACCGGTGTCGGTCTCGGCGCTTCGCATCAGACCGGCTGGACGGGTCTGATTGCGTCGCTGATCGACGAATGGCGCCGCCACTGAGGACCGGCAGGTTCCGATCGGCGGTCGATCGACAGGGCCGCCGGTCGGCAGCGGATTACGTCCCGATTCCCCGAAATCTCAAGACTCACCCGAGGAGATGCGCATGAGCTATCAACCCCTGAAAGGTCAGAAGGCGCTGGTCACTGGCGCCAGTTCCGGTATTGGCGCCGGTGTGGCGCTGGCGCTGGCGAAAGCCGGTGCCGATGTCGTGGTCAATTACGCCTCCAGCGCGGCTGGGGCGGCGAAGGTGGTCGACGAAATCAAGGCGATCGGCGGTCACGCCATCGCGGTCAAGGCTGACGTCTCCGACGAGGCCCAGGTCGAGGCGATGTTCGACCAGATGCTGGCCGAATTCGGCCGCATCGACATTCTGGTGAACAATGCCGGCCTGCAGCAGGATGCGGCCTTCGTCGACATGACGCTGGACCAGTGGAACAAGGTCATGGGCATCAACCTGACCGGCATGTTCCTGTGCACGCGTCGGGCGGTCCGCGAGATGGTCAAGAACGGGCCGCTGGACGGGGTGTCGGTCGCTGCCGGCAAGATCATCTGCATGTCGTCGGTGCACGAAATCATTCCGTGGGCCGGGCATGTCAATTATGCGGCGTCGAAGGGTGGCGTGAAGCTGTTCATGCAGAGCCTGTCGCAGGAACTGGCGCCGCTGAAGGTGCGGGTCAATTCGATCGGCCCGGGTGCGATTCAAACCCCGATCAACCGCGCGGCGTGGGATACGCCCGAGGCGCTGAATGCCCTGCTCAAGCTGATTCCCTACGGCCGCATCGGACAGCCCTCGGATATCGGCAAGGTGGCGGTGTGGCTGGCCTCGGATGATTCCGACTATGTGAACGGTCAGACGATTTTCGCCTGCGGCGGCATGACCCTGTATCCGGAGTTCGCCGACGGCGGCTGAGTACGCGTCGAGCGGAGAAATCACGATGCCGAATCACTTGCCGGAATATCTGGCGGAAGTCGCCGGAACGGCGTTGATGATGCTGATCGGCGTCGGCGCAATTGCGCTGATGTGGGCCGACGTGTCACCAATGCCGGGTTTGATCGAGTCGCCGGATCTGCGCCGGCTGTTGACCGGCATCATGTTTGCGGGCGGGGCGACCCTGGTGGTGGTTTCACCGCTGGGTCAGCGCAGCGGGGGGCATTTGAACCCCGCTGTGACGCTGGCCTTCTGGATGAAGGGGAATATCGCCTCGGTCGATGCCGTGTGCTATGTGCTGGCGCAGCTGTGCGGCGCCTTGCTGGGTGTGGGGATCGTGGCATTGCTGGCGCCTGCAGCGATGCAGTCCGTGCAATTCGGCGTCACCTTGCCCGGTGAGGGTTACACCGCGACCCACGCCTTCATGGCGGAGATCGCGATTACTGCTGCGCTGGTCGGTCTGATTCTGTTCTGTGTCAACAACCCGAGGTTTGCGCGCTATACCCCGATTCTGGCCGGGACGCTGGTGGCGGTGCTGGTCTTCGTCGAGGCGCCGGTCTCCGGTACCAGCCTGAATCCGGCGCGGAGTGCGGCGCCGGCATTGCTGGCGTCGATCTACACGCATCAGTGGTTGTATCTGGTCGCGCCGCTGATCGGTGCGGCTGCCGCGGTGTGGCTGCATGGTCGCCTGTCCGGGCCAGGCCGTTCCAGCGGGTGCGCGAAGCTTTATCACACCGAGCGCTACCAGTGCATTTTTTCCAACTGCGGGTACAGCCGCTTCGTCGCCGGCTCGATTGTCCTGCGGGAGGGAGAATTGGCCGATCGCGCTTATGTGATCGAGAGTGGCGAACTTGAAGTGCGCAAGCGTGGCGAGGACGGCGTCGAGCGTACGCTGGCCACGCTGGGACCCGGCGCGTGGGTGGGGGAAATGGCATTGCTGCTGGAATTGCCGCGATCGGCGACGGTGGTGGCCAGTCGGGATTCCGAGCTGCGGATGGTGACGGCCAGCAATTTCGCGCATGTCATCGCCGAGCATCCGGAGCAGACGCTCAAGCTGCTCCGGCAGCTGTCCGAGCGCCTGCACGATGCCGGTCGCAAGCTGGTGCTGTAACCGCCTGGCGGGGGCGGCCCGCGGGGTCGCCTGCGATGTCCCGGTAACTGTCGGAGCCAAAAAAGCGGCCGCGGGGTGACCGCGGCCGAAGTCGTCAGGCGGGTGGCGCCGGCCGGAGCCGGCGCCGGGTCGGAGGATCAGAAGAAGTTGTAGCGCAGCGCGACGTAGACGTTGCGCGGCATGCCGTAGTAAGCGGTCTGGATGTTGCCGACGCTGCTGAACTCCTGGCCGTCGGTCTTGTACAGCTTGTCGCCGAGGTTGCGGCCACCGACGCGGGCCTGCCAGTGGCCGCCGGGGGCGTCGTAGGTGACGAAGGCGCCGAGCAGCGTGTAGGCGTCCTGCTTCAGCACGTCGCGGTTGTCGACCGACAGCCAGACATCGTCACGGTACGAGGCATCGCCGCCGAGGGTGACCATGCCGCCGCTTTCGAGATAGATGCTGTGGGTGATGCCGATGCGCGCGGTCAGTTCCGGCGAGAAGGGCACGAAGTCGTGCAGCCGCGCCAGCGCCGGGTTCACCGTCACCCGCGGGTCGATGAAGGTGTCGTACTTGGCGTCCAGCCAGCCGAGCTGGCCGTTGAGCCGCGTGCCCTCGCCGATCAGCATCGCGCCTTCCAGTTCGATGCCGTCGATGGTCAGTTCGGCGGCGTTGAGCACCGGGAAGGCGAAGGTCGGGATCGGTGCGTTCGGGTTGGTGATTTCCGAGACGCGGGCCTGGAAGTCCTTGTAGTCGCTGCGGAACACGGTCACCGAGCCGAGCAGGCGGCGGTCCTCGCTGGCGGCCTTGACGCCCATTTCGTAGGTCCAGACGTATTCCGGATCGAAGGTGCTGACCTCGGTGGCCGAATTGGCGCGGCCGTTGAAGCCGCCGGACTTGAAGCCGCGGTTGGCCGAGACGTAACCCATCAGCCGGTCGCTGAACTCCTTGCGCAGGCTGATCGACGGCGTGGCGGCGCTCCAGTCGTCGTTGCGGCGGAAGGCGAAGGTGCCGTTGAGTGCGGCCAGGCTGGAGACGGTACTGGTGGTGCGGAAGTAGTCCTTCTCTTCGGTGGTGTAGCGCAGGCCGGCGCCCAGCGTCCAGGTCGGCGCGAAGGTCCAGTTGGTCTGGACGAAGGCGGCCTTCGAGGTGGTTTCGAGGTCGTCGTTGATGCTGCGGGTGAAGGTGATCCGGTTGCCGGCCAGCGCCAGCAGGTCATCGGCGAAGGCGAACTGCGTGGAGGGCACGGTTTCGCGCAGGTAGTACAGGCCGGCGATTGCCTGGAAGTTGTCGCGGTTGTACTGCAGCTGGAATTCCTGACTCAGCTGGCGCTGGTCGAGGCCGACGTAGACATCGCCCAGCTCGAAGCGCGAGGCGTCGATGTCGATGAAGGCCTGGGTGTCCAGCCAGCGGTTGGCGGTGATGCTCTTGAACAGCCACTGGTCGTTGATGGTGTAGCTGATGTTCGCGGCGATCCCGCGATGCAGCAGGCGCTGGCCCTCCCCGTTGGTGAAGGAGGTCTCGGTGCGGTAGTTGTACTCGCCGGTCGGGGCCGGCTGCAGCACCACGGCGCCACGGGCGAGATCGGTCTGGATCAGCGGCGCTTCGGCACGACCCAGGGTCAGTGCGTTCTTCTGCCGGGTCCAGTCGAAGCTGACGGTGGCTTCCAGCTGCTCGTTCGGCGTGTAGCGCAGCTTGGCGCGCATCGCACCGGTGTTCTCGTCGTTGAAGTCCTCGCGGCTGCTGTTGTCGACGTAGCCGTCGTTGGTGGTCTTCGAGGCAGCGAAGCTGAAGCCCAGCGTCTCGGACAGCGGGGTGCTGACGTAGCCGCGCGCTTCGAGTCGGCCGAAGTCGCCGGCGGTCAGTTCGAGGGCGCCCTCGCCGGCGTCGCCCGGATTGCGGGTGACCAGCTTGATCGCGCCGCCGGTGGAGTTCTTGCCGTACAGCGTGCCCTGCGGACCGCGCAGCACCTCGACGCGCTCGACGTCGAACAGGCCGAACAGCGCGCCCTGGATGCGCGAGTAGTAGACGTCGTCGACGTACAGGCCGACGCCCGGGTCGAAGGTCTGCAGGGCGTCCGGCTGGCCGATGCCGCGGATGAAGGCGTTGACCGCCGAGGACGAACCGCGGCCCTGCACGATGTTGAGGTTCGGCACCGCGCCCTGCAGGCCGTCGATGCTGCTGGCCTGGATCTCGACCAGCTGGTCTTTCTCGAAAGCGCTGATGGCGATCGGCACCTTCTCGGCGGATTCCTCGACGCGGCGGGCGCTGACCACCACCTCGTCCAGCGCGCTGGCGCGCTCGGGGCCGCGCTCGCCGTCGTCCTCCTGCGCGTGGACGGTGCCGATCGCGGCGCAGGCCAGAGCGATCGCCAGAGTCAGGATTCGGGGTTGGGGCAGGACGGACATCGGGCTCTCCCAGAGATTGGCTTTCGAGCCGGAACTCTAGAGAGCGACCGGCGGCCGGGCAGCTGTACCTTCGTCCAGATTTCGGGCGCCGCCCGCGCCGCCCACCATGCCGGCGTCGGTCACTGGCGGGAGAGGGCGCGTGAGCTTGTTGGGATTGCTGCTGGGCCTGGCGCTGCTGGTGGTCATGACGATGCGCGGGGCCAGCCTGTTCATCGCCACGCCGCTGTGCGCGCTGGTGGTGGCGCTGACCAGCGGCCTGCCGCTGTTGCCGCCGCTGGCCGCCGAGGGCCAGACTGACCTGATCAGCGGTTACATGAGCGGCTTCACCCGCTTCATCAAGGACTTCTTCTTCATTTTCCTGCTCGGCGCGGTGTTCGGGAAGCTGATGGAGGCCTCCGGCGCCGCCGACAGCGTGGCGCAGTGGATTACCCGCCAGCTCGGCGTCGGCCATGCGGCACTCGCCGTGGTGCTGGCCTGCGCGGCGCTGACCTATGGCGGCGTCAGTCTGTTCGTGGTCGCCTTCTCGGTCTATCCGATGGCCGTGGCGCTGTTCCGGCAGGCGAATCTGCCGCGTCGCTTCATCCCGGCGGCGCTCGGCTTCGGCTCGGTGACCTTCACGATGACCTCGGCCGGCTCGCCGGAGATCCAGAACTGGATCCCGATGCAGTACCTCGGCACCACGCCGATGGCGGCCTGGCAGGCCAGCCTGATCGTCGCGCTGGCGATGGCGGTGAGCGGTCATTTCTGGCTGTCATGGATGCTGAAGCGGGCGGTGGCGGCCGGCGAGCGCTTCGAGGGACGGGACAATGATCCGGTGCCGCGGGAGACCGGTCTGCCGCATCCGCTGCTCGCGGCCGTGCCGCTGGTGGCGGTGCTGGTGGTGTCGAACTGGCTGCAGAAGGACCTGGGCAAGTCGGCGCTGATCCTCGCGATGCTGGCCGGCTGCCTGTCGGCGGCGGCGCTGATGTTCCGCACGCTGAAACAGCCGGGTGAGGCGCTCAGCGAGGGCGGCCTCGGTGCGCTGATCGCGATCGGCAACACCGCCGCGGTGGTCGGCTTCGGCGACGTGGCGAAACTCGCGCCGGCCTTCGCGGTGGCGGTGGACTGGGTGACTCACTTGCCGGGCGGCGGCCTGCTGGCGGCGGGCCTGGCGGTGGCGGTGATCGCGGCGATGACCGGTTCGGCCTCGGGCGGGCAGGTGATCGCGTTGCCGATCCTCGCGCCGATCTTCCTCGCCCAGGGCGTCAACCCGGATCAGCTGCACCGGGTGGTGGCGATCAGCTCCGGCAGCCTCGACTCGCTGCCGCACAACGGCTACGTCGTGACCACGATCCGCGCGATCTGCGGCGAGACCCACGCGCGGGCCTACTGGGCGATGGGCGCGCTGACGGTGGTCGTACCGCTGGGCGGCGTCGCGCTGGTGCTGCTGCTGTTCGCGCTGGGGCTCTGAGCCGCGTCGCTTCCCGACCCGGCGAGATGCGGCGAGACCCGGCGCGACACGGCCCCGGGTGACAAGATGACGCAGTCTGCTGCGCCAGCCTCGGCGCCGCGGCAGGGTATGCGAGCGGGCGAGGGCGCGCCGCCGGGAGCGTCAATGCGCAGGGTCGACAGGTTCGGAAGAGGCACACGCTGGGCTGCGCTGCTGTTGGTGGCGATGGCCTCGGCGTTGCTGCTGGTGCTGCTCTGGCAGGAGGGCGACACCCGGCTGCGCGCGGACCTGCAGCAGCGGGCCGATCTGGTCGCGCGGGCGATCAACCCGGCGCGCATCGCGACGCTGACCGGTAGCGCCGTTGATTTGCAGAATCCCGACTATCGGCGACTGAAGGACCAGCTGACGGGGATTCGTGCCGCGGACCCGCGCTATCGCTTCCTCTATCTGCTGCGCGCCCGCGCCGACGGGGAGATCCAGATTGCCGTCGACAGCGAGCCCGAGGGCAGCGCGGACCACTCGCCCCCCGGGATGCCTTACACCGAAGTCACGGACCCGCTGCGGCAGGCGGTGATTCGGGGGGTCCCCCGGGTGGACGGCCCCGAGCGGGATCGCTGGGGGGTGTGGGTCAGCGCACTGGCACCGGTGCGCAACGAGGATGGCGTGCTGCTCGGGATGCTCGGCATCGATGTGGATGCCGGCGACTGGCGGCAGGCCCAGTTGAATGCCGTCATGCTGCCCGCGGTGCTGGTCGGACTGCTGTGGATCGTGGGGACGGTGCTGACCCTGCAGGCGCGTCACAGTCCGCCGAGCGCGCGGCCGGTGCTGGCCCGGCTGCTGTTGCCGCTGGGGCTGCTGCTGACGATCACGATCGGCGGTGCGACGGCGCTGCTGGCCCAGTGGCATCAGGAGGCGGTCCGCGTCGAGCAGGCCCGGCCAGCCGCTGCCTTTCCGCGCAGTCTGCTGCTGCACGTCGATGAGGAGCTGGAAGCGCTGGCGCTGGTCGCCGGACTGCTGGCCAGCAGTCCCGAGCTGATCGATGCGCTCCGGCGCGGCGAGTCGGCCGGCCTCGCGGGGCCGCTGGCCGCCGCAGAGGCGCAGCTGCGTGCTCATGGACGAATCACGGCGCTGCAGCTGCGCGGGTCCGAGGCGCGGGTGAACGGCGCTGCCGAGCCACTGCTGGCAGAGTCCCTGACCACTGGCGAGACGGTCAGCGGGATCAGCCTGATCGAGGGGGATCGATTGATCGCCGAGGTCGTCGAGCCGGTGCGCGATGGCGGGCAGGTGCTGAGCCATCTCGTGATCAGCCGGGATTTTCGGCCGATTCTGGACCGGGTGTCCCATGACCTCGAGCAGCCGGTCCTCCTGCTGTTGCAGGCCGCATCGGCCGGGTCGGCGGGCGAGCGGCTGCACCACGCCGCCGGTGGCGTCGATCCGCTGCTGGTCGATGCGGTGCTGAAGACGATCGAAGCCGTTCCGCAGCTGCCGACGACGGTCGAGGTGGTCGGCCATCGGTACCTGCTCAGCGAACAGCCCTTCCGCGACCGTCACGGCGTGGTGATCGGGCGCCTGCTGATGCTCAGCACTATCGACACGCGCGAAGCCCTGTGGCGCAGCGGCCTGCTGCCCAGCCTCGGGGTTGCGGCGTTGTTGCTGGCCGGGGTGCTCGGCTACCTCTATCTGCTGCTGCAGCGCACCGATCGGGGCATCCATGCGCAACAGCAGCAATTGCATGCCCGCGAAGAGCGGCTGACGGCGACGCTGATGTCGATCGGTGACGCGGTGATCGTGGTCGATGCCGAGCAGCGGATCCAGCGGATGAACCCGGTGGCCGAGACGCTGACCGGCTGGCGGGAAACCGACGCCCGTGGCCAGTCGCTGGAGGCCGTGCTGGCGCCGCTGGAACCGCTGCTGCGGACGCCCCGACCGCTCCTGCTGGACCGCGTGCTGCGCGATGGCGACCGTCTGGTGCACGGCGAGGTGTCTGCGGTGCTGGCGCGCGGCGGCGGGGAGCGGCTGGTCGCCGACAGCTGCGCGCCGTTGCGCGACGCGCAGGGGCTGGTCGATGGGGCGGTGCTGGTGTTTCGCGATGTCACCGAGGAGCAGCGGCAGCGGCTGGCGCTGGGCGAGAGCGAGCGTCGGCTCCGGCTGCTGATCGACCATGCCCTGAGTGGTTTCGCGGTCTTCCGGGTCGGTTTCGACGAGGCCGGGAAGCCGCAGGAGTATCGGGTGCTGAGCGCCAATCCGGCGTTTCTGGAGCAGCTGGGTCTGGCCCTGAGCGAGGTGGTGGGCCAGCGTCTGGAAACCCTGCTGCCGGCGGCCCGCGCCGGTATCCGGGTCCGCTTCGATCGGATCCTGCGCGAGGGTGGGTCGGTACGTTTCGAGCAGGCGCTGGACGAGTCCGGCCGCTGGTTCCTGATCGACGCCTTTGCCTTGACTGGCGACCAGTTGGCGACCGTGTTCGTCGATATCACTCGGCGCCGCCGCGACGAACAGGCCCTGGCGATTGCCCAGCAACGCTTCGAGGAGATCGCCCGCCAGAGCCGGACGGTGCTGTGGGAGATCGATCTGGAGGGGCGCTACACGCACGTCAGCGCCGGCGCGCAGGAGGTCTATGGCGAACCGCCCGAGGCGCTGATCGGACAGCGTTACTTCTACGAGCTGCATCCGCCGCTGGGGCGCGAGCAGTTCCGCCGCGCCGCGCTGGCGTCGATGGCCAGCGGCGTGCCGATCAACGACCTCGAGAACCCGATCGAGACGGTGCGCGGCGATCTGCACTGGGTCAACACCAACGCGTTGCCGGTGCGGGATCGCGAGGGTCGGATCGTCGGCTATCGCGGCAGCGATGTGGACATCACCGAGCGGCGGCGGCTGCGCGTCGAAGTGGCCGAGCGGCAGCGCTTCCTCGCCGATCTGATCGACCACAGCAATGCGGTGATCTACGCCAAGGATCTGGAGGGTCGCTATCAGCTGGTCAACCGGGCCTGGGAGCAGGCCATCGGGTTTTCCCGGGCGGCGGCGCTGGGACACACCGATCGCGAACTGTTTCCGGGACCGATGGCGGAGCAGTATCTGGCCAACGACCGCGTGATGCTCGCCGGCGCCCAGCCGCAGGAGTTCGAGGAGACGCTGGGCGAGGGTGCGGCGTGCCGCACCTTCATCTCGGTGAAGTTCCCGACCCGCGATGCCGCGGGACAGATCAACGGGCTCTGCGGCATGAGCACCGAGATTACCGAGCGGATCCGGCTGCAGGAACGTCTGGCCGAGCGCGAGCGCTTCCTCGGTGCCCTGATCGAACACAGCAGCGCCGCGGTGTTTGCCAAGGACTTGCCGGGGCGCTACCTGCTGGTGAACCGTGCCTGGGAGGAGGCGACCGGCATCCCGCGCGAGCGCGCCCTCGGCCACACGCCGGCCGAGCTGATGTCGGCGCCGATGGCCGAGCAACTGGCCGAGCACGACCGCCTCGCGATCACGGGCGGGCGTTCGATCGAGGTCGAGGAGATGGTGATCCGCCCCGAGGGTCGGCGCAGCTTCCTGACCGTCAAGTTCCCGACCCGCAACGTGGCTGGCGAGATCGACGGGGTCTGCGGCATGGCCACCGACATCACCGCCCGCAAGCAGGCCGAGGCGGCACTGACCCGCGAGTCGCAACTGGGCAATCTGCTGGTCGGTATCGCCGCGACCTGGCTGCATCTGCCGGTCGAGCTGATGGAGCAGGCGATGCAGCAGTCGCTGGCCGAACTGGCGACCTTCGTCGGCGCCGATCGGGCCGGCGTCGGCAACTACGACTTCGAGGCCGAGGTCGTGAATCTGTCGGCAGCCCGGGTCTCGGCAGGCTCGCCGGTGGACGCGCTGCCGGCACGGCAGCTGCCGCTGGGCCGGGTCGGTGCACTTCTGGCGCTGCATCGACAAGGCCAGCCCGCCCATATCGCCGACTGTGCCGGCGCCGAACCGGAGCAGCGCGACGAAGCCTGGGCGGTCTGCGGTCCGGAGGTGCAGAGCCTGCTGCTGGTGCCGATCACGGTCGAGTCCGAGGTCGAGGGCTTCGTCGGTTTCGCCCGCATCTGCGAAGCACGTCCCTTCGCCGCCGACGAAATCCGGCTGCTCGGCGTGTTCGCCCAGATGCTCGGCAACGTGCGCCACCGTTTCCGCATCCAGGCAGCGCTGGACGAGCAGCATCGGCAGCTGACCGATGTGATCGAGGGCGCCAACGTCGGCATCTGGGAGTGGGAGGTGCCGAGCGGCAAGACCCGATTCAACGAACGCTGGGCCGGGATGCTCGGCTATCGGCTGGCCGAGCTGGAACCGATCTCGATCGACACCTGGGAGCGGCTCGCCCATCCGGAGGACTTGTCGAGGGCTCGGCAACGATTGCAGGACGTGTTCGCGCTGGAGCTGCCGGTCTACGAAAGCGAGGTCCGGATGCGTCGCAAGGACGGCAGCTGGGCCTGGATTCTCGACCGCGGCCGGGTCAACAGCTGGTCCGGGACCGGTCAGCCGCAGCGCGTGACCGGTATCCATCTCGACATCAGCGCGCAGAAGGCGATCGAGGCCGCATTGCGCGAAAGCAACCTCGCGCTGGAAAAGGCCCATGCCGAATCGCAGCGGCTGGCGACCGAGGCCGAACGCGCCAATCGGGCGAAGAGCGAGTTCCTCGCCAACATGAGCCACGAGATCCGCACGCCGATGAACGGCGTGATCGGCATGACCGGCCTGCTGCTCGACAGCGACTTGAACGTCGAGCAGCGCCGCTATGCCGAGATCGTCCGCGGCAGCGGCGAGGCCCTGCTGACGCTGATCAACGACATCCTGGATTTCTCGAAGGGTGAGGCCGGCCGGATCCAGCTGGAGCAGATCGACTTCGACCTGAGCACCCTGCTGGACGATTTCGGCACGGCGATGGCCGTGCGCGCCGGCCAGAAGGGCCTGGAGCTGGCCTGCGGCGCCGATGTCGACGTACCGCTGAAGCTGCGTGGCGATCCGGCCCGGCTTCGGCAGGTATTGACCAATCTGACCGACAACGCGATCAAGTTCACCCGCAGCGGCGAGGTGGCCGTGCGCGTGGCGCGGGTGGCCGAGGCGACGCCGGACGCAGACGCCGCCAGCGAGACGGTGTGCCTGCGCTTCAGCGTGCGCGATACCGGCATCGGCATTCCGGCCGACAAGCAGCGGCTGATCTTCGACAAGTTCACCCAGGCGGATGCCTCGACCACCCGACACTACGGCGGCACCGGTCTCGGGCTGGCGATCTCGCGGCAGCTGGTGCAGCTGATGGGGGGCGAGATCGTGGTGCAGAGCGAGCCCGGCGCCGGGTCGGAGTTCAGCTTCCAGGCGCGGTTCCGCCAGCAGCCGCAGGATCAGCTGCTGCCGGCGCACGCCGAACTGGCCGGCGTGCGGGTGCTGGTGGTCGATGACCACGTCACCAATCGCGAGATGCTGATGCAGCGGCTGCACGCCTGGGGTATGCGGTGCACCGATGTCGGTGACGGTCCGCGGGCGCTCGAAGCGCTGTATGCGATGCAGGCGGCGGGCGATCCGGTGCGGCTCGCGATCATCGACATGCAGATGCCCGGCATGGACGGCGCCGCCCTCGGCCGGGCCATCAAGAGCGATCCGCTGCTGGCCGATACGCTGATGCTGATGCTGACGTCGCTCGGCAGTCGCGGCGATGCGCAGCGTTTCGCCGACCTCGGTTTCGACGGCTATCTGACCAAGCCGGCCCGCCATGAAGAACTGCGCGACGTTCTGGCGTTGGCGCTGGGCCGAGCCGCACGCACGACGCCGGATCCGCACGTGCAGCCGATGTTGACCCGTCATCTGGCGCGGGAATCGCTGCCGGATTTCAGCCAGCATCGATTGCAGGTGTTGCTGGTTGAGGACAACGGCACCAATCAGCTGGTGGCACTCGGCATCCTGAAGAAGCTCGGCGTGCGTGCCGACGCGGTCGGCAACGGCATCGAGGCCCTGAAAGCACTGCAGACCCTGTCCTATGACCTCGTGTTCATGGACGTGCAGATGCCGGAGATGGACGGCTACACCGCGACCCGCGAAATCCGCCAGTGGCCGGCTCCGCTGGGCCGGATTCCGGTGATCGCGATGACCGCGCACGCGCTCTCGGGCGATCGCGAGAAGTGCCTGGCGGCCGGGATGGACGACTATCTGGCCAAGCCGATCTCGCCGCTGGCGGTGGTCGAGGTGCTGGAGCGCTGGCTGGCGCGCGTGGAGACGGCCGCGGCCGCAGCCGCAGCGGTCGCCGGGCGCGCGTCGGCCGATCCGGAATCGACCCCGGCGGCAGCAGCGGTCTGGGATCGGGCGGCGCTGCTGGATCGGGCGATGGGCGATGCCGGGCTGGCGGCCAGCATCGTCGAGATCTTCCGCGCCGACCTGCCGCAGCAGCTGGCCGCCCTCGATGCTGCGCTGGCCGAGGGCGACCAGCCGCTGGCGGAGCGTCTGGCACATTCCCTGAAGAGCGCGTCCGCGAATCTGGGTGGCGAGCGACTGCGCGAGCAGGCCGCGATCGCCGAGCAGCAGGCGCGGGCCGGGAGGCTTGCCGAGGTGGCCGCGGATCTGGTGGCGCTGAAAGCCGCCGCCGCCGAACTGGAGGCGGCGCTGGCCGCCGATCCTTTCCGGCCAGATGCCGGGCAGACTTGACGGACGTCGCCGCTGCGCGTAACTCCCTATCCACGATTGATGGCCCGGCTGACTCCATGCGCATTCTGATCGCCGACGATGATCTGACTTCACGGATGCTGCTGGCCGGCGTGCTGCGTCGACACGGCTACGAGGTCGTCGAGACCCGCGAGGGGCTGGCGGCACTGGCGGCGATGCAGGTGCCGGACGCACCGCGACTGGCCATCCTCGACTGGGTGATGCCGGGTCTGGATGGACTGCAGGTGGTCGAGCGGCTGCGCGCCAGCCCCAGCGAGCGGCCGCCCTACGTCATCATGCTGACCGCGCGCGGCGGCAAGGCCGACCTGATCCGCGGCCTCGACGCCGGCGCCAACGACTACCTCGCGAAGCCCTTCGACCCGGGCGAATTGCGCGCCCGCATCGAGGTCGGCCGGCGGATGGTCGAAATCCAGGACGCGCTGCTGGAGAGCCGCGAGAAGCTGGCCTACCAGGCCAGCCACGACATCCTGACCGATCTGCTGAATCGCCGCGCGATCCTCGAAGCCCTTGACGCGGCGATGGGCGAGGTGCCCGATGGAGATTGCATCTGCGGTCTGGCGATGGCCGACATCGACCGCTTCAAGCGGATCAACGACGAACACGGCCATCAGGCGGGCGACGAGGTCCTGACCGGATTGGCCAGCGCCCTGCGCGCCGCGGTCCCCGGCCTGGAGGCCGAGCCGGTGCAACTCGGTCGGCTCGGCGGCGAGGAGTTCTTGCTGATCTGTCGGTTGCCGGCGTCCCTGGAGCCTGCTGACCTGCACGCTCGCTTCGACGCCCTGCGCCAGCAGATCGCCAGCGTCCCGCTGCAGACCCGCGCCGGCCCGATGGGCATCACCGTCAGCATCGGCGTCGCCCGCGCACAACCTGGCCAGAGCGCCGACGCCCTCCTCGCCGCCGCCGACCGCGCGCTCTACGCGGCCAAGGGCGCCGGGCGGAATCGGGTGGTGGTGGAGGGTTGAGCCGGCGCCGGATTGCCCACGATTGTTGCGAAAGCTGGCATCACCCGCTGCCCCGGGCGACACTCGGCGGCCGCCCCGGATGCCTTGCATGACCGAGCTGCTCTCCGCCTACCAGACGCTGCCCGAACGCTATGACGAGCTGTTGCTGCCGGAACGTCAGCCGCGGGCGTCGTGGCGGCCGTTGTTGCGGCAGTTGCAGGCGCTCACCGCGCCGGGATTGAAGGAGCGCGAGGAGCTGCTGCAGAAGCAGATCCGCGAGAACGGCGTCACCTACAACGTCTATGCCGATGCCGGTGGCGCCAGTCGGCCGTGGGCGCTGGACTTGCTGCCGCAGCTGATTCATGCCGACGAATGGGCCGTGCTGGCGGCCGGCGTGGCGCAGCGGGCGAAGTTGCTGGATCTGATGCTGGCCGATCTCTACGGTCCGCAGCGGCTGCTGCTGGAGGGCGTGTTGCCGGCCGATCTGGTCTACGGTCATCGCAACTGGCTGCCGCCGGTGCAGGGCCTCAAGCCCGGTGGCGAGGTCTGGCTGCACGTCTATGCCGTGGATCTGGCGCGGGCGCCGGACGGCCGCTGGTGGGTGCTGGCGGATCGGACCCAGTCGCCCTCCGGCGCCGGCTACGCGCTGGAGAATCGCCATCTGGTGGCGCGCGCCTTCCCGGAGCTGTTTCGCACGCTCGGGGTGCGGCGGCTGGAGGCCTTCTTTGCCACCCTGCGGCGCGAACTGCTGCGGCTCGCGGCAAGCGCCGAGGAAGGGGCGACGCCGCTGGCGGTCCTGCTGACGCCAGGGCGTCACAACGAAACCTACTTCGAGCACGTCTATCTGGCGCGGCAGCTGGGCTTTCCGCTGGTCGAGGGCCAGGATCTGACGGTGCGGGATGCCTCGGTCTATCTGAAGACGCTGGACGGACTGAAGCGGGTGCACGCGATTTTCCGGCGGCTGGACGATGACTGGTGCGACCCGCTGGAGCTGCGCGGGGATTCGGCGCTGGGCGTGCCGGGCCTGCTCGGTGCGGTGCGGGCCGGTCGGGTGCTGGTGGCGAATGCGCTGGGCACCGGCTTGATGGAATCGCCGGGCCTGATGCCCTATCTGCCGGCGGTGTCGACGCGGTTGCTCGGTGAGGCGCTGCTGCTGCCGTCGGTGCAGACCTGGTGGTGCGGTGATCCGGCCGCGCTGCGGCAGGTGCTGGAGGACTTGCCGCAGCGGGTGCTGAAGCCGGCCGCGCCGCGTCCGGGTGCCGAGCCGGTATTCGGCGCAGGCCTCGACGCTGCGGGGCTGGCCGCCCTGCGTGCCCGCATTCGCGAGCGGCCGGGTGACTGGGTCGCGCAGGCGCTGCTGCCCTTGTCGCAGGCGCCGGTGTGGTCCTCCGCGCAGGCGGCGCTGCTGCCGCGGCCGCTCAGTCTGCGGGCTTACGCGGTGGCCACGCCCGATGGCTGGCAGGTCATGCCGGGCGGCCTGACGCGGGTCGCCAGCGAGGCCGGCGCCCGCATCGTGTCGATGCAGCGCGGCGGCAGCAGCAAGGACACCTGGATCCACGGCATCGGCGCGGACCCGGATACCGCTGCTGTTCCACGCATCCGTTCGCTGGTGCGTCACGACCCGAATCTGCTGTCGCGGACGGTCGAGAATCTCTACTGGCTGGGCCGCTACAGCGAGCGCTGCGACGGTCACGGGCGGCTGTTGCGCAGTCTGCTGAACCGGCTCGGCGACGCCGAGGAGCAGGCCTTCGATGCCGGGTTCGGCATTGCCCGGGCCATCGGGCTGCTGCCGGCCAACAGCGACCTGATGTTTGCGCTCGGCCGGTCGATCGCCGATCGACACTGGCAGCCCAGTCTGCGCGCCGATCTCGGTCGACTGGTCTGGTCGGCCACCCAGGTCCGCGCTCAGTTGTCGGCCGAGAACTGGCGGGCGATCCAGGAACTCGATGCCGAGGCGCTGCGGCTGGAGCCGGCCCAGCTCGGTCGCGGGCAGGCGATGGGCTTCCTGAATCGGCTGCTGATTGCCACCACCGCGCTCAGCGGCTTCGCGCTCGATGACATGACGCGCGATGACGGCTGGCGCTTCCTGATGATTGGCCGCAGTCTGGAGCGACTGGGCTTCCTGACCCGCATGCTGCGACAGGCGCTGTCGGCGGACGCGGTCAGTCCGGCGATGCTGGCGTGGTTGCTGGAGCTCGGCAACAGCACGATCACCTACCGGACGCGGTATCTCGCGTCGCCGCAACTGGTGCCGGTCATCGATCTGCTGCTGCTGGTCGAGGACAACCCGCATGCGCTGCTGTTCCAGGCGGTGCGTCTGATCGACTCGCTGAGGCTGGTCGGTTTCGACCCCGGCGATGTTCCGGCGCTGGCCGCCTTGCCGGGTCGGCTGAAGGCGATCGACACCGGCGCCTTGCTGGAAGCGCGCAGCCTTGCGCCGGTGCGCGAGCTGCTGCTTGGCGAACTGGAGGGCGCCAGCTCGGCGCTGGCGGAGCTGGCGGAGCGCCTGATGCTTCGGCATTTCGCCCACGTCGACGATGTCAGCCGGACGATCTGGTCGGCATGAGCAACCCGGCGCCCGCGGTGCACTACAGCGTCCGCCACGAGACGCACTACGACTATGCGCTGCCGGTCTCGCTGTCGCAGCAGTTGCTGCATCTGAAGCCGCGTCCGCTGGTGCGTCAGCGCCTGCTCGACTGGCAGCTGTCCAGCGACCCGGCGCCATCGCGGCGTCTCGACGGGTTGGATCCCTGGGGCAACCCGGTCTGCCAGCTGGATTACGAACGGCCACACGATCGGCTGACGCTGACGTCGACGATGCGGGTGGCGATCACACCGCGGCCGGCCTTCGATCCGCTCGATTCCCCGGCTTGGGAGACGGTGCTGGCGGGCTATCGCCATCAGCCCGGGCAGCCGCTGGATGCGGCGGCGCTGGAACCGCAGCGCTTCCGCTTCGCCTCGCCCTACGTGCCCTTCCATGCGGACTTCGCGGCCTATGCGGTGGGCTGCTTCCCGCGCGGGCGTCCGCTGCTGGATGCGGCCCACGCACTGATGCGCCAGATCCATCGCGACTTCCGGTTCGACAGCCGGGCAACCGCCATCGACACGCCGCTGACCGAGGTGCTCGCCCGTCGGCGCGGCGTCTGTCAGGACTACGCCCACCTGATGATCGGCTGCCTGCGTGCGCTGGGTTTCGCGGCGCGCTATCTGAGCGGCTATCTGCTGACGCTGCCGCCGCCCGGCAAGCCGCGCCTGATCGGCGCCGACGCCTCGCATGCCTGGGTGGCGGTGCACTGTCCGCGGCAGGGCTGGATCGAGTTCGACCCGACCAACGACGTGGTGCCGGACACCCAGCACATCCTGCTGGGCTGGGGCCGGGATTTCGCCGACGTCTCGCCGCTGCGCGGCGTGATCCTCGGCGGCGGTGCCCACAGCCCGCGCGTCTCGGTCCATGTGGAACCGGAAGCCGCGGGCTGAGGGCTGCCGCTCAGAACTCCCGGAACGGTCGCTCGCGAACCCACAGGCTGGCGACCCATTTCTCGCCGGCGACGACCGGGCAGCCGGCGTGCAGGGCATTGACCAGCGTCTTGCCCTCCGCGTCGACGGTATGGAAGCGAATCAGGTCGCCCGGCGTTGCCGGCACCTTGATGCCGAGCTTCGGGAAATCGGTTTCACCGCCACGCTCGGGGGCGCCGAGATAGGCCAGCACGGTGGCGATGCGCTGACCGGACGGATCGGCGGCGACGCGCACCGCCGGCAGGTCATCGCGATGCGGCCGGTATTCCTCGCCCGAGCCGTAGCACAGCACCGTCAGCGTCTCGCCGTGGACCAGCGGGTGGCCGGCCAGATCCGCCATTTTCGCCTCGATCAGCCGGATATTGAGGTCCAGTACCGAGTTGTCGAAGCCGGCTTCGCGGTTGCTGCGGGCCGGATGACGCTGGCGTTCGCCGCTGACCGGATCGACGATCTCCGCCGGCGTCAGTCGGGCTCCGGCCAGGATCTGCGCCCAGTGCCGCTCGGGACGGCTGACCACCCCGGGCAGCACGACCAGGCCGATGCCCGCATCCAGCGTGCGCGGCACGCCGGCAGGCGCCGTCAACGCATGCCGTGCCAGCGCGATCAGCTGCGTGCGGATCGGCATCTCGGGCTCGTGATAGACGATGTCGGCCAGCACTTCCTCGTCCAGCGTCTGGTCGTCCTCGGCGTCGAGGCGGGCCAGCAGATCCTGGGTCGGCTCGTCGCCGGCGCGGCTGATCAGCTCCAGCAGGTCCAGCGCGGCGCGGCGCAGATCTGGCTCCGGGTGGGCGGCGCCGCAGATGCCGAGCGCTCGGGCGGCGCGGCGCTCGTTGCCCTCGACCGCGGCGATCCAGTCGGCGGCGAGTCGAGCCGTGTCGGCCTTTGCCAGTCCCTGGCGCAGGCCCAGTACTACGCACCAGTAGGCCGCTTCGGGCTGGCCGGCATTGGCCGCGCCGCGCATCATCGCTTCGGCGCGGGCGATGTCGATGTCGCCGTTCATGCCATACAGCAGGTACAGCCCGCACTCGGTGGCCGCGGCCGGCAGTCCGAGTTCGGCGGCCCGGCTGAACCAGGCCCAGGCCTGCTCGTGGTCGGCGAGGGATGCGGCCTGCCGGGCGGCGAGGTACAGCGCCCGGGGGTCTTCGGCGGCGACGCCGGCCAGCAGGTCAGGACTGAGATTCATGGCGATGCACCAGTTCGGGGAGCGAGAAGAAGGCCCGCGCGGTGGCGGTGGTGTGGGCGGCGGTCTCGGCCGGGGATTCGCCGCGCGCCTCGGCGACCACCCGCAGGATCTCGGGCAGCCAGCGCGGCTCGTTGCGATGGGTTTTCGGCCGCGGCTTCAGACTGCGCGGCAGCAGATAGGGCGCGTCGGACTCGATCATCAGCCGGCCGCGCGGAATCTCGCGGACCAGCGGCAGCAGGCCCGTGCCGCGGCGCTCGTCGCAGATCCAGCCGGTGATGCCGATGTGGCAATCGAGGTCGAGGTAGTCGAACAGTGCCTCGCGCGTGTCGGTGAAGCAGTGCACCACCACGCCGGGCAGCCGATCGCGGAAGTCCTTCAGCACCGCGAGAAAGTCGGCATGCGCCTCGCGCTGGTGCAGGAAGGCCGGCTTGCCGGCGGCGACGGTCAGCATCAGCTGGCGCTCGAAGGCGTGCAGCTGCGCCGCCCGCGGCGACAGATCGCGGAAGTAGTCCAGCCCGCACTCGCCGCCGGCGCGGACTTCGGGAGCCTTCAGCAGCTCGGCCAGCAGCGACTCCAGTTCGGCGTCGAAGTCGGTGGCGTGGTGCGGATGCAGGCCGGCGGTGGCGGCGAGCCGCTGCGGGTCGCGGCGGGCGATTGCCAGCGCGTCGAGGCTGCCCTGGCCGCTGGCGCCGGTCACGACCAGCTGCGCCACGCCAGCGGCATGCGCGCCCTGCAGGACCTGCTCCAGGTCATGGGCAAAGGACTCGTGGCCCAGATTGGCGCCGATGTCGACGAGGTCGGGCGGATGCGGATGTTTCATGGGCCGAGTATGGCCAAAGCCGCGGCACGGCTGGAATCCGACGATCGGGTCGGATGGCGAGTGATTGGCGCCGTGCGTCCGGAGTTGGCACGCTTGCCGGCATGACCGACACCGCGATCCCGCTCACCTTCGATGGCCACGCCATCACCGCCGCGCCGGGCGCCTCGCTGCTGCAGGCATGGACCGCGGCGGGGCTGCCGCTGACCGAGAACGTCGGCTGCATGGGGCAGGGCGTCTGCGGTGCCTGCCGCGTGCTGGTGCGCCGCGAGGGCCAGCGGATCGCCGAGGCCGCGCTGGCCTGCGAGACGCGGGTCGAGGCCGGCATGCAGGTGGCCTTCGTCGAGCACTTTCCGGCCCGCCGCGCCCACGCCTACGACCTCGCGGCGCTGGGGGATTCCTGGGCGGCGCTGTGTGCCGTGGACGCGGTTTTCCCCGAGGCCAAGTCCTGCCGACACTGCGGCGGCTGCGACGCCGCCTGTCCCAAGGGCATCGAGGTCCAGAAGGCGGTCAACCTCGCCGTCGAAGGCCACGTGTTCGCCGCCGGCGCGCACTTCGACCACTGCGTGATGTGCAACCTCTGCGTCGCCGCCTGCCCCGAGGACATCGCCCCCGCGCATCTGGGCCAGTTCCTGCGCCGCATGAGCGCCAGTCTGACGCTGCGCCCTGGCGACCTGCTGCTGCGGCTGGCGCAGATCGAGCGCGGCCAGCAGCCCATCGACCTCGACGGGCCGCAGCCGTGATCGGCTGGGCCGACGCGCTGGCGGCACCGCGCTCGGCCGCCGCGCCGCCGCCGAACCTGGCGAAGGACGAGCTGCTGCGTCGCTTCCATCCGGACCATGCGGACGGGGCGATGACGCGGCTCGTGGTCGGTGCCAGCGCCGGTCAGCCCTGTCCGGGCGCGCTCGCCGAGCTGCTGCAGGCGAACGCTCTGGTCGGTGATGCGGACATCGCCGGCAGCCTGACGCAGGACGCCGAGGTGCTGGTGATCGGCGCGGGCGGGGCCGGCTGCGTGGCGGCATTGACCGCGGCGCGGGCCGGCGCGAGGGTGCTCTTGGTCAGCAAGCTCAGGATGGGCGACGGCAATACGGTGATGGCCGAGGGCGGCATCCAGGCTGCGGTCGGCGCCGAGGATTCGCTGCAGCGGCACTTTGATGACACCCTGAGCGGCGGACATTTCCGCGCCGAACGGGCGCTGGTCGCGGCGATGGTCGCCGACGGCCCGGACGTGATCCGCTGGCTGATCCAGCAGGGCATGAGCTTCGATCTGGCCGCGGGCGAGGAGCGCGCTGGCGGGCGGCTGCTGCGCAAGAAGCCGGGCGGGGCGACGGCGGCGCGGCTGTTGTCCTATCGCGACTACACCGGGCTGGAGCTGATGCGCGTGCTGCGCGAGGCGGTGCTGCTGACGCCCGGCATCACCGTGCTGGAACGCCATCCGGCGATCGAGCTGCTCAGCGATCCGCACGGCGCTTGCGCCGGGGCGGTGCTGCTGGATCTGGAGCGGCGACGCCTCGTGCTTGCGCGTGCTGGCGCGACGGTGCTGAGTACCGGCGGCGCCGGGCGGCTGCATCTGGCCGGCTTCCCGACCTCGAACCACTACGGCGCTACCGCCGATGGTCTGGTGCTGGCCTACCGGCTGGGCGCGCGGCTACGCGAGATCGAGAGCTTCCAGTACCACCCGACCGGCATCGCTTGGCCGCCGCATCTGGCCGGCACCCTGATCAGCGAGGCCGCCCGCGCCGCCGGCGCGACGATGCACAACGGCCTCGGCCAACGCTTTGTCGATGAACTGGCCCCGCGCGATGTGGTGGCCGCCGCGGTGCTGCGCGAACTGGCCGACGGCCACGGCGTCGAGCGCGACGGCTGCGCCGGCGTGCTGCTGGACACGCCGGGGCTGGAAGCCGCGCAGCCGGGCATCCTGAAAGAGAGGTTGGTGACGCTGTCGCAGCTCGCCGCGAGGGCGGGCTTCGACCCGGCGCAGGAGCCCTGCCTGATCCGCCCGACGCTGCACTACCAGAACGGCGGCATCGGCATCGACGCGGCCGGCCGCACGGCGGTGCGCGGCCTGCTCTGCGCCGGCGAGGCCTCGGGCGGGCTGCATGGGTTGAACCGGCTGATGGGTAATGCGCTGCTGGAACTGGTCGCCTTCGGCCGCCGTGCCGGTGCCGCCGCGGCCGAATCCCCGCGCGAGGAGCGCCCGCGCGGCATCGGCCTGCACCATCTGGCCGACTGGGAGCGCGCGCTGGTGGCGGCCGGCCTGCCGCTGACCGTCCGCGCGCCGATCCTGTTTCCGGCGTACGGCAACGTTGATGTCGCGCAGCTCTTGCGTGACGCAGCCCGGAGAGCGGCGTGAAAATCCTGACCCACCCCGCGCTCTGTGTCGGCGCCGATCTGACTGCGCATCTGGCTGCCGGGCCGGGTGGATTGCGGGCCGCGCTCGCCGACCCGGCCGCGATCATTCCCGCCATCGAGCGCGCCGGCCTGCGCGGCCTCGGCGGCGCAGGCTTTCCGACTCACCGCAAATGGGCTGCGGTCGCTGCCGAGCCGGGCCCCGGCAAGTGGGTGATCTGCAATGGCAACGAGGATGAGCCCGGCACTTTCAAGGACGCGTTTCTGCTCGCGCAGACGCCGCATCAGGTGATCGAGGGCGCGCTGATTGCCGCAGTGGCCACGCGGGCGCCGAACCTCGCGCTGTACGTCAATCCGCGCGACCCGACCACGCTCGCCACGCTGCGCGCCGCGATCGCCGCGTGGCACGCGCATCCGCTGCTGGCCGCGGTCTCGGCGGCGATCGGCGAGTCGGTCGATCTGCGGCTGGTCGAGAGCAGCGGGCTGTACATCGGCGGCGAGGAGACCGCGGCCGTGGCCAGCGTCGCTGGCGGCTTTCCCTTTCCGGCCCTGAAGCCGCCCTATCCCGCGCAGTCCGGCGTGCACGGCCGGCCGACGCTGGTCAACAACGTCGAGACGCTGGCGCAGGCCGCGCACATCCTCGGCCGCGGCGCCGCGACCGGCACCAAGCTGTACTCGCTGTCCGGCGACGTGCTGCGCCCCGGCCTGCACGAACTGCCGCTCGGCACCACGCTGCGCGCGCTGGTGATGGAGCACGGCGGCGGCATGCTCGGCGGCCGACGCTTCAAGGCGGTGTTTACCGGCGGCCCGTCCAACACCCTGCTGACCGAAGCCGACTTCGACGTCCCGCTGGACTTCGACAGCCTGCGCGCCCGCGGCTCGCGCCTCGGCACCGGAGCGATGATCGTGGTCAGCGACGGGACCTCGATCCTGCGCAAGACCGCCGAATACGTCGGCTTCTTCGCCGACAGCAGCTGCGGCCAGTGCCCACCCTGCAAGATCGGCACCTTCCAGATCGCGCGGCTGCTGCAGCGCATCGAGGCCGGCCACGGCCAGGCTGGCGACATCGACGCGCTGCGCAACCTTGCCGCCCTGCTGCCCGGCAGCGGCCGCTGCGGATTGGTCGATGGCGCGGCGACCGTGCTGGCCTCCAGCCTCGCGACCTTTCCCGAGGAGTACGCGCGCGCCGTGCGGTAGCGGGGTGATGTTTCCGGCGCCAGTCCGCGTAGCGGTGACCTGCTGCTTTAACTGGGCGACGCCGAATGGAGGTCAGTCGCCGAAGCGGGTGACGGACGGCAGGCAAAATATTCGTCTATATCTGAGATATAAAACGGCGCCCAATCGTGATCCTCGCGCCAGCGCTGGCGATCCTCTTCACTCATGACGTCGCTGGGCATATGCTCTTGCTCCCACGCATCGCAGAGCTGGCCGCACAATCTCCCGGCTTGAATCTCGTCATGGAGCCACTCAATCACGACGTCGGTGCCATCCGCCAATTCTTCGTAAACGCACCATTTGAGTGTGGGGTCGGCCGGACGCTGGTTTCTTTGTGCAGTATCGATCACTGTGGATCTCCCTTGGCCAATTCAAATCCCAAGCTCTGAAGCAGGGCGTCCGTCATCGGCATCAATAACTTCAGGGGCACAGTCATTGGCGCATCACCGGTTGCCTTGTCAGACAAGGCTTCTGTCAGTCCGCAGTATAGGGGCTTGGAATGTGAATCCCGCTGGACAAACAGATGCAGATTGACTCCGCGCTCTTTGTGCTCGAGAATCTCCAGTCCCGAGGAGTTGGTGCGAGTCTGTTGGTTTTGACTGGCCCAATTGAAAAGATTGCTTTTGACGAAGCCATTTGAAAATCTAAAGCGATCTGCCGCGCCGGTCGTGTCAAGTTTTGCAATCAGCACAATATGCTCTGGGCGCGTGCCGAATCGCAGTATTCCCACATTGTCTCTTGCTGGAGAGTATTGCAGGCCGAAATGGTTGACAATTTCGGATCGAGCATAAGTTCGGTGCAGCACCAAATCTTCTGGGCGCCGGATTACGCCGCCATGTCGCAACCGATAGTCCTTTTCCAGCACCAATTGTAGTCGGCCTTCAATTTCTTTCAGTAAGTCGTCCCGCGAAATCAATGTCAAGGCTCGCGGGTCGATGCTGCCTGATCGACTGACTACTCCTAGCTTCTTGTTCAGGGTATCAACGGCTTTCGTTTCTCTCAATGCCCGATACTCGACTCTCCAGCGTGGAAATCGTGCGAAAAAATCGCTATAGCCTGCTTCAGGCACATCCGGGCGCGCACACAAACCCCATAGCGCAGCATAAGGATAAACGCGCGTTGCTTGCCAATCTCGCTCAGTCGCCGCCAGCAACTGGAAGGTCGGATGATTGGAGTCCAGATTCAACTCCCACGGCGCCGCATCACCTGCTGCACGTCGCAGATCAATCCAGCTTCCAAAGGACAGTCGGACATCGCTCAATGAGACTGAATCAGGAATCGAGATTAGATCGACCGGATAGGGCCGCGAGATGCCAAATTCCTCGCGAAGTCGGTGGTAAATATCCAGACAGAACTCTTTTCGAGACTGCGTATGGCGCCTGACTTTTTCTAGAATCTCCTTGGTCTTGCTGCTCAGTACGATCTCGCAGGCAAGCGGCGGAGTGAGATCCAGCTCGGCGACGGTTGAGGGTCCGGGTGGTGCATCCCGATCCGCGAGTGCCTCAACGGCAATCCACGCTTTGCGGTGATTGCCGACGAAGTCGAGTACCGTCAGCACCTCGCAGCCCGGACTCAGGCGCAGACCTCGCCCGAGTTGCTGGATGAAAATCGTTGCCGACTCGGTGGGCCGCAAGAACACGAGGGAGTTGATCGCCGGGATGTCCACGCCCTCGTTCAGCACATCCGGTACGAACAACCATTCGAGCGGATCATCCACATCGGCGAAGCGGCGATAAACACTTTCACGCTCGACAATCGATTGGGCGCCGGTGACACTCTCGGCGACCCGTCCGCGCGCTCTCAGTGCCTTCGCCATGAATTCCGCGTGTCGGACCCCGGCACAAAAGCCGACGGTCGCCCGACGCGGTCCGTCAAAGCCCCGTTCCAGACAATGCCGGAGCATTTCATCGACGCGGGCATTGACCATCAACGCGTGTTCCAAGGATTCTGGATCAAAGCGGCCAGAACGCCACGGAATGCTGTGGTAATTCACGGTGCTGTCCGCCACACCGAAGTAATGGAAGGGCAGCAGCCAGCCACGATTGATTGCCTGAACCAATCTGACTTCGTAGGCGATATTGTAATCGCACAAACGCAGAACGTCATGTCCATCCTGTCGTTCGGGCGTTGCCGTCAAGCCCAACAGGAACTTGGGCCGCAATCGATCCAGCAGGCGCCGATACGACGGTGCTGCGGCATGATGAAACTCATCGATCACGACATAGTCGTACTCGCGCGCCGCGAGTGCCGCATCATCGGAACTGGATTGAATAGTCTTGAAGACCATGTCGGAGGTCGCCGCTCCGTGCCCGCCATAGATTCCAGAATAGGAAGCGCTCGCGCCAAACACCGCTTGAAAGGTACGCTCTGCCTGCGTCAGATGCTCAAGTCGGTGTGACAGGAACAAGACACGCTTGGCGCCGGCATTGAATGCGTCAAAGGCAGCAAGAAAAGTTTTGCCAATGCCCGGCGCGGCGATCACTACCGCGCGCGATTCGCCGGTGTCGCGAAGCGCCGCAAGTCGCTCCAATGCTTCATGTTGCGCTGCATTGGGCTTTGGCGCGACGCTCGTGGCGTTTCTCGCTTGAGGCTCCTGCAACACAGGCGTTGGGGCGTCTGGTCCATCACCCGCACGAATCCAGATTTGTTTCGGTCGGCTTGCCTCATAGTACCCAATCACGTCTTCATCGAGCGGCTGCGTGTCGGGTCGATTCCACAGGCCTTCGAAAAGTTCTTCAACCGCCCTGAATTCGGCAGCGCCTAAATGTCGTAGATTGGCTTCTATGTTGGTCGATAAGCCACCTTTCGAGAAATTGGATGAGCCCACCCAACACTCTCGGCGAGTTCCCCAAAACGCATAGATTTTCGTATGAAATCCAGCGGCTGGACCGGCGCCGTGCCCCGGCATCTGCAGGCGCGCCTTGACGGCACAAAACTGGCGCAAGGCTCGAAGTGCCTCCGGTTGGGTCACGCCCATATAGGTCGAGGTCAGGAATCGCACCTCGCCACCGCGCTCGCCGAACTGCTGAATATCGTCAACGACCAGCGAAAGCCCGCTGCAGCGCAGGAAGGAAACGGAAATCGCAATTCGATCCGCCGTGCGCAAGGCTTGCCGCACAACATCCAGCATTCGCTGGTGTCCGTATTGATTGGAGACCACATAATCACTGGGCTGATGCATTTCGACAGCTCTTGGTTCGCACGGCTGGCGCGGGCTTCGCGTCAACGCTGACCGAAACTGGGCCAAATGCCACGTCGTCGTCAACCGCTGTGGCGGCGATACCGAGATTCCGTGGCCGCCGGGTCTGGCGCCACGCCGTCGCTCAGAACCGCGCTTCGAAGCGCGCGGTCAGGATCCGGTCCTCGTCCGGGAACAGCGGGGCGCCGAGCAGGATCCAGTCGACGATCAGCGCCTGCAGCGTCGGGCTCAGGTAGGGCGGGCCGTTGAAGGGCATGCGCACGCCGAGCCCCGGCTGCTGGCAGTTCACCTTCTGCCACAGCCAGCTCTCGGTCGGCCGGAAGGGGCGGATCCGGACCATGCCGGCGCCGGTGGTGCTGCCGATGTTGATCAGGTTGGCGTAGGCGAAGTCCGGGTCGATGTTGAAGCCGCCGAGGTTGTCGCCGATGTGGCAGAAGTTGCACTGCTGCGCCATCGTGCGCTGATAGACCTCCTCGAAGCCGACATCCATGCGCGGCGGCACGCCGGCCAGCGATTCGCAGCCGCTCGGTACCGGCTGGGCCTGCGCGGCGGTGGTCAGCAGCAGGGCAAGGCAGGCGAGGGCGCGACGCGTCATGGGGTGTTCCGGACTCGGGGGACGCGCCAGTCTAGTGCGCCAGACGGGACCGGGCTGTCGAAGCCGTCATCCTCCACGCACAGGCCCGGCAACGGCGAGCGCTTTCCGTACACTGCCGGCCCCCGCCGCCTGCGAAGCTGCCCCATGCTGCGACATGACTACACCCGCGCCGAGGTCGAGGCGCTGTACGCGCTGCCCTTCCCCGAGCTGCTGCACCGCGCGCAGACCGTGCATCGCGCCCATCACGATCCGGCGGCGGTGCAGGTCTCGACGCTGTTGTCGATCAAGACCGGCGCCTGTCCGGAAGACTGCCGCTACTGCCCGCAGAGCGCGCGCTACGACACCGGCCTGAAGGCCGAGCGGCTGCTGCCGGTGGCCGAGGTGGTGGCCCGCGCCGCGCAGGCCAAGGCGGCCGGGGCGACGCGCTTCTGCATGGGCGCGGCCTGGCGGAGCCCGAAGCCGAAGGACCTCGCGCAGGTCAAGGAAATGGTCCGCGGCGTGCGTGCGCTGGGGCTGGAGACCTGCGTCACCGCCGGGATGCTGAGCCCGGAACAGGCCGGCGAGCTGGCCGAGGCCGGCCTCGACTACTACAACCACAACCTCGACACCGCGCCGGAGTTCTACGGCGAGGTGATCACGACGCGGACGTATGAGGACCGCCTGCAGACGCTGGACGCGGTGCGGCAGGCGCGGATGAAGGTCTGCTGCGGCGGAATCGTCGGCATGAACGAGTCGCGCAGCGCGCGCGCCGGCCTGCTGCAGACGCTGGCGAATCTGCCCGAGCACCCGGAGAGCGTGCCGATCAACCTGCTGGTGCAGGTCGAGGGCACGCCGCTGTTCGGCGTCGACGCGCTGGATCCCTTCGAGTTCGTCCGCACCATCGCGGTCGCGCGGATCCTGATGCCGGCCTCGATGGTGCGGCTGTCGGCCGGCCGCGAATCCATGTCCGACGAACTGCAGGCGCTGTGCTTCCTCGCCGGCGCCAACTCGATCTTCTACGGCGAGAAGCTGCTGACCACCGGCAACCCGGCCACCGAGCGCGACCTCGCGTTGCTGAATCGGCTGGGCATGCACGTGATGGCGGCCGAGTCCCGCCCCGAGCTTCCGAGTTGTGCCAGTGCCCGGCTGACCGAGCCGGTCGAGGCCGAGGCGCTGCCGGCCTGAGCGCGACTCGCATGCACTCCACCGGAGACCGGTGCGCCGCGCTCCACGATTCGCTTTCACGAGTCGGGATTCCGCTGCGAACTCCACGATTCGTCATCGCGAGCGCAGTGAAGCGATCTCGTCTGGCCTCGACACCACGAGGCCAGCCAGGAGATCGCCACGGCGCTGCGCGCCTCGCGATGACGAGGCCTGACGGCGATCCCGAAGGGTCGCGACCGGTCCGCGACAGACCATGGACCTGATCCGCCAGCGCCTCCGCGAGGCCGCCCGGCTGCGCGAGGCCGAGGCGCGGCGGCGGGTGCTGACGCCGGTGGGCGAGCGGCGGCCCGGCCGCGTGGTCATCGACGGCCGCGAGCTGGTCAACTTCGCCTCGAATGACTACCTCGGCCTGGCGCTGGACCCGCGGGTGACCGCGGAGCTGCGTCGCGCATCCGGAACGTTGGGCGCCGGTGCCGGCGCCTCGCATCTGCTCGGCGGCCACCACGAGGCGCATGCCGCGCTGGAGGCTGCGCTCGCCGACTGGACTGGTCGCGAGCGGGCGCTCCTGTTTTCCTCGGGCTGGTCGGCGGCGCTCGGCACGATTCCGGCGCTGATCGGTGCCGGCGATGCCTGCGTGCAGGACAAGCTCAACCACGCCTGCCTGCTGGATGCCGCGCTGCTGTCCGGCGCGAAGCTCAGCCGCTATCCGCACCTGGACGTGCACGGCGCCCGCCGGCAGCTGCAGCTGGCCGGGCCGGAGGGCGGACAACGTCGCGCCCGCGGCGAGGCGCCGGCCGCGCGGTTGATCGTCACCGACGCGATGTTCAGCATGGATGGCGACGTCGCGCCGCTGCCGGCGCTGGCCGATCTGGCGACCAGTTTCGGCGCCTGGCTGATGGTCGACGAGGCCCACAGCCTCGGCGTGCTTGGTCCGGCCGGCGCCGGGCTGACGGTGGCCTCCAAGCTGGGCGCCGCGCGGGTGCCGGTCCTGATGGGCACGCTGGGCAAGGCACTCGGCGGTTTCGGCGCCTTCATCGCTGGCGACGCCGAGCTGATCGAGCATTTGATCAACACCGCCCGGCCGTGGCTGTTCACCACCGCGCTGCCGCCGGTGCTGGCCGCAGCGACCGGCGTCGCCGTGGATCTGGCCCGCCGCGAGGACTGGCGTCGCGAACGATTACAGGCGCTGGGCGGCCGACTGGCCAGTCAGCTGACCCGGCTGGGCTTCTCGGTCGGCGCATTACCCGGCCCGATCTATCCGCTGGTGGTCGGCGACAACGCCCGCGCGCTGGCGCTGGCCGCAGCGCTGAAAGCCGAGGGCTTCCTCGTCCCGGCGATTCGGCCGCCCACCGTGCCGCAGGGCGCGGCGCGGCTGCGGGTGTCGCTGACCGCCGATCATGCGCCGGCCGACGTCGACCGCTTCTGCGCGGCGCTGGGTCGCGCCATGGGCCAATTGCCGCCGCCGGACCTGCCGCCACCGCCGCTGCCGGGGCAGGCGCATGCACGCTGAGGCCGCTAGTCAGGCGAGGGCGCCGTGCGACATCGGCGGAGCGTGCCGATGAGCGGCGGCCTCCACGCGAGCTCCGAGCGCATCGAGGTCGGTGGGCTGCGCCTGCGCCATTGGCCCGGTCAGGGCCGGCCGCGGGTGTTCGTGCACGGTTGGGCGATGCACGGCGGCCTGTTCGCCGAGTTGATCGACGCCCTCGACCCGCGGCCGGCCTTTGCGCTGGACCTGCCCGGCCACGGCGACAACCGCGACAGCGCCGTGCCGCTGGAGCCGGCTGCGGTTGCCCGCGCGCTGGCCCCGCTGGGCGCCGCCGACTGGATCGGCTGGTCGCTGGGCGGCCTGTTTGCGATCGCCGCGGCCAGCGCCGGGCAGGCGAGCAGCGTCAGCCTGATCGCCAGTTTGCCGCGCTTCGTCGCCGGCACCGACTGGCCGCACGGCATGCCCGAGGCGACCTTCGCAGGCTTCGCGACAGACCTCGCCCGCGACTGGCACGGTACGGTCGACCGTTTTCTGGCGCTGGAGGCACTGGGCGACGCTGACGAGCGCGCGCTGATCCAGAGGCTGCGACGGCAGGTCTATGCCCACGGCGAGCCGAATCCGGCCGCGCTGTCGGCCGGCCTCGACCTGCTCCATACCGGCGATGCCCGTGCGGATCTCGCCGCCGTCGCTGCCGCCGGCGTCCCGATCCGGCTGATCGGCGGTCGACGCGACCGGCTGGTGTCGCCGGCGGCGCTGGCCGCCACGGCGGCCCTGCATCCGGCGATCCGTACTCACGTCATCCCCGGCGCCGCGCACGCACCGTTCATGACGCATGCCGACGAGGTCGCCGCGCTGCTGGTGGCGCCATGAGCGGGCGTCTGCACATCGTCGGTCTCGGTGTGTTGCTGGGCGGGCATCTGCCGCCGCTGGCGGCGAACGCCATTGCCGCGGCCGATGTGGTGTTCGTGGCGGCGGCGGATCCGCTGGTGGAGCGCTGGGTGATGTCGCTGCACGCCGAGGTCCGCAGTCTGCAGCCCTGTTACGTCGATGGGGAGCCGCGCCCGGCGAGCTACGCACGGATGGTCGGGCAGATGCTGGCGGAGGTTCGCGTGGGTAGGCGGGTGTGTGCGGCCTTCTACGGGCATCCGGGCGTGTTTGCCTGGGTGCCGCATGCGGCTATCGCCGCGGCGCGGGCAGAGGGTTTTCCGGCCGTGATGGAGCCGGGGATCTCGGCCGCGGACTGCTTGTACGCCGATCTGGGGCTGGACCCCGGCGAGCATGGCTGCCAGCACCACGAGGCCAGCCAGTTGCTGCTGTACCGACGGCGGCTGGATCCGAGTGCGCTGCTGGTGGTCTGGCAGATCGGCGTGGTCGGCGACCGCAGTCTGAAGCGACGAGCGACTGGTCCTGCCTATCGGGCGCTGCTTGTGGAACGGCTGGCCGCAGACTGGCCGCGGGAGCACCGTGTGGCCCTGTATGAGGCCGCCGCCCTGCCGCATCAGGCACCGCGGATCGACTGGCTGCCGCTGTCGGCGCTGCCGGAAGCGCCGGTTGCCATGCACACGACGTTGGTGGTGCCGCCGGCGCAGCCGATGGTGCCGGATCCGGTTTTCCGGGCGCGGCTCGCGGCGCTGGATGACGGTGGTGCCTGACCCTGGCGCTTGCGACTGGCGGCTCTGCCCGCTGGTGCCCGACGATCTGGCGCTGTATGTGGCGCTTTACACGGACGTTGCGGTCATGCGGCACATCGCGCCGCCGCGCTCGCCTCGGGCAGCGGCGGCCGATTTCCGCGCGGCATTGGCCTTGCCGGCAGGGCCGCTCAGCGAAGGTCGTCAGCGCCGCGTGCTCCGCCTGGGAGAGGGCCGCGGTATAGGTCTGCTGGCGGTGGATCCCGTGGGTGACGTCCTGGAACTGGGCCTCATGCTGCTGCCGCAGGAGCAGGGACGGGGACTGGGTCGACGGATCGTCGCGCGGGTCCTGCGCGAGCTGGCGCTGCGCGCCGCGGGCAAGGCGGTACAGGTACAGTACCAGCCGGGCAACCGCGCGATGGCAGCGTTGGCGCAGACCTTCGCGCCCGACGCGCCACGCGCCGGGCCTGGCTCGGAACGGCTCACGCAACGCCTGTGTGCGGATGCCGTTCCCCACTCTATCTTGCGGAGATCCCGATGTCCTTGCAGCTGATCACCCTCGCCGCCGCTGGCACCGACCCGGAACTGCGTTTCATGACGCCGGTGCAGCGCGCACAGTCCTTGCTGGCCTCCGATCCCTCGCTGACGCCGGTCATCGATCCCGTCACGCCACTGGCGCCGCTGGTCTGTCTGATTTTCCCGGTCACGGAGGATCAACCGTCCGAGTCCCCCGAGCGCCAGGATGATGCGCCGGAGCCTGCATCACCGGGAGAGCCAGAGTCGGACACGCGTCACTGAGAACTGGCTGGCGCGATTCACGCTCTCGCGTTGTCGACCGAATGCGGATCCTGCTGCGTTTCCTGCTGACGGCGAGACTGTGCGCCTGTCTATTGCTGCCGGTTTCGGCGATAGCCGCAGACACCGTGGTCGAGCGTCTGGCTCAGGCCGACGACATCAAGCGCAAGGACTTTGCGGCCTTCAACGCCGCGCTGGAGGCGCTGGAGCGCGAGCCGGGGCTGACGCCGGCCGAGCAGGAATATCTCTCATATTTGCAGGGTTGGCAGGCGATCTACACGTTGGACTACGACGTCGCGCTGCAGCGCTTGGATACGCTGATCGGCACGGCTACCAGTTCGGCGATCCGGCAGCGTGCGAGTGCCTCGCGGATCAACGTGCTGACGCTGAGCCGTCGTTACGAAGAGGCCTTCAGCGCACTCAACACGATGCTGGAGCGCTTGCCGGCGATGGATGACCCGGTCGCTCGGGAACAGCTGTTCGGCATTGCCGCTATGTTGCTGGTGGATGTGGCCGAGTACGAGCAGGCGATCCAGTACGCCACGCAGATGCGTGAGGCGCGGCAGTCGCCGTGGGCCCGTTGTGCCAGCGCGATGATGATCCTCGAGGCGAGGTTGGGCCAGGGGGCGTTGCGAGCCGATGATTCGCGCTTCGCGAATACGATCCGGGACTGCGAGGCTGTCGGCGAGCCTTTGCCCGCCGGGCTGGCGCGCTCGATGCTTGCCGGCCTGCAATTGCAAGATGGCCGCGCCGCCGAGCTGTTGCCGCGTCTTGAAGCGGAGTTCGGACAAATGCGGGCCACGGCTTATCCGCGGCTGGTTTCCGAATACCAGGCGCTGCTCGCGTCCGCGAATCTGCAGCTCGGCAGGCTCTCCGAGGCGCGGGCATACGCTGCAGCGGCATTGGAATCGGGGCGCGGGCAGCAAACCAAGCCGCAGGTCGATGCGCTGCAGCTGCTGTACCGAATCGAGCGCGCGGCCGGGAATCTGCCGGCGGCGATCGACTGGCTGGAGCGATACCACGAGGCGCGTCGGCAATTGCTGGACGATGTCGGCGTCCGCCAGATGGCTTACCAACGCGTGCGCAGCGAGGCGATTGCCAATCGGATGCAGATCGAAGCGCTCAACCGCCAGAACCAGTTGCTGGCGATCGAGCAGAAATGGAAGGACACCTCCCTGGAGAACGCGCGGTTGTATCTGGCGCTGGTCTTGCTGATCCTGACGGCCGTGCTGTTGGGGGCGTGGCGGATCTGGCGCATCCAGCGGCAATTCCAGCTGCGCGCCGAGAACGACGGCCTGACCGGTATTGCCAACCGCGCGCATTTCCTTGCGGTGGCCGAGCAGCGTCTGAAGCAGGCCGAGCGGGCCGGCCAGCCGGTGGCGCTGCTGATCATCGATCTGGACCACTTCAAGGCGGTCAACGACACCTGGGGGCATCCGGCCGGCGATCAGGTGCTGAAGCAGGCCACTGCAGCCTGGGTGGCTGTATTGAAGCCGGGCGAGTGGTTCGGCCGACTGGGTGGGGAGGAGTTCGCGCTGTTGCTGACGGGGGTGACGCCGTCCGAAGCCCGCAGCCGCGCCGACGCGCTGCGCATGGCCCTGTCACGCGAGCGGGTCGAACTCGGCGAGCGGTCGATCGGGATCACCGCCAGCTTCGGGGTGGCGACCAACGCCGATGGCGTCTACGCGATCAAGCAGTTGCTGATCCGCGCCGACGCGGCGATGTACCGTGCCAAGCAGGAAGGCCGCGACCGGGTGGTCGCCTGGGCGGCCTGAGGATTCAGCGCGCGAGGAACTCGGCGACCGCAGTCTGCGCGTCGGCGCTTTCCATGTGCAGATGATGGTGGCCGGGCAGTCGGACCACGCTGGCGTCGCTGAAGGCGGCCAGCCGGGCGCGAGCAGCCTCGCCGTCCAGGTAGCTGGTCGCCGGATCGGCCAGCACCACCAGCGTCGGCGCGCGGATGGCCTCGATGCAGGCGCGGACCTGCGCCTCATCCATGCGCAGCGGACTCGGCAGCGTCAGTCGCGGATCCGAGGCGAAGCGCCAGCCGGCGCCGGTGTGCTCGCTGCCGCGCTCGACGATCAGCCGCGCCGAGGCTTCGGTCAGGCCGCCGGCGTCGCGGCGCAGCCGGATCAGGTGTTCCAGTGTGTCGTAGGGCCGCCGGCGTTCGGCGAAGCCCAGCCGCGCCTCGATGCCGCGGCGGATCGCCTTCGGCGTCTCGCTGGCCGGGGTGGCCAGCGGGCCGAGGGCTTCCAGCAGCACCAGCCGGCGCACGGTCTCGGGGAAGGCGGCGGCGTACATCACCGCCAGCGCGCCGCCCATCGAATGGCCGATCAGGTCGATCTTGCCCAGCGACAGGCCCTCGACCACGCGGGCGATGTCCTCGACGTAATCGACGAAGGCGCCGAAGTGCGAGGCGTGGCGGTGGCTGCTCCGGCCGTGGCCGGGCAGGTCCAGCGCCACCACCCGCCGGCCGGCCAGCGCCGGCAGCACGGGCAGGAAGCTGGCCGCGTTGTCCAGCCAACCGTGCAGCGCCAGGATCGGCGGCGCCGCGTCGTCGGTGCCGGGCTGCTGCCAGCCGGCGAGCGCACCATGGCCGCCGGGCAGCTGGAACTCGGTCGGGCTCACGGGGCGGGCGCGTCCTTCGCGAGGTTCAGGCGCGCCTCGGCGGCACGGCGAGCCTCGGCCGGATCGGTCGGACGCTGGAAGCCGTACAGCGCACCCTCCCAGGAGCCGTAGGACGGATTCGGCAGCATGAACCAGCGTACGCCCCACCAGTCGCCGTGCTTGCGGATCACCTCGCGGCGCAGCGCGACGGCATCGGTGTTGGCCGGCAGGCCGGTGCAGCTGTCGCGGCCGTCATCGGCCGGACGCGCCTTGTAGCAGTCGGTGAAATCGCCGAGGTTGTCGCCGAACATCAGGATCACCCGATGCTGCGCGGCGATGCTCAGGCGCCGCGCGCTCTTCTCGCTGACGCCGTCGCGGGCCAGCACGTTGGCCGGCACCGCGTCCGGGAAACCGAGGCGCGCGAGGTTGTCGGCGGTGGCGACGGTCTGCGGCCGGTCGCGGTTGGTCACGAAATAGACGCGCACGCCACGGCGGGCGGCTTCCTGCAGGAACTCGACCGCGCCGGGCAGGGCGGTGGCGCGACGTTCCTCGGCCCAGGCGGCGAAATCGGCGTCGGCATGGCCTTCGCCGGTCTTGATCTTGCGCGCCAGATAGGCCGAGTTGTCGATCACAGTCTCGTCGGCATCGACGATGATCGCCGGCGGCAGCTGCTCGAAGCCCTGCGCCACCGGTTCGGTCAGCGCCTGCCAGCCCGGGTCGGCCAGCGCGGCGTTCAACGCCAGCCGGGCGGTGTGGTAGATGCCGCGGACGGTGGCCTCATATTCGGCCGCCGTCTGCTGGTAGAGCACCGGCAGCAGGGCCGGATGGACCAGCGCCGGACCGCTGCTGGTGGGTGCGGTGCTCGGCGCGGGTGCCGCCACCGGGGCGGTGGCCGGGCGGCTGGCGCAGCCGGCGAGCAACAGGCTGGTCAGCGTGGCGGAGAGCAGCAATCGGGTCGGTTTCATCGGCATCGGACTCGAAACAGGGAAGCGGCAGTGTGGCGGTCGTCGATGACAGCCGGGCAGAGGACTCGGAGTGGCGGACGACCGCATCCGCGCTCAGATTTCGACGCGTTGCGGCTGGTGCCCACGCGCCTGATAGGCGCGCCAGCGCTGGCGGGCAGCGGTTTTCGCCGCGTCGTCGGCCGGAATCAGCTCGATCAGCCGCTCGGCACCGTCGGGAGCGGCGGCGTCGCGCAGGTTGATCCATAGCGGCCGCGGTCCGTGCGGCGCACCCGGCGGCACGATCAGCACGGCGGTGTACTCGTCATCCTCGTCGCCGGCGATCTGATGCGGGACGTAGGCGTCAGGCTTGAACTCCCATAGCAGCTGGTCGAGCGCTTCGGCAGTTTCCTGGTCGTCGACCAGCACGGCCACCGGCTGCCCGGACGCGCAGGCCTTCTCGCAGATCCGGCAGACCAGCTGCAGGGGCTCGGTCTGGAAGCGGGTGACGATGGCGTAGAACTCGATCCGCATGGCGGGCCGCGTCAGGCCAGGGCCAGCAGCTGCTTGCCGGTGTTCTCGCCCTTGAACAGGCGATGCAGCGCCGGCACGAAGGCCTCGATGCCGCCGGGCAGCACGTCGACCGCGTTGTGCAGCTTGCCCTGCTTCACCCACGGCAGCATTTCGGCCATCGCCTCGGCGTTGCGGTGGAAGTAGTCGATCACCACGAAGCCCTCCATCCGCGCCCGCGCGGAGATCAGCGCAAGGTAGTTGGCCGGGCCGCGGGCCGGGCCTTCGGCGTTGTACTGCGAGATGCCGCCGCAGACCACGATGCGGGCCTTGAGCCGCAGCCGCGCCAGCACGGCGTCGAGGATGTCGCCGCCGACGTTGTCGAAGTAGACGTCGACGCCCTCCGGGCAGAGCTTCGACAGTGACTTGCCGATCGGGCCGGCCTTGTAGTCGATCGCGGCATCGGCGCCGAGCGTGTCGGTGACGAACGCGCACTTCTCAGCGCCGCCGGCAATTCCGATGACCTTGCAGCCGCGCAGCTTGGCGAGCTGCACCACCGCCGAGCCGACCGCACCGGCGGCAGCGGAGACCACCACCGTCTCGCCGGCCTTCGGCTGGCCGATGTCGAACAGCCCGAAGTAGGCGGTGATGCCGGTCGGGCCGAGCACGCCGAGCGCCAGCGTCGGGTCCGGCAGATCGTTCGGGCCGAAGGCCTGCAGGCCGCGGCCGTCGTGGATCACCTCCTCGGCAACGCCGAGCATGCCGGCGACCAGATGTCCGACCGGAATCCGGCTGTTCGTGGATTCGACGACTTCGCCCAGCGTGAAGGCGCGCATGACCTCACCCAGCCCGATCGGCGGCCAGTAGGACTTCTGCTCGCTCATCCAGATCCGCATCGCCGGGTCCAGCGAGACGTAGCGGTTCCGGACGCGGATCTGGCCCTCGGCCAGCGGCGCCTCGGCGACCGGACGCAGTTCGAAATCCGAGGTCTGCGGCAGGCCGACGGGGCGGGCGATCAGGTGCAGGGAACGGGCGGTCATGAGCGGTTCTCCTCAAAACGGACGCCGCCGATGCAGGCATCGGCGGCGCACAGGGGTGCAAATGCAGGCGATGGATTCAGCGCAGCGGAGCGGGCTTGCCCTGATGCGCCTCGCGCATCGCGGTGGCCATCTGCGGGTCGCTGAAGGCGGCGACATCGGCGGCAATCCGCGAGGCCTGACGCATCAGCACGTCCGGCTGGCGATTTTCCTCGTCTTCCGGGTCGGGCAGGCGTTCGCTGGCATCGAGGCCGTCGTCGAGCTGATCGGCATCGGCATCGTCCTTGCCGGTCAGCGCGGCGAGCAGCTTCTGGCGTTCCTTGCGGCGTGCTTCCTGACGATCGCGCTCGGCCTTGCGCTCGGTATAGAGCAGCGACACGGTCTTGCTGGTGCGCAGCGTCTCCATTTCCGCCAGCTCTTCGGTCAGCAGCTGGAACTCGCGGTCCTGCTGGCTGCGCTGCTCGAAGCGGGCCGTCAGGATCGGCACCAGATCACCCGGACGGCCGAGCTTGGTATAGCTGGCCGGACGGATGCTGGCGTAGGGCAGGGCGTTGTCGAAGCTGGATTCGCCGTATTCCTCGGGCGACAGCGTCTGCGGGAAGCGGATGTCCGGCACCACGCCGCGGTGCT
>Ga0075154_10000141_pt1 | contig 61337 bp, 45 predicted proteins | sample JI71714BDNA_FD_70965 | JGI IMG/M metagenome (GOLD analysis project Ga0075154, IMG submission 70965) | Wastewater effluent complex algal communities from Wisconsin, to seasonally profile nutrient transformation and Carbon sequestration -... | ecosystem: Engineered > WWTP > Effluent > Algae... | reverse complement strand
ACCTTATTCAGATTATCGAGCGTCGACCGGATTGAATTGAGACATGCAACTGCTCGTTTATCAATTCCTTTCATTTTGTCCAATTACCTTATTCAGATTATCGAACGTCAACCGGATTGAATTGAGACATAATTTGATAGAGGTCGTTGGCGTATTGGGTTTGTCCAAATACCTTATTCAGATTATCGAGCGTCGACCGGATTGAATTGAGACATGCAACTGCTCGTTTATCAATTCCTTTCATTTTGTCCAATTACCTTATTCAGATTATCGAATGTCAACCGGATTGAATTGAGACATAATTTGATAGAGGTCGTTGGCGTATTGGGTTTGTCCAAATACCTTATTCAGATTAGATTGAATTGAGACACCAAGTACAACCCCCTACCCTTCGCTCCAAAGTCCAAATACCTTATTCAGATTAGATTGAATTGAGACAAATTTTCCGCAGATAAAAAACGTTTGAATGTTCGTCCAAATACCTTATTCAGATTAGATTGAATTGAGACAGACAATTGTGAATTATAAAGGGGTGCCGCTTCGTCCAAATACCTTATTCAGATTAGATTGAATTGAGACATTGCTGCTGTTGCATGTGTGTTGGGAATTGTTTGTCCAATTACCTTATTCAGATTATCGAACGTCGACCGGATTGAATTGAGACATAGTTGTTCATCTCCCATCATTGCTGGAAAAACTCGTCCAAATACCTGTTCCGTGGTCTGTGTCCTCACAGACCACCGCTGGCATGTCAATTTTGTATCCCGTGGTCTGTGTTCCGCGGTCTGTGTCCTCACAGACCGCAGCTGGCATGTCAATTATCACAATATACCGGGACAAAAACACCAATACGCCATTTGACCCACCAGGAGCGAATACGTCAAAATGCCATCTAACACCCCTGGGCGAAAGCATCAAAACGCCATTTGATACGCACCGGGGCGAAAGCATTTCGCCCCTACATGGATTTATAAATATAATGGGGCATTTAATTTCCGCCCTGATATCCATACGCATTGGATTTCGCACACCATGATTCCAAAAAAATCCCCCCATATGGGCGAATCAACAAAATTGCCATTTGACGCACTGGGGCGAAATCGTCAAAATTGCCGTTTGATACACCGGGGCGAAAGCATTTCGCCCCTACATGGATTTATAAATATAATGGGGCATTTAATTTCCGCCTTGGCATCCATGCGCATTGAATTTCGCACATCCCATATGGGCGAAACAACAAAATTGCCGTTTGGCGCATCGGGGCGAAAGCATTGCGCCCCTACGGTAAAATGTCCATCAAACGGGCCGAAATAATCGCCCAATCCGAATTCAAATCCACGGTCTTGATCTCTAAAACGTGTTCGCCAAATTCATACACCAAATTCAACTCCTCCTCCACCGTCGGATACAATAAAATACCCCGCGCTGTCATGGTTTTCTCTGTTCCATCTTCCTGATTCATCAGGTAACTGAATAGTTGATACAAATTCGTCGAATGGATTTTCCCTTGCTCAAAGCGCGTGACCAGCGTTTTTTGGTAATATTTGGTATCGATGATGATTTTCCGATGGTTGCTCTCCAACGTAATATCGGTTTCCATACGCGGCAAAAACCGACGGTTCGATTCGTCCGCCGACTTGAACTGCCACTTGATCACTTCCTTTTTTACCACCGGATATGCTCGCTGCTCAATCCGATAAAAGTTCCGCACAAATGCTTCAAAAAGATCTCGCATTTTAGATTCATCCCGTCGAAAATCTGAAAATGCATATCGACCAGCTTCCTCCGAGGGAAACGAATTTTCGAAGATCAACCGACACACATCCAAGGCAAAACCATACCGTTGATTATTCCGGCTTAGTTGTAGTTGACTGAAATGGTTACGTCGAATCTCCATTCTTTCGACGCCAGAAAATCGATTTAGAAGTATGTGCAGGTCTATTTTAAGCGTTTCTTCGATGCCTTGCGTTCGGGTTAGTCGATGAAGAGTGGATGCCAGCACTTGATTCAACAGCATATTGGACGAAAAGTCATCCAGCACGCACTGTGTTTTTTGCTTGAAAAGTAGATTCCTTTTTAGGGTCTCGGCCACGTCCATTTTTCCCTTGACTCCCAAAATCTCGTCTTCTTGATGCCGGTAATTCCGGTCGAGCCCTTGTTTTAGAAGGTTTCGGGTAGAAGAGATCAGTACTTTGGCCAAGAGATTGAGCAATGAGGTCTGATCCGCTATGGACAGGTCTACTTTATGCTGCTCATCCAACCTGTCCCAAGCGTAACAGAGCATGAAGTAGATATTTTTGATCGGAATGGCCATACGTTAGAGAATCAACTTGGCTATTACCTGTAAAACTTTCTGGGGATCATCAAACCATATTTCGTCCAATAACGGCTTGATTTCAAAGGTCAATACCTCGTTGAACCAATCCTCAGGCGCATAGGTAGTCTGGTAGGTGCAAAAGAAACTATGGCCGATCTGAAGTCCCCGACCAAGATGCCGATCTTGCTCGATGTCGGAGTTTAAATCGGACACCCGGGCCGAAATGTGGTGAATGAGGTCTTGTGGTACGCCTTGACTGGCAAGATAGGCCTGGAAGGTGGGACCAAATTCGGGGGAAAGTTCCACGAAAGCAAATCGGCGCCGGAGCGCAAAATCCAAAATTGCTAATGATCGATCAGCGGTATTCATGGTACCGAGGATGTACACGTTGTCCGGAATATAGAATCGATCGTGTTCACCTTCGGAGTAGGTTAGCTTTACGGCAAATTTTTCATGCCGTTTATCTGATTCGATCAACATGAGCAGTTCGCCGAAGATTTTGCTCAGATTGCCTCGGTTAATTTCGTCGATGATGAAGAAAAAAGGTCGATCTGGGTGGGTATGGGCGCGCTGACAAAATTGATAAAATACGCCTTCCTTTATGTCAAATCCTCCGGTTTGGGTAGGACGTAAGCCTTGGATAAAATCTTCGTAGCTGTAGGATTGGTGGAATTGCACCATCTCGATTTGGGTATCAATCTCCTTCTCCATCATCCCATAGGCTAATTTCCGCGCCAAAAAGGTTTTTCCAACTCCGGGAGGACCTTGGAGGATGAGGTTCTTTTTGCGTTTTAACAGCGCTAATGTATTTTGGAAAGTTTCCGCCGACAGAAAGGGCTTATCGGGATCGGTGGCAAAGTCGTAGGGTTTTATTGACGTTGCTTCATCGAATGACGGTACCGAAGCATTTTTTTGCTCGATGATCTCATGAATGAGGTCAAATTCATGCTCTTTAAGTTCAAACAAGCTCCCTTGGTTATTCAGCATAACCTCACAATTTTTTAGCGCCGGGATATTCTTCAATTCGTTCCAGGAAACCGGGAATTCGAGTTTTTCGATAAGTTCAAATTCAATCTGCTCTTCATCTGGACCTTGATGGATTCCTTGGGTAACTTTAAAAATGGCCTTGATTTGCTTGGTGGGTGTACTTTCATAGCCAATGATTAAGTCCTCGGGCTTAATCGATTCAAAATGCTTATAAATTCTACGTTTATTGCCTTTTTCGTTGTGGGTAGTGTAGATCTGTCTATCGCCTACCTGATGCTTGCTAATCGACCAGATTTTGGGATTGGCGTTGAGCCACCAGTAGCTGATCACATCGTCCTGATCCAAAGATTCATTGAATGGAATGAACGCGCGATTTTCTTTGAATTTGAGGGTATGGGCAAGCATTTTCTGGAACTTAGAGTCAGAAATAAGGAGTTCCTCGGCTAAATCAAAGCTTCGAATGGTGGATTCGATGACTGGCCAATCTTCCTGTAGAAATCGATCTATGATCTCAAGAAAATCACCAGTAGAGAATGTTTTTACATACCGACCTTTCCCAATTGCATGCAGCCCCTGGATCTTTTTGGCCACCTCATGGTAGCACGAGATGATAGTTTCGTTGGTTTCTCCCGGAAATGCTAAGTTGAGGTTGGCAGTGGGTTGATCGATCTTTCTAAAATTTAAAACAAAACCTATTTGGTTGGTCTTGTTTTTCCAATCATTCTTTCTACCAAAACCCACAAATATGTAGGATCCATCACCTTGAAACCAATGCCCCTCTTTGATCTTCTGTGCTGGCTTTACCCGCAACGCAAAGGTCAACGCCGGATACTTCGTTTTCTTCAATTCAAGCAAATGCTGCAAAATTTCTTCGTTCCAGTGGAGGATACGTTTTTCTTGAGTCATGGGGTGAGGTGTTTTTGGATGGCTTTATTGAATATTGATTTTTCTTTTTTGATTTGATTTAAAATTCTAGGTTCATTCATAATTTCAGCGGATCTTCGTACATAGCTAAAATAATTGCCTTTTAAATAGGCGTTTACAGTTTTAGATTTAAGCCGATATTCACCCGTTTCAATTCGATGAAAGCTGATTTTTTTCCTTGGCAAAGCGGCTTTGTCCAAATTAATATTTCGATAGATTCTTGTCAGCTGATTAATAAATAAGGCTGGCTCTGTGCCATCACGTTCAGCAATTTTCTTTGCTCGTCTACACTTACTTTTTACGGAATAAATCATCCTTCTGTAAAACTTTGATAAATTCGTTGACTTGATCAAGATTTTGTCACCGTAAAATTCGAATCCAAGGTAGGTTAGTGGTAATCCTTTCTTCCATTCATTATTCTCCCATTTGAAGGATTCTATGGATGTGGTATTTTTGGCAAATAAAAAGGTTTCTGTTTTTTCAGTGCTTATTTGAACTTTGTACTTTTTCATTTCGTCCTCAATAAATTTTGTCACCCATTCTATCTGGTGCTTTTGACAGAGTAGGATAATGTCGTCTGAATACCTTCTGTAGAAACATCCTGACTCTTTGACTAGCTTTTTGACCACGCTTTGGTCAAATTTCAATAGATAAAGGTTAGCCAATGTAGCACTGATGGGTAAACCTTGGGGTATACCAATCATTTTATTTGACGATTTATCTCGAAATTGATTTTTGAATACATGTAGGTCTCCATTTCGAACAGCTTCTCGAAAATCTTTGGCTGAATCAAAGTATGCTTTGAAGCCATTTTTATTTCGAATCTTAGCCAATTTTCTTTCATCAAAAGCTGACCTTCTTCCAAATTTCTTCTTTTTGCGCCTAAGGTCATCGCGATAAATAAAGGAAAATTGAGTGGCAGCTTTAAATACATTAAAATGGTCTTTGGGAAGTTGGTTAACTCGTAGCAATTCTTTCCATTCAGATTGCAAGTGTTCATGGCATAGAGTTGAAAAAAAGCTTTTGATATCAAAGGCCAAGACAATAACATCGCCATTCTGCTCCACTCTAGTAGAAATCTCTTGAAATACATCCTTAGCAAAATGAACTGATCCTTTATGTTTTATTTTCTCCCCAATTCCCACAGTGGCTTCAACTGGAACCTTCCGATAAGCCGTTACTGCATCATTTAAATCACTATTTTGTTTTAAAACAAGCTCATAAGATTGTTGAAGCTGAAATGCATAATAGGAGAAAATTAAGGCATCCGTATGATTGGCATAATGTAAAGGCCGCACTTTAGCTGTTTTCTCCCATTTCCCATTTTTTCCTAAATGGACATGCGCTCGATTCTTTTTTTTTGAGATTGGATGACCCATATCATCCTCAGAAGTAGGTATTTTTTTATACTTTCTTTCAACTATGTTGATGTGCAACAAAGGAAAAAAAGCATACTGTGAAACATATTTCTCATTTGTGACCCGCTGTATGATTCCCCTTGCCTTTTTAATTTTGAAAGGTAAGGGGGCGGTTAAATGATAATACCCTTTGACTTTATACCATTCAGGTAGCTTCATAAAAAAAACCTCGGAGGAGGTATGTAACGGTTTTTCTTGAAATGGAACTACATATACATCTTTCGACCGAACCGGCACCCAATTATTCTTGAGTCACTAAAATTTCAATATCAATTCAATACTCATATTGGCAATCGAAGTCTTAACTCCAGTTGTAATATTTATATTAAATTACGCTATGAACACAATACCCAACGGTACTATGAACAATGTTAAACCCCTTTCGGGTACATGGCTAAATTTTAAAAATTTGCCACCCATGGTTCTTGCCAGACGTAGTTCACCTGTTTTCCTCCGAGGTGACATAAATATACTAAATCCTCCAATGATTTCTTTGATTTGAGCCAAAAAAAGTGTTTTTTTGATAACACATCACTTTTTAAGCATGGATTCCAAATTATTTGAACTTGGCAACTGCGTTACGCTAAAAAATAATTATCTCCTTGATGGAGCGCATAGTGAAATTTTAGCCTTGGGGGGTGTTCCTACGTACGTGACACCTATTATGGTCGTGGTAGAAATCTTCCACAATCCCCAAAAAGATTTTGATCCCTCCACCGGTGAACTTTTCGATGAAAATTCCCCCAATAGTTCGACGAAATATAAGTGCTGTTGGTTTTCAACCAAATCTATGACGTTGGAATATAATTGGTTTAAAGCCATAGAACTTGTCAAATTCAAAGTCAATTTACCCAAGAAACATTCAAAAGACCTAAAAATAGGTGATACGGTTCGATTTGATACCGTGGATGAAGAGGCGGCAAAATTGAAATCGTTGAAGTCGTCTGAACGAAAAATCGAACGATCTCAGCCGCTGCTTTCTTTCGTTGCACCTGCATTTTTGGTTATCGGATGGGCGAAATATGAAATAAAAGACAGTTTAATGGATGCCCAAACTGGACTAAAAATTCGCTGGATCTCTCAGAAGCTTGTCAAATGTAAATTTTACAATGAATCCTCCGAAAAATTTTCTGAAATTTTGATTCCGGTGGAATGCCTACACAAAATAGACATACAGAATGAATTGCTTCATAGTCGAATAGATCAATTAGTTCAAGCAAAATCTGAAAATATGCAAATTTGGTTTAATTACGGCACCCAAGGTGACCTTGGCACTTTCCAAGACATCTCTGTTCTTTCTGGAAGATACCAAGCTCGTTTTGTTTCCATAATCACAGGTAAAGTGATTCTAGTTTGGTTGGATGAACTCAACATATTATCATCTAAAATAAAATTAAGCAGTGAATTTTCAGAAGGTTACCCAATCTTTCGAACGGAAAATCAGCCTAAACCAACATTCCTCAATGCAGATCAGTATGTTAGTGAAAAATCCAATGAACTTGAGGGCAAAATAGTGTATATCGGCTATAAGAACCTAAAAGATGAATTTCGATATCGTTTTATAAAAATCCATAATTTTCATGAATTAGGGAAGACTAAGGATGGTAAACCAATCTTCATCCTGTCAGCATACTGTTTCTTTCGATCAGAAATGCGAATGTTTTCAAGCAAGGGCTTAATTTCTATACAATCAATTAAAGAAGAAAGTCCAATACTCGCCCTTTGGAAAGAACCTGAAACAAATCCAGAGAAGCTGAATGAAGATCCAAATGACCAAAATGATGAATCATTGTCATAAAATAGTGTGATAAAAACTATTAAGAGCCACATTGCCTTGTGGCTCTACCCTTTACCTCCCCACAATTTCCTCTATTTCCCCATCATATCGGTAGTTCCAGATTTTCCCTTGCAAAATCATCTGAACCGCCTCCTCTATGACATACAATGGAGCAATAAACCACTCTCGAGGTGTATGTCGATTTCCTTCCTCATCAAATACATCAATATTCAAACAGTAACGTCCGAAGAATTGATGCAATAGCTTTTCAAGTTTTTGAGGATTTAAGTTATAACACTGATAGGCCATAACAATCCGAACTTCCGCCATCAAATAGGTAGGTTCTTTGCTGGCATTTTTGATACGCTCCGATACGGGTGTTCTTGAAAAACCAATTTTATATAAATTGGAAATTTCTTGAATCTCCCTATTCGTCGAAAGTGTTTTTGCTATGTAAATAAAACCAACTTCCTGATCCTCCTCATTAACCCCATTGAATTGCGCCTCAAATGCCTCAATAGCTTCATCTTCATTTTCTGTAACAACTTGTCCATTCGTATATAAAAGCTTCTCAATCGACCGTTTGTACATGTTCGACTCGGTGCCATTTTCAAAAATACACCTCGTTCTGCCATCCTCCCGAACTCGTGTGCCATCCGGCTTGTAATGTTCTTTTCGAGTAATTTCTATTTTCTCAACATAAAATAGCACACCATTGTGGACATAATAGGTTTTCTCTCGCAAACTACTCACTTTGAAGGGAATCAACTTACGCTTCCCTCTCTTTAAATCAATTTGTACGCCCTTGAAGTTGTCTTCGTATTGGTCAAAATCTTGACATGGTGTCCTTCTAGCCACAAAATCCGTTTCGGCTCGATTTTTTTCGAGTGGTTCAATGTTCTTTAAATCAAATAACCCCAATGAATCATCCTCTAATAACCCCAAGGGATCTGAATCTAATAATTGATCGAGTGTTCGTGGTTCAGATGTGGTTGATTTAAGTAAACCATGAATATCGCTATTTTGTAACCGTTCAGATTTACCTGCATCCGTGCGAATGGCTTGTAGTCGAGCATACAATTGGTGTTCGTGCAAACCTCCATCCGGTCGTGGTTCCCGCTGATGTTCCTCAAAAAAATCATTGATTTCCTGAAAGGAGGCTAATAGTCGTTCGTCCTCATTTCGAGCCGGTGACTGGATAGGCTTGATATCCAACAAGCCCAAAGGATCGTTTTCAAATAATTCTCGTAATTTCTTATCTCTGTCCACTCTGTTGCTTTCGTTTAAGATCTTTCAGAAATATGATAGCCTCCGCCATTCGTTGTTCCAATGCATCGGTAGAACTTAGACTAGGTTGCCGTCCGTGGGTTTTCATAAATTCTTCTATTCGAACGGGATATAAAAGCAATGCTTCTTCTAAGGTCATTTGAATCCGTGTTGAAGCTATGACCTCTTGTATCACTTTTAGCACTTTGGTGGTTACATCTTTGGATAAAATCTCAAATGCCTTTTGAAAGGGATTCACTCGATCGATCAAGTCGATATGTAATTCATCAATATTGACAAATTGGTCAGCCATACGGATAAATCGTTTATCCCCTATTTCTTGAATTTCTCCACTTTTGATGATGGCATCTACCACAACATGCTCTCGAACTTCTTCTACCTCTGCTTCGGAAAGTTCCGGATATTTGATCTGGATGATCTTGGGAATCAAAACTTTATTGATTACCTCAGGATCAACATTGCCCGGTATGGCTTTAATCATTGTTTCATCCTGTAAAATGGCCGCTTTCAAATCATTCAAATCAGATTCGATTATGTCTTTGACCCGATTTGAACTCGGTGTTTTGAGTCCCTTGATTTTTATTTCGCCAGCTTCGGCCTTATCGTCATCCGACAACTTGGTTTTAAATTTAAAATTGGGAGCTAACACTTGCTCCATCAATAAAGAAGCGGTGATCGCTTTGAGCATGTTATTGACCGAAACTTTGACCAAATTATCGCTAGCGTCTGGTTGAGCGATCAAGTTTGTAAATTGAGCATGGGTTTTGTTTTGACTATCCCGTGTACATCGACCAATAATTTGAATAATCTCAGTTAATGACCCGCGATAGCCCACCGTTAGGGCATGTTCGCAATATGGCCAATCAAAACCCTCTTTGGCCATGCCTAAGGCAATGATCAGATCCATATCCTCCTCCGATTTAATAGTTCGGAGATAGGAAATGATTTTCTCCCGATCCTTAGGATTATCATTCACCAAATCAGCTACTTTGATCATTTTCTTATCAGAATACCGACTTAAATAAATGACGCCTGTTTCGTTATCAACTTTTTTAACTTCTCCAATGGAGTCCAAAATAAAATCGACCTCCTGACGCTTCTTTTTCGTTGATTCCCCTGAATTGACATTTGGGATGTGCAAAATCGTCTTTTTATCGGTATCCAATATTTCATGGATAGCCTCCGTGTATTTTCCTTGGTAAAAATGATAGCCAATCCCCAAGGATTTCAAATATTGATACCCATTCAACTGTTCGTAGTAATTGTAGGTCACCTTTTTAAATTTGGCCTCATCTTCTGGTAAGAGCACAGGTACACTGTCCCCTCGGAAGTAGGAACCCGTCATGGCGACAATATGGGCGGTTGATTTTGACATGATGCCCCGAAGAAGTTCGCCCAGACGGCTATCGCCATCGGCTGAAACATGGTGAAATTCGTCAATGGCTAAAAGTACTTTATCGAACTCGCTTTCATCCAATTCTTCACACGCAAACCGGAGGGTGGCATGGGTACAAATCAAAATCTCCTCCGAATTTTTCATGAAATTTTTGAAGGCGGTCACTTTGCTTTTGCTCCCATCGAGGCCGGGTGTACAGAGATTGTATTCGTCATTGGGTTCCCAATTAAAATAAAAGCCGTCTTTTCGTAAATCCGTTTTGGCAAATGATCCGCCAATACTCCGCTCTGGTACGGCGACGATCACTTTTTGAATACCTTGATTTCTTAGCTTATCCAAAGCCAAAAACATCAACGCACGCGATTTCCCCGAAGCGGGTGGAGCTTTGAGTAAAATGTACTGGGCATTTCGGTCGGCATAGGCCTTCTGCTGCATGGCGCGCATGCCCAATTCGTTGGTGTTGGCACTGGCACCGGTCTGGTGGTAGTTGATTTGGACTATGTCGGGCATTTTACTTTCTCTTTTTAGGTTTCGGACTTTTCGCAAACAGCGTCCCGTTGTTTTTCTCCTCCTCAATCATCTTTTCATAAAGCTTGAACAGATACTCCAAACGTTCCTCGTCACTCTCAAAGGGTTTGGTTCGGTAGCAGCGCTCTACGGCAAGGTCTAGTTGATGGTGGGCCTCACGTAAATTGGCCGGCATTTTATCCGGGTCATACAGTTGTGCCAAGGTTTTCTCAGAGTGTGCCTCCCGTGCACCCAATACCGCATAGACATGTTTTTCTAATTCTTTTTTCTGGGCTTCTGAAATGGGTGGGAAGGGGAAGGTGTTGTAGCAAAGCGTATTAGAATATTGCATATCTGTTTTTAAACGGCCAGCAACTGCTCTAACCCACGTTATGTGCATACGAGATGAAATAATCGCAAATAAGTATGTATCTGGTTTATAAATTACTCTTGCAGCATTAGAAATTACAGTTCCTTTGGTCAAAAAACCAATGGGGATATAGTCTCTTCTCTCTGAACCTGTTTGTGGTATTATTAGAGAGGCTTGGTCTAGGTACTTTTTTTCATCAAATTCATGTGGGACTAATGCCTTTTTTTGGGTAGCTTCCTTTGTGCTTTTTTGTCTGAAAGTCTTACATTTTGCGAATCTAATTTCTAGTTCCCGAATTGAATATGCTAATTTCATATTTTCAGATGTAACCCAAATACAATATCTTTTTACTGATTTCAGATATTCATCGGCACCAATATATAGCTTAAATAGATCACTAATATTGGGGTATTTTTCTAATAATTCATTTTTCTCTAACTCAGAAAAAATCAAGTTCCCGTTATCACCCGGTGAACTACCCTTAATCATAGGTGGGAAATTTGAAAGGGAGTTTTTTCTACTTTCAACAAATATATTATTACTTCCAACTAAATACGCATTGATATTTTTTACAAATAAATATTTATTACCGTTATAGAGTTTCTTTGGTCTATCTTGAAAATTCCGAATACCAATTATAGTCACAGCAACTGCTGCATTTGATTTTGCATTATTTTTCCACTTGAAAGACGAGAAAGCAAATTCTATTTCTAAATTATTTTTGAAAATATGAGGCCAAAAAATCGCTACTTGTTCACCTTGACAGATAGAATTAGTTGTAACAAAAGCAAACTTACAGTTATGACCAAAAATAAATTTTCTACCTAGGTAAAACCAACAAGTAATAAAATCTAATTTTTTGTATTCATTAAAATTTTTAAATACGATTGCCATATCTTCTTTTTGGGCTTTGCTCTGCATACTACTTCCCAAATACGGCGGATTTCCTAAAATATAGATTTCATCGGTTTCTTTTTTAGGGCAGACGTCCTCCCAATCAAGACGGCAGGCGTTTCCGTGCACGATATTTCCGGTTTCGGTCAAGGGCAAAGCCGGTTTGGTCCGGCCAAATTCTTTGAAGAAGGCTTGGTTCATTTGGTGTTCGGCGAGCCAAAGCGAGAGAATAGCCACTTCATGGGCAAAATCATCCAGCTCAATGCCATAGAAATTACCCAAACTAATGTTGGAGAACGCCAGACTTCCCAATTCTTTGAAAATAGCCATTTCCAATTTGCGGAGTTCCTTATACGCAATAATCAAGAAATTACCCGAGCCACAGGCTGGATCAAAGATTTTGATATTCCAGATGCGTTGAAGCAGGGCTTGTAGTTTTTTCGTATGGCCGAGCGCCGCCGTAAACTCGGCTTTTAGGTCATCCAAGAAAAGTGGTTCAATAACCTTCATGATATTCGGCACGCTCGTATAGTGCATGCCCATGCCTCCACGGTGTTCAGGTGTGATAACGGCCTGAATCATCGAGCCAAAAATATCCGGATTGATGGCACTCCAATCGAGTTCCCCGCTATCAATAACGAGTTGACGGCTTTTACGAGTGAAAATCGGTGCACTATGCTTATTTCTAAATAGTCCACCATTCACATACGGGAAAGCGTTCAGATATTCCGGGAGTTCTTTCCGGTTTTCGGGGGAGGTATTCATCACCTCAAAAAGCGTATCCAGATAGTGTTGAAGGTCACTACCATCGGCTTGGGTGTGGCTGCTAATGGAGTGGGTAAAAAGTCCTGGATCAAAAATACCGGTATCTTCGGCAAAAAAGCAAAAGAGTAACCGCGAGAGAAATACATTGAGGTTATGTACCTCCTCGGGTGTTTCGGTTGGGTTATCTTTCCGGATGTCGTCATAGAGCTTCGCCATTTTTTCGGCAGCTTTGACATCCGCGGGATTTTCGTGCTGGAGTTGGGCTTTTTCCATACCGGCCCAAGGGAGGAAGAAATCGAAATGTTTGGTCAGATCTTGCACAGAGATAGCCAGGGAATCTTGCGTTTTGATGTCAAGCGCCAAGATTTTCTGAAAATCCGTAGCGAGGACGAATCGGGCATCGTGTTTTCGGGGGATGGGGCTATTTTTCATCTCGTCAAAAACGAGATCGATTTCGTCAGGGTTTACCGCTTTGAAAAAAAGCATTTTCTTCCAGATGATTTCCTCTTTTTCCCTCGAAAGATTTAATCCACCGAGCTGGAGCCGCTTGATGGACGCTTTGGGCAATCCATAGGCGAGCAGTAAGTCATAAATGAAAGAATCTGGCTGAAAGGATTCTATGAGTTTTTGTATATTTTTTTCTATTTGGGCGATGTTCATGAATACGTTAGTAAATATTATTTAAGTCTTTGGGCGGTAAGAGAATCATTGTATCAAAAACTACTTAAAGATCGTCAAGATTGTTATAGTCTATGTTAATCATCTTTGTAATAACCAAATTAATAATGAGTAAGCTTTAAGTAAATATATATTCATTAGAATTATAAAAAAAGAGAAAATAAGTTCAACTTTCACGGATAATTATCTTTTTGCCTTTTTCCATAGATTCATTACTTCTTCATAATCCTCATCAGTTAGAAAACATTTATAACTCGTTTCCTTATATAATAAATTGATTATAAAGAACTTACTATTAGACAAATCAAATTTTTCTTTTAACATTAGGTTGTCCCAGTCCGATTCACCAAAACTGTATATCCACCCAATTTGAATATTTAGTTCATCGGCGTAATAGCCCCCATCACTCAGAAAAGGTTTATTTCCAAGAATAATTAACTCATCTAAGATTGCATCATCCTGAAAACTCTGTACCAGTTTTTCCTTATTGATAAGTTCTTTAATTGAATTTATTTCAAATACTTTTACTAATAAATTACTTTTTGCCTGAATCCTAAAATCAAATTTCAATCTACTGGCTGGATCATTAATTATTTCAATATTCATACCAATTGACTTTAGAAAATTAAACCATTGCATTTTTAAGCTAAACAACTTTGTTGTTGTAGCCTCCAACTCTTTATAATCATCTAAAACAATCTCTTTATCAAGCCTTAAAACATCTTGTTCCCAATTTTTTTTTGCTGCTTTGATTCTTTCAGGTGTTAAATTTTGGGATAACTCTTTCTTTGAGTGGGCTTCATCGTGATGTTGTAAACATAAAACAACAAGATTATCCTCCTCATTACTTTGAGACTTCTTCCATTCAATAATATGGTGTATAATGATTGAGCGGTTTCCTTTTCGGCAAATACAACACGTTCTTCTAGATTTGTGTAGCAAACTATCCAAAATATGACTTGGAATAGGTGGTCTATTACTGAATAACTTTTGTTTTATTTCAGCACCAATACCTAAATTTTCTAACTTTTCAAGTGGAAATGAACTAAGTTCACCTAAATCAATATCTAATTCAATTATTTTACGAGCGATTTCACTATCTATTCCTCTTGCTAGTAAAGATCCAAGTTTATTCATAACTTATATTTAAAGGTTAAAAACGCTAGACTATCCTTTTTCATTTTTGAAAATAGATAAAACGCTCATAATGAATGGATTTCAGGAGGCTTTGTATATTTTTTTCTATTTGGGCGATGTTCATTGTTAGGTGCGTACTGATTGAGATGTTGATTAAAAAAGTCGTAACGTGTCTTAAAATTAAAGGCGATTATATGGTAATCATCCGTTGTGCCTCTACTTTATGGATATCCGACATCGTGATAGAGGCATTATCAATTTTATCATTCAAAAAGGATCTATCTTTTAATTTCACAGCGTTGGGCATGGCCAAAATCTGAGCCATGGGGGTGAAATCTTGATTGGCCACGACCAATAGTGTAAAATCGACATTGAACCTATTTTCATAATATCTTTTAGCTCCCACAATTTCCTGAACAGCCTCCCTCCCTACAGGTGAAACGGATTGTTTGACTTGAATCAAATAGTTTTCATTGTCTTTCAGCGCGACAACGTCAGCTCCTTTATCGGATGAATAAGGTGTCAAATAGACATCAAACCCTACTTTTTGATAAAGAGCCGCAATGCCTGCCTCAAAAAGATGGGGTTGTAGTTGGTCGAAATGACTACTAGTTAAACTTTCAGGCTTGGATTTGATTTTATGTCCAAAAACACCAGTGAATATTTCATCAGGTCTCACCTCGGCTTGCTCAGTAGGAAACAGGGTACTTTGTGCCAAGAACTTTTTATTCATAAGCAATTTGTGTAGGATTTCATCGAAGGAATCCAATTTACTACTGGTATCATCCTTCATGTCTGGAGGAAAAACAGCCATGGGATAATACACAAAAACATCCTTTTTTTGCCCTATTCGGTACGCTCTGTCGGTGGCTTGCTGTTCTTTCGCTGGATTCCAGTGTCTAGAGTAATGAATAACATGATTGGCCTCTGTGACATTTAGACCCACACCAGCGGCCAAAGGCGACATGATAATGATATTAAAGCCCGGCTTACTTTGGAAATGATCAATCGTTTGTTGACGACTTAACTTCACCTTGCCCTCTTTAGATGCGGTGCTTGGCGTATCTCCGTTAATGATGCTAGGTTGGATCTTAAATTTATCTTGAATGACCATCCTAAGCATTTTTTGGGTGCTTTTCCGATCTGCAAAAATAATCCCTTTGTCACCCCTTTCTTTAATTTCGTGAAGGATCTCCATGGTAATCTGAAGTTTGGCGGAATCACTGATTAACTGAACCACGTTGACATTGGATTCAATGGAATGATCTACTAGGAAAGGATGATCTGAAATATCTCGAATCGCCCAGAGGGACTTCAACTTTTGATTTCGGCCATCTGTTCCCTCCAAATCTGTCTGGTTGGCTAATTCAATCTCTTGAATGTAGCGATTTAATTGTGTTGGTGGCATGATTTTGCACCGTATCGATCCTTCGTCATCGTGTTTGGCGGGTAAATCCTTGGCAACATCACTTTTTAGACGCCTTTTGATAAAATTACCAATACGTTTTCGGAGTAGCTGAGTCAGTTCAACTACATTGGTTTTTTCATTTTTCAAGGGATTTTGAAACTCTTTCGCAAAATCCTTGGCATTTCCGAGAAGACCAGGGGTGCAAAAATCCATAATACACCAAATATCCACGAGCGTATTTTCGACAGGCGTACCCGTCATGGCAATCTTAAGATCTGCCTTGATGGCTTTAGCGGCATTGGTAATGTAAGTACCCGGTGATTTTATTTTTTGAGCCTCATCCAGTGCCACCATAGCAAAATCCACCATGGCTAAAGTGGCTTGGTAGATTCGTAACATCTCATAATTGATCAACAAAATTTGTTTTTGTTGAAGTTGATCAGCTTCGGCACGATTTACTCCATGATTAAACTCTTTGGTAAGGGAATGACCATTGTATAAATTGATTAAGGGAAGACTTTGAGGATGGAAAAACTTTTTGTATTCCATCTCCCAGTTTTCAAGGAGGCTTACCGGAGCAACAATCAGATAGGGTTTATTTGAATCTCCTGTTGTTTTGGTGTGCCATTCGATAAAGTAAAGGAGTTGAAGCGTTTTGCCTAATCCCATGTCGTCAGCTAACAGACCACCACTGATATTTTCTCTGGAAAGGGACTGAAGCCAAGCGATTCCTTCCTCTTGGTGTTGTTTAAGATTTATTTCGGGATGAAGATTATCTAATTGGGAGAAACTATGCTCAAAAGATCCTTGGGAATTTTTTGATTCAATAAATTCGGTAAACTCCGCATTTTCCTTGATGATCAATACCTCTTTTCCCTCATTTTCTTCTTTAGGAGTGTATGGTTTTTTAGGATTCTCAAACTGCTTTTTTGCTATCTGAATAGCCGACCGTGCTTCACTGATGGGTATTTGGGTATCCTCCCAAATGATGTGATCTTCTTGATTTTTTTCAGCTTCTACAATAGACTGAATAAAGTCGTTTAAAATCTCCTCTGTTTTAAACAAAATTTGTTTATTCCCTAAAACCCGATCTTTTATCAAAACACCGGGTATCCATTCAGATTTATATGGACTAGCAAAAGGATAAAACTTGGGCTTGTATAAACCTATTTCTACAACACGATCGCTGTAAAATTGGGATAAATCAAATGCGTCATTGAAGAATTGTTCCGGCTGATCGATGATTTGTTGAATCAACGTCGGGTCCTCTACTTTTCTCAATCGTTTGACTTTATTCAATGCGTTTTTTTGATCCTCCGATAAGGAGACCCTGAGTGTCTTGCCCTCTCCTAATGTGACTGGATAGGTATCTTTTACTGTGGGATACCTATCAAACACCTGACCAAAACCAGATGGGGAGGGCTCAATTTGAGGAGATATTTGTAACTGATCATTTAAAAAATGAACGTCCAATTTGATTTTTTCGGGTATGTAAACTTCTTGATTCGCCAAGTAGGCATCAAGTCTGGTCGCTGTATTATGAGAAAGCGATTTTATGGATGAAAACTTGATCAGATTATGTTGAAAAGTTCTTTCGCTTTCGGGAAGACTATTGAACTCATCAAGAGCCTCACATAGTTCAAATTGAGTCTTGCTGAGCAGGAAGAAAGATTCGTCGATTTCAAGGAGCGGACCTTTCCTTTTAGCTGAAAACCTTGTTCCATTTGGTGAAAAATCATAGAATCCATACTTGAATTGAAAAGAATTTAGATTTAATTGTCCATCGGATTGAACATAGATTTCAAATGGATAATCCTCGGGTAAATCTAAAATTTGTTTGTTGATTCGACTAAGGCTGAGAAGATCATGTAGATCAACTTCAATCGAATATTCACTTTCATCTGCAAATCCATTTTCAATAAGTTCATTCAGAATGTAAAATTGCGCCTGAAATTGTTCTTGATGGACGTGCCAATTCACTACCTTGATTAATTCTTCGTTTGAATCAGTCAAAGTAAACGAGCAAGTATGTTTTTTTGAAAACGAATAACTAAATCTTAAGGACATTTTTTAGCCAATAGTTAAATACTTCTTCCCATTTTAATTCGCCGTCATGATACGGCTGCCTTCCTTCCTCATTGGTGTGGTTTATATAGCGACCTGATTTGTAAACAAGTTGTGATAAGCTACCATTTCTAAGTTCATTAATATTATTTAATTTATTGAGATTTGGTTTTAAATTTCCATTAACCTTGTAAGCATAAAAGGAATACCCCGGATCACTAAATGCAATAAGCATATAATCTTTAATATAAAAAACGAAAGCAGAAATTAGCCCAGGACCGTTAATCGTTCGGAATCTATTGATTATTATATCAGAAATTCTACTGTCATTTTTTAACATATTCTTGGTAAGAAATGAGCCATAAATTTTAAATGAGCCAATTTTAGATGCATGTTTTAACCAGAATTTCCTTCGTCGCTCATCAAAGATACAAATATTAAAAAATACATCGATAACTTGTTGTGTTATCCATTCATTTAAAATAATTTTTGCGTTTTGTATTTCCCTAATTTCTTCCTCAGTAACATTCGTTGTCATTTGCCATTTTTGTTTATTCTCAGGATCACCAATATACTTAAAAGCTAAATCTTTAATTAGGTTTCTTACTTCTATATTCCCTTTTTGATGTCCCAAAATTATAAGACTACTGATTAATAGGATACTAGTTTTGGACATTTGATGTTTTTCAAGTACTGGATCTATTTCATACAAATATTCAAAAAATTCTGTTTTTTTATATTCAAAATACGATAAAATAACTTTTGAAAAATAAGAAAAGGAAATCCATGAGTCGGGAACTTCTAAAAATTTAGTAACTTGTTCAATGGGTATTTTTTTCAAGAATAACTCAGTCCCCAATACAACATCTCCATTTTGAGGCTGAAAATATTTGATATTTTTTTGGATAGATTGAATGGTTTTTCGCTTGCTTTCAGCATTAGCTACTTTGGTCAAAACGAACCGACTAAGTTTGAGTAGTGAATTCCGATTTCGAGATTCCCAATTTGTCAGATAACAATTAAACAACCCATATATATACGCATCTCGCCAATTCCCTTCCAGTAGTCTAAAGACAGCATCGAGTTCTTGATCCGAATTAAAAATGGCTGAAAGGCCATTTTCTGAGTAATTTAACGCATACGTGAGTGTACGTAATTCACGCTTATCAAGGGAATACGAACCATTGGCAAATCCTGTTTTAAATTTTCGAACAATCGTAGATATTAAATTTTTGCTTGGCTCCGTGGGAAGACCAGGACCTATTTTTGTCACAATTTCCTGAAGTAGTAGCACACTGTCTTCATTAAGTTTGATCAAAGTCGGCGAAATTATGGACTTGGCCCTTTGCTGAAACGTGCTCGGAGAAAAATGAAATTGTAATATTTCGTTGATTGTTGCCATATTACTTCCGTCCTCCGTTCAACTTGCTCAATTGTTCAGTTAATTCCTCAAGTATATCCTCTTGTTTTGAAGATGCTCCCTCTAAAGCCTCAGCAGTTTTGGTAAGATTTTCAGTGTAAGTTCCTAAGAAAGAAGCCAAGCTTGTTGAAACGGCACTTTGATAATCTTTTAGTCCAATATTAATCTCTTGGAATACGTTTTGTAATCCTTTTTCAATGATACCAAACTTATTTGCATAGTCGTCCGCCACTTTTTTAGCTGTTTCGAGTGACTTTTGAAATTCTTGAATGGTTTCCGAGTTATTTTCCAAAAATTCATTCGAATAGCGAGAAAATATAACTTGAGACTCGCCAAAACGTGAGGTAGCACTATTAATGTCCTGTGAAATAGCTCGAAAAGCGACAATTACCCGTTCCAAGTTTTGTTGGGTATCAATTAGGTTGTTTGTTGTATTTGTGACCCCTAGTGATAAACCATTCATTTTTTCTATACTGGTATTGAAGGCACTTATCAAGTTCTCTGAAAATTGAAGATTTACATTCTGCTCTTTGATTAACCCTTCTTGTCCTTTTTGCAAATCACCCACCCGGTCCTTTAAGATTTTAGACATTTCATCAATCTGATTTTTCATTTGGATAGTTGCTTCATTTGATTGAAGGATGGTATTATTAGAAATAACCTTGAATACTTCTTGAACCGCTCTTAAGTTTTCATTCAGATTATCAGTCATAACCTGAAGTTTTGAGGGGAAATCGAGTAAAGCACCTCCTGCTTGCCCAAGTAGTTTGGCCAGATCCTCCATTTCCTTCTTGGTATCTCCACTAACAGAATTTTTAAAATCCTCAATCATTTTTCCAAGTGAATCCTGAAGATCCTTCACAATATTCTGGGTCATGTCGGTTGCTGGGTCTTGAAGCTTTTTGCCTAGGTTTTCAATTTCGTTTCGAACTAGGCGTAACTCAGCTACCACCCCACCAGCCGGATTATTGATAATTTCCTCGAAGCCAGAGGATATAGTAATCGCTAAATCTGTAGAAAAGCTTTGTAAAGAGTTGGATTGTTTTCTAGACTCTTCATAAATATCGCGAAGGAGGTTCCCCGGTTTTATCAAATTTCCGTTTTCATCTTTTGTTTGAAAGTCTTGTTGAATGGAAAGTAGAACTTCAGTTAGCCTCTGGATGGCAATGGTTTCATCACTCAGTACACCTTCTTGCAATTCTTTCCTTTTAATATTGGTCCAAAAAGAAAAAATTACCAACAAGAAAACCCCAAAGATGGAGACGATAAAAGCGGTTTTTAAGCCGTTCATTAGCTCAGGGATACTCTTTTCAATATCGTTTCCATCAAAATTCCATAGACCAATGGCGATACCTAAAAAGGTAAATAGAATACCAAGAGTAGGAAAAAGATGAGGAATAAAATCAAACAAATGTTCATTATTATTATCCTTGGTTCGTTTCCAAATGTAATAGGCGGCCCAAATGGCAAACCCTGAAATAACCAAAAATCCTAATAAAATTTCAATGCTCATGGTTAGTCGATGTTTTTAAGTGCTTCGTTGATAATGGCTTCACTGGTGGTTACAATTCTGAATTCAACACGTCGAGATTTATCATTGTCTATTGGCTTATTAGATTCGTAGGATAATTTGAAGTTTTTATCAATCGTCCTCCCGTAGGATAATCCGTTGGCTGTAAGCCAGTATTGAAGCCTTTTTTTATCCTTAGGTTTTAAGTTGGTAAAGTATCTTTGAGATCTTAAAAAGGCCAGTACATTTCGTGCTCGGTCTTGAGAAAGTTTCATATTATCAATATAAGGGTCCCCCGTGAGTCCGATAGGGTTGGTATCGGTATGGCCTTCAATTCTAATCTCAGCTATTTTATCTTTGTATTTCTTTTGCATGACAACAGATAAATATTTGGGTAGAAAATCTATTAAAATAGATTGAAAATAAGGAGTAATCTCAGATTTACCAGTGGGAAACAACACTTGAGGGTTAGTGAACTTTATCGATAAATCATTATCTAATTTTAAATTCCATTTTTTAAAATCATCCTTGAAAGCTTCTTTGAGTTCATTATATAAAGCTACCTTAGATTCCTCATAGTCTTTAAAAAGTTGATTTTGCTGTTTTTGCTTTTTCTCCACTAAAGCCATATAGGATATGGACATAAAAAGGAAAATGACCATTAAGACGGTCATGAGATCGGCTAAAGGTATCCAATGACTCTCTTTATTTGTTCCTGCCATAAAGGTTAATCACGTTCACAAAACTATTTAACGAAAAAATACAAATTACCCCGGAATTTTCGAATAACCTTCGATTTCAATCTAAAACGATTCAAATAGGGTATTTTTACGGTAGCATACCGTAAAAATACCCTACTAAAACCCAATTGAGATTTAAGGTAAAGCATTTTCATTTCTTTAATGACCTCAGCAAAGTTAAATTCCTCATAACCCAAGGTAAAACCGGGAGCAATGGGTTGACCAAAATCACTATAATTCTGCGGCCCTGTCCAGCCGTTCTTCGAATAATAGGTTTTTGCGTAAAATGCCATAATGATGTTGTAGTTAGGATGATAGGAAAAATGGAATACCGGTTGAATTAGAGGCTACTTCCCGAATCCAATCATTTTCCATTCCCAAAATACGGCAAGATGGTAGATTTCCCAAGGAAAAATCAGTGTATTTATTAAACGGTAAACCCGTAGGGGCGAAACGCTTTCGCCCCAGTATCCATTCACATTGGATTCGCCCCAGTATCCATTCACATTGGATTCGCCCCAGTATCCATGGGCTTCGGATTTTGCACACCATGATTCCAAAAAAATCCCCCCATCCGGGCGAAACAACAAAATTGCCATTTATCACACCGGGGCGAAAGCGTCAAAATTGCCGGTTGATACCCCGAGGCATTGAATTTCCCACACCCCGTAGGGGCGAAATGCTTTCGCCCCGGTATCCATGCGCATTGAATTATTTAATTGCCGTATCATACCGTTCGCGTGATACATCAAAATTGCCATTTAACGCACCGGGGCGAATTCGTCAATATTGCCATTTGATACCCCGGGGCGAAAGCATTTCGCCCCTACATGGATTTATCAATATAATGGGTCATTTATTTCAATTTTCGCCCCGGTATCCACACGCGGGGATTTTCGCCCCCGCCATCAGGCACACAAAAAAACCACCCCAGAATCTGAAGTGGTTTACGTGGAGAAGATCGGGCTCGAACCGACGACCTCTTGAATGCCATTCAAGCGCTCTAGCCAACTGAGCTACATCCCCATTAAGAATCACAAAAATAGGGCAAGCCAAAGTAGCTTCCAAACAATTCGCTAAAATTTTGTTTGTACTGCCTTGACAAACCGCTTTTTCCAATACGCATCGTTCAGGTTGTCGATTCGTACCCCCTTACTCGTAGAGGAATGAATGAACCGAATTCCCGCCTCTTTATCCTTTTCAACGATCAACCCAGAATGATTAATCTTTGAACCTGTGGTCTTGAAAAAGACCAAATCCCCCACCTGCGTTTTGTCGATCGGAATTTCAGGAAAATGAAGCGCCTGCTGAGCCGATTGACGCGGAATCGTGATCCCGATGTGTTGAAAACTGGTGAATAACAACCCCGAACAGTCCATCCCTTGCCGGGTAGTCCCGCCGTAGCGGTACGGCGTTCCGACATAGTGTTCTGCGGCCTTAATGAGGGCTTTACGATCAGACGACAAGGGGGTTGTGCGTTTGCTACAACCTACCAAAAATATGCCTACCGCACCGAAAAGCCCAACCCAAGGTCTCATTTTTTTGCTTGATTCATTTTTTCATATACCCACATCAAAATGCCATCTTTCAACCCCAAATCAGGCACCACCATGTGGGAAGCATCCGCCCACCGCATGGCGGAAAGGTAAATTTCAGAGGCATGTAAAATAACGTCGGCACGGTCGGGATTCATCTTCAATTTATGAATTCGTTCTTCCTCCGAAAAGCTAGTCAGGTAGCTCTGGGCTTTGACCAAATTATCCAACGTAGCCCTGCCTTGGTCATCCTTTTCAACAAAATCGAACAACTTGGTGATATTCCCCCCAGTACCAACGGCCCAAAGGACCGAATTGGCAGGTTTATTGTCATAAATCCACTGCTGAATTTTTTTCCAAACTTCCTTCGAAACGCGCCCTTCCAATAAACGAACCGAACCAATTTTAAACGATTCGGAGTTGATTTTTCGGTGACCTTGGTAAATATTCAATTCCGTCGAACCACCCCCTACGTCAATGTGAAGGTACGTTTGTTTGGGATCCAAAATCTTAACGATCACATTGTTGATCAGTTCTGCTTCCCGCTCTCCTGAAATCAGGTGGATGGTCATACCCAATTCCAGCTGCACCCGCTCCACTATATTTTGTCCATTTTCTGATTCTCTCAACGCCGAGGTAGCACAGATCATGTAGGCATCCACTTCATGCAGCTCCATCAATAATTTATAAATCGTCAGGAGTTTTTTTAGTTTAGCTTCGGTTTGGTATGTAATTTTGCCCGTGGAAAAGACATCATGACCTAAACGAAGCGCATAGCGAACGTACTCTACTTTTTTGAAGCTAATTTTGCCTTCATCGGTTAAAACCGAGCTAATTTGCATGCGTGCTGCGTTGGAGCCAATATCAATGGCAGCTATTTTCATAATGGGTCGTTTGTTGTCAGGCACAAAAATAGAATAATTATCTCAAACCCATGGACACATGATTTCATTTCAGTCAGAAGATATCAAATTCCCTTTCACCAAAAGACAAGTCTACAAGCACTGGCTTAAATCACTGGTGGAAACGTATGGCAAGCAAGTAGGTGAATTAAACTATCTTTTCCTGACCGATGAGGGGTTATTGTACTATAACCAATCGTATTTAAACCATGACACCTACACCGATATCATCACGTTTGACACTTCCGAAGAGGACGATTTAATCGAAGGCGATATTCTCATTTCCATCGACCGAGTCCGAGAAAATGCCATCCACTACCAAGTTGAATTCGAAACCGAGCTGCGACGGGTCATGTCGCACGGCGTTTTGCACTTGTGTGGCTTTCGGGATAAGTCGGCAGAAGAAAAACACGCCATGCGAGAAGCCGAGAATCGGGCGCTGGAATTGTTCCCAGCCTAGCGTATTACTTCACTTCATCGACACTTCCAGTGTTTTGATCCATTGATTTCAGCAGCCTCCTAAACTTTCTTGAACAGAAAGTATCATACCGACATACCTTTTATAATTTACATTCATGCGCTATATTTTTACCCTATTGTTGGGGATGATGTTTTCGAGCTCGCTGCAAGCTCAACAGTTAACCGTTTCCGGCCGATTACTTGATGCACAGGATCAAAGCCCGATCATTGGGGCGGCGGTCAGTTTGGTTTCAGCACGAGACACGACCCGAACGTGGGGGAATTTTTCCGATTTGGAAGGGAATTTTTCGGTGGTAGTCCCGCGGTCCGGAAATTTTATTTTAAAAATCTCATACGTGGGATATCAGCCGATCCGACGCAACGTACAAATCAATGAAAATCAAAATCTAGGCAATATCACCCTCAAAACGGATGCTAAATTGCTGGATGAAGTAACCGTAGCCGGCAAACAAGTGCGGGCAGAGCAAAAAGGTGATACAACCCAATTTAATGCCGACGCCTACAAGGTCAATAAGGACGCCTCGGCAGAAGATTTGATCACCAAGATGCCCGGATTTTCCAACCAAAATGGCCGGATCGAGGCGCAAGGTGAAACCGTCCGGCGGGTGACAATCGATGGACAAGAGTTTTTTGGCGAAGATGCCAATGCGGCGCTGAAAAATTTACCAGCCGAAATTATTGAAAAAGTACAGGTGTTTGATCGCCTGAGTGACCAAGCTCAATTTTCAGGATTCAATGATGGAAATACAGAAAAAAGCATCAACATTGTGACCCGATCAGGAAAGAATAACGGTCAATTTGGGAAAGTATTCGGAGGCTATGGCACAGACCAAACGTACAGCGGTGGCGGAAATATCAACTATTTCAAAAAAGCCCGCCGAATTTCGATCATTGGACTGACCAACAATGTTAACATTCAAAATTTTGCTACCGACGACCTCCTAGGCGCTTTGGGAAGTACAAACAACCGCGGTGGCGGCGGTGGCGGTGGTGGCCGAAGCTGGGGCGGCGGCGGCGGTGGCGCACAAGATTTCTTGGTCAGCCCGACCGGTGGTATTACCCGTACGCATGCATTGGGAATCAATTATTCAGATCAATGGGGTAAAAAAGCCAAAATCAGTGCAAGTTATTTTTTAAATGATGCGGCTACCCAAACTCGTGTCGAACTCAACCGTTTGCTCTTCTTACCCAATCAGTTGACGCAAGAATATACAGAAACCAACGTGGGAGATCGAGACAATGCCAATCACCGTTTTTCAGCTCGTTTGGAATACAACCCCACCATGCGCGACCAAATTATCTTTAGCCCAAGAGGTAGCTGGCAGGGTAACCAATCCTTCACTACATTGACTGGCGAAAACCAAGCGAATAACCAATTTGTCTCCAGCTTAGCGACACTTCGCTCATCCGATGGACAAGGCTGGTCCACCAATACTTCGCTATTGTATAGCCATAGAATGGAAAAGCGAGGAAGAACCATCTCCGCCAATGTAGGGGTGAACATCAACGCCAACCTAACCGATGGGACCTTGATGGCTGAAAATCGTTTTGCGCGACTTAGCGAAGAAGAAATCATCGATCAAATTTCGTCCAACACAACCCGTCGAAATTCATACAGCTTGCGCACTGATTATACCGAACCCTTGAGCGAAAAAGCTCAGTTGCGGATTGGGTATGAAGGATCCTGGACGCTCAATTCTGCCGACCGGCAGACCTCCGATTTTGACGAAGCAACCAATGGATATACCCTTTTGAACCGAACATTAACCAACGTTTTTTCGAGCGATTATAACCTCCACCGGGGGAGCACGTCCATTCGGGTAAATTCAGGAACCAAATTCATGATGAATGCCAATGTATCGGTGCAAACGGCTACGCTGACGGGGGATCAAACGTTCCCATTTGCCTTTGATCTTTCCCGCAATTTCCTGAATGTATTACCCTCTGCATTTTTGCGGTACAATATAGATAATGCAAAGAATTTCCGATTTTTCTACAGAACCAACGCCAATGCACCAAGCATAAACCAATTGCAACCGGTCATCGACAACAGCAATCCTTTGCAGTTACGGGCTGGGAATCAGGATCTGGAACAAGAGTATAGCCACTCGGGCTCGCTGCGTTATAGCGCTACGAATATCAAGAAAGGTACGTCGTTCTACGCCAATTTGAATTCGAGTATTGTGTTGAACAACATCACAAATGCGACCTTGATAGCCGCCCGGGATACCCTGATCCAAGGCGTCTTGTTAAATCGGGGCTCGCAGCTCACCCGACCCGTCAATTATGGCAATAGCTGGAATATCCGGTCCTTTACCACCTACGGATTTCCCGTCACGGCGTTGAAAAGTAATTTGAATGTCAATGGTGGGGTAAGTTACACCTTGACGCCCGGGTTGACCAACGGCCAAGAAAACCTCGCCCAAAACACCACGCTAAACGGAGGCCTAGTGCTCAGTTCCAATATAAATGAATACATCGATTACTCCATTTCGTACCAAGGAAATTACAGCTTAATCCGCAATAGCCTTCGTCCAGATGCCAACAATAACTTTTTCACACAAAATGTAAGCGGAAAAGTAAACCTACAAAGCAAAAAAGGAGCCATTTTTCAGTTGGAGTCCAACAGTACAACCATTCGGGGACTTGGGGAAGGATTTGATCGGACCTTTACGCTCGTGAATGCCTCCGTCGGACAAAAATTTGGAAAAGACAAACGGGCCGAGGCGAAGTTAACCACGTTTGACTTATTGAATCAAAACAATGCCATCGCCCGTCAACTCACAGAAGCCTTCGTCGAGGATACACGCTCCTTGATTCTTCAACGGTATGTCATGGTTACGGTCACGTACTTTATTCGGAATTTTAGATAACCTCAAGATCGTTTCGTAAAACAAAAAAACCGCGTAAAGCGGTTTTTTTGTTTTGGAGGAATACGCGGTTAGGCTTTTCGGACAAATTCAGACTTGAGCGCCATTGCACCGAATCCATCGATCTTGCAGTCGATATTGTGATCACCTTCTTTCAACCGGATGTTTTTCACTTTTGTGCCCGCTTTGATTGACTTTGGTGCACCCTTGACGGGTAAATCTTTGATTACGGTAACCGTATCCCCATTTTGCAATACAGTACCCAAGGAATCCTTCACCACAAGGCCTTGCTCTTGGTCATCCGCAGGATCCCATTCAAACCCACATTCTGGGCAAGCAAAGGAAGTTTCCCCCAAAGAATACCCATAGGGGCATTGGCATTGAGGACAGGGTTGTAATTCGTCAGTCATACAAGTAAGTAGTTAGTTAATATAGAGGTCGATGTAAATACAGCAGCCATGTGGGTTTTTATCCGATCCGCGTGCGCAAGGCGGTTTCATTTTTGATTTCACTCATGACGAAAATGCTTTGTGTGCTGCCGATGTTATCCAGGGAAGCTAGTTTATTCATGATAAAATTTTGATAAGCCTTCATATCCGTCACCACGACTTTGATCATAAAATCATAATCGCCGGAAATATTCAAACATTCCATGACCTCCTCCATGCCTTTTATGGCTTCGACAAATTGCACACCAGCCTCCCGTGCATGCTCTTTCAGCCGGATATTGCACAGCACCATTAAATCTTTCCCAATCTTATCCCGATCAACAAGCGCGACATATTTCCGGATAACCCCTTCTTGTTCAAGACGCTTAACGCGTTCGTACACGGGCGTGGGTGAAAGATGAAGCCGACCAGCCAACTCTTTGGTGGTTAACTTGGCATCTTCTTGTAAATACCGTAAAATATCACGATCAATATCATCCAATTTATGCGACATTTTCCATAACTTTAGATATTTTATAATACTAAAGGAACAAATTTAGATATTTTATCTAAAATCACACCAACCTAGGCTATTAATTATCTACAAACATGTAGATTTGCAGCTGAATTTTTGATAAAATCGACATGGCAAATAAAATTGGAATTCGAGAAGCTTTGGCTCACCGTATCTTGGTCCTGGATGGTGCAATGGGCACCATGATCCAACGGTATCGTTTGGAGGAATCGGATTATCGAGGGGAACGGTTTGCCCAGTGGCATATCCCGTTGAAGGGAAACAATGATTTATTGACCCTGACACGGCCCGATGTCATTCAAGAAATTCATGCGGCTTACTTAGAAGCCGGCGCTGATATCATTGAGACCAATACCTTTTCAGGAACCACCATTGCCATGGCAGATTACGAAATGGAGGAACTGGTGGAAGAATTGAACCGGGTCTCCGCGCAAATCGCCAAAGAAGTTGCAGATCAATTCACAGCAAAAGACCCCTCCAAGCCTCGGTACGTCGCAGGTTCGATCGGACCTACCAACCGAACGGCCTCCCTCTCCCCGGATGTCAATAATCCAGGGTACCGTGCAGTCACGTTTGATCAACTGGTGGCTACCTACCACCAACAAGTTAAAGCCTTGGTGGAAGGCGGTGTTGATGTGCTTTTAGTCGAAACGGTCTTCGATACATTAAATGCAAAAGCGGCGCTCTATGCCATCGACCTTTTTATACAAGAAGAACGACTCCGCTTGCAGGATCCGCTCTACGAGATTCCAATCATGGTTTCCGGCACAATTACCGATGCCTCGGGAAGAACGCTTTCCGGTCAAACCACCGATGCCTTCCTTACGTCCATTTCCCACATGCCGTTGTTGTCGGTAGGACTCAACTGTGCACTCGGTGCGGATCTCATGCGGCCGTATGTACAGATTTTAGCCAAAGATTCCCCTTTTCCCGTTTCTGCCCATCCCAATGCTGGTTTACCCAACGAAATGGGGGACTACGATCAAACAGCTACCGAAATGGCTGTCATTGTGGAAGATTTCCTTCAAAATCAGTACCTGAATATTATCGGGGGCTGCTGTGGTACCACACCGGCCCACATTCGAGCCATGGCCGAAGCCGCAGCTCGGTACGCGCCACGTCCTTTACCCACATTAACTCCCTACCTGACCTTGTCTGGGCTCGAGGTAATGAAAGTGACCGAAACCACCAACTTCATCAATGTGGGTGAACGATGCAATGTGACCGGTTCTAAAAAATTCGCACGGCTTATCCGAGATCGAAAATTTGAAGAAGCCTTGGCCATTGCCCGCGAGCAAGTGGAAAATGGAGCCCAAATTATTGATGTCAACATGGACGAAGGCATGATCGATGGGGTGGACATGATGACCACTTTTCTGAATTTAATTGCCTCCGAGCCCGATATTTCCAAAGTACCCATCATGATCGATTCCTCCAAATGGGAGGTAATTGAAGCCGGGCTCAAGTGTGTTCAGGGAAAAGCCATTGTCAATTCCATATCCCTCAAAGAAGGTGAGGCTAAATTCAAAGAACTCGCCCACAAAGTTCGTGCGTATGGTGCCGCGACGGTCGTCATGGCTTTTGATGAATTAGGCCAAGCCGACTCGTATGAACGTCGGATCGAAATTTGCGCGCGAGCGTACCGGATCCTGGTGGATGAAGTGGGTTTTCCGCCCCAAGACATTATTTTTGATCCCAATATTTTAACTGTTGCTACGGGAATCGAGGAACATGCCAACTACGCGTTGGATTTTTTCAAGGCAACCCAATGGATCAAACAAAATCTTCCGTTGGCTAAAGTTTCGGGGGGAGTATCCAATATTTCGTTCTCTTTCCGAGGAAATGAACCCATTCGCGAGGCCATGCACACGGCCTTTCTGTACCATGGCATCAAGCACGGACTGGACATGGGGATTGTGAATGCAGGTCAAATCGGGATTTATGATGAGATTCCTGCAGACATGCTGACCTACGTAGAAGATGTGCTATTGAACCGAAGTTCGGAAGCCACTGAACGCTTGGTGGAGTTTGCCGAAACGGTCAAACATCAAGGGGCATCCAAGCAAGAAACCGACAAACTAGCTTGGCGCGAGATGCCGGTTAAAGAACGACTCTCCCATTCCTTGATCAAAGGCATTGCGGATTTTATTGATGAGGATGTGGAAGAATGCCGGCATTTATTCAGTCGCCCCTTGGAAGTCATCGAAGGGCCATTAATGGATGGGATGAGTATTGTGGGGGATCTATTTGGGGAAGGAAAAATGTTTTTACCCCAGGTGGTTAAATCGGCACGCGTTATGAAAAAAGCGGTAGCTTATTTAACGCCATTTATTGAGGAAGAAAAATCAGCTGGTGCTACAGCAGGTAAAATCTTGTTGGCGACGGTCAAAGGCGACGTTCATGATATCGGAAAAAATATCGTAGGGGTCGTATTGGGCTGTAATAACTATGAAATTATCGACATTGGGGTGATGGTACCGATGGAGAAAATCCTAGCTGAAGCCAAAAAACACCAAGTCGATATCATTGGATTAAGCGGTCTGATTACCCCTTCACTTGACGAAATGGTGGAAATCGCTAAAGAGATGGAGCGCCAGGGCATGACACTCCCACTTCTCATCGGCGGCGCCACAACGTCCCGCATCCACACCGCAGTCAAAATTGACCCCCATTATTCTGGACCTGTGATTCATGTCTTGGATGCCTCACGATCAGTTCCCGTGGCCGGAAAATTACTTCAAAATGAGCAAACCAACGAAGAGCTCTTCCAAGATATCAAAGCAGAATATGCCCAATTGCGCCTAGACCACGCAGCCCGCTCCAAAGCCAAGGATTATTTGGCGTGGGAAGAGGCTCAAACCAATAAAGCCTCGTTCGACTGGTCAAGTTATCAACCGCCCGTTCCGGCTCACCTAGGCGTTCAGGTGTTTGAGAATTACGATTTAGCTGAAATTGTACCCTATATCGATTGGACACCCTTTTTTCAAACGTGGCAACTACACGGGAAATACCCCGCCATTTTACAAGATAAAATCGTAGGAGACGAGGCACAAAAATTGTTTGCCGATGCCAAAGCTCTGCTGGCTGATATCGTGGAAAATAAAAAACTAGGCGCCAATGCCGTCATTGGCTTTTGGGAAGCGCAATCTTCGGGAACGGACATTCAATTACCTACAGAAAATACAACCTTAATCCACCTACGTCAACAAGGCAAAAAGGCTGCCCACCTGCCCAATTTGGCTTTATCGGATTACATTGCTCCGGTGGAGTCTGGCGTGAAAGATTACATCGGTGGATTTGCTGTCACGGCGGGTATTGGCATTGAAAAACTTCTCGCACGATACGAAGCTGAATTTGATGATTATCAAAGCATTATGGTCAAAGCCTTAGCCGACCGTTTGGCGGAAGCTTTTGCCGAATTAATGCATGAGCGTGTCAGACGAGAATTTTGGGGCTATGAAACAGGAGAAAAATTAAGCAACGAGGAGTTAATCAAAGAAAAATACCGTGGAATTCGTCCGGCCCCCGGCTATCCGGCTTGCCCCGACCACACCGAAAAATCCAAATTATTTTCATTGTTGCAAGCAGAACAAATCGGCATTGAATTGACGGAAAGTTTTGCGATGTATCCAGCAAGCTCAGTGAGTGGATGGTATTTTTCGCATCCGGAAAGCAAGTATTTCCCGGTGGGTAAAATAGGAAAAGATCAAGTGGAGTCGTATGCGCAACGAAAAGGACAAAGCTTGAACTGGGCCGAACGGTGGTTAGCACCTGTTTTGAATTATACGTAAGTAGCCCGATTAGTCAAGAGGTGCGATCTCAGCAAACTGTTTGAGCACCTCTTGTATTCTTCTTCGCGAGACGGGGACTTTTTCACCATTCATCAATTGCACCCACCCCGCTCTACTTTCTAATTCTATACGCTTGATATAACACCGATTGATTAGAAATTGACGGTGGATTCGAATAAAAAACTGCTCATCTAAATTCGCTTCGTGGACCCCTAAAGTAGTGGAAGAAACTCGCTTGGTTCCATTGGCCATGACAAAAATCGTGTAATTCCTAAACGCTTGGAGATAAACAATGTGGGATAATTGTAAAGGTGTCATGTGAGAGGATATTAGTTCACAAAGCTACCTCGAAAACTCCCGCATAATCAAGGGGAAAACAACCCGATTCCATACCGTAAAAATACGCTTTCTGGAGATGTGTAAATTTCCTGTTTCCCCCTTTTTCGGCCAAATCAAAGCATTCCTCCTCATTATTTTGTTGGACAAAATCAAAATTTATACATTTGATTTCAATCTAAACCTTTGTCCCAAAATATGAAAAATCAAGCTCAGGGAAAACGAATGACTCGGCAGGAGGCTGAAGAATGGCGTACAAATTGGAAAAAATCATGTGCAGAAGGTGCTAGGTTATCGGAGAAAACACCCCCAGGATTCTTACTTGACCGCGCTACAGTAGAACGAATATTAGCCCAAGGAGCGGAATTGGAGGGCCTTTGGGTTTCGTTCGGACAAAAAGAACCCAGCGGAGAATTGCGGTTAATTTTGCAAGGCTATACCGGAGAAGGCGAACCATTTTTTCACCGCGATGCAGCAGAAGACGAAGAGGAAATTTATGACGACTTTGGCACCTGCTGTCCTAAAAAAAGCTAGATTAGGGGTTTAATACCTCGTATGAATTCCTTTCAGATTTACCTTTTTCTTCTGGCTTGTACGTGCATCACAGGTTTAATTCAATGGCAACGTGTAGATCCAGTCGTTCAATGGATCATTCTCTTGGTTCATTTCACCTTATTTATTGAAGCGAGTGCCTACTACTTAATGCATGAATTGAAACAACCTGCCACGTTCCTCTATCATTTTTCTAGTCCGATCACACTGGGTATTTGGCTGATATATTTCGCTCGCCGTGGATTTCCAATCCGGTGGGTGTGGGTCATGGGGGGTATTTTTGTTCTGTTTCATTGCTCAACCTCCATTTGGCTTACCTTACAGGTGAGTAATTCACCCAGCAATGCGTTACGGGCCACCTTTTTGATAGGATTGGGGATTTGGTCAATGAATAAAATTTTCAATGACTTAGAAGAAGATAACCTACTGCGTATCCCCCATTTTTGGATATCCTTGGGTCTCCTGGTTTTCTACAGCGGATCCTACGTTTACCTTGGATTACAAAGTTGGTTAATGAAAGATCAAATGGCTTTGGCTTCTTGGCTTCATTATTATCTTTTATTTGGTCTCAATATTATTTTTTATAGTTCACTCTTGGTTTCATTTTTATGCCAAAAGAAAATTTAGATATTTTAATTTTTATACTGCTAGGAACCCTGTTCATAATTTCGCTGCTCGGCATTGTCATGATGCTTTCGTTTCGGTACCAGAAACGCAAAATGAATCACCGCGCTGAAGTATTTAAATTGCAAACAAAGTTTCAACAAGAACTTCTCGAAACGCAAATTGAGGTTCAAAATGCGACCTTACAACATGTCGGGCGTGAGCTCCATGACAATATTGGTCAACTCGTGTCCTTGACCAAACTACATACCCATACCCTAGAGGTTTCGCCACTCAATGGAGAACAAACCGAAACCATTCATCAAATTGAATCCTTACTCAGTGAAACGTTGCATGAAGTTCGTCAACTAACCAAAAGCTTGGATGGTGATTTTGTCAAAGATTTTGGTTTTCTGCCGAGTTTGGAAAATGAATTAAATCGGATTGAAAAAACCAAGCGGATCAAGACCTCACTGACAATTTTGGCATCTGGATTTCAGTTAGGCTACCAATCTGAACTCATTCTGTTTCGGATCATGCAGGAAATATTCCAAAATACGTTGAAACATGCATGGGCAAAACACATCACGGTTACGATACAACAAGAAAAAACTTGGCTGATCACGGTACAAGATGATGGGAAAGGATTTAATTTAGCCGATCAAAACGCCACCTTAATCACGTCCGGCGCTGGTTTACGGAATATCCGCCGACGAGCCGAACTCATCGGTTTCCAAGCGGAATGGTTCAGTAAGCCCGGAGAAGGGACCTTAATCCAGTTAACTCAAACCGCGAAACATGAGCCTCAACAAGAAAATCGTTATCGTCGATGACCATGAATTATTTGTCCAGGGATTGGAGGGACTTGTCAACCGTGTCCCGCATTTTGAAGTCATTTACACCGCATCTGACGGCCTGGATTTAATGGAAAAATTACCAAAATTACCTCTACCCGATTTAATTTTACTCGACATCAATATGGCCCCTGTTGACGGCTTTGAAACCGCACAGTGGCTTGCCAAAGTATACCCAAAAATTCCGTTTCTTGCTTTATCCATGCATGATGACGAAAAAAGTATCATTCAAATGCTTCGACATGGAGCAAAAGGGTATTTACTCAAGGGATGTAAGCCTGCGGAGCTTTCTATGGCAATGGAGCAAGTAACCCAACATGGTTTTTATTACTCGCAACTCACAACAAACGCTCTGCTCAGCCAAGACGCCGAAAGCCCTAAAGTCATACCGCGTACAGAACAGGAACCGTTATCCGACAGGGAATACCAATTCATTCAACTTTGCGCAACAGATCAAAACTACGGGGAAATCGCAGCCGCCATGTTTGTAAGTGCCCGAACAATCGAAAACTACCGGGAATCAGTTAGTCGAAAATTCGGGGTAAAAACCCGAGTCGGGATTGTTCTGGAGGGCATTCGGCGCGGGATCATTAGTTTGTAACCCGACTTTCAAGGTACCGTTTGATTTTATCACGGAGTACCTCGTTGATCTTTTTATACGATTCAAAGGTCCAGCCCGCTATATGGGGAGTAATAAACACCGAAGGATGCTGAACTAGGGCATCAAACGTTTGTTTTTGCTCCCCAACTAGGGTACCCACTTTTTCATTCTCAAGCACATCCAAACACGCGCCTAGGACTTTTTTACGTTCAAGTGCGGCAACAAGCGCTGCTAGGTCGACCAATTCACCACGGGCGATGTTGCAAAAGTAGATCGGCTTGGTAAAGGATTGAAAAAAAGAGGTTGAAACGGAACCTACAGTTTCTGACGAAAGAGGAATGTGCAAACTGACTATATCTGCCTTTTGATAAATTTCAGCCATGGTACATTCTTTGATGAATTGATTGCCAAATCCATACCGGTATTTATCATAAGCTAAAACCTGACACCCAAAAGCCACAAGGCGCTCTGCTGTGGCTTGTCCATTGTGACCAAAACCGATGATGCCGACAGTTTTTCCAAATAACTCTTCCCCCCGATTGGCCTCTCGACGCCAAATGCCATTTTTCACTTCGGCAGTCGCTTGTGGAATTCGGTTGAACAGTGACAATAACATCCCAATCAAATGTTCGGCGACGGCCACACGATTGCCTTCGTTGGCAGAAAACACCGCGATATTCCGCGCTGCACAAGCCTCCAAATCGATCAAATCGAGCCCGGCACCGGCACGCCCGATAAAATGAAGTCGAGGAGCTAATTGCAAAAATTCAGCGTCGATCTCAAATTTACTTCGGATAATCAAGCCGTCGTATTCTTTGACCATCTCCTTAATCTCTTCCATGGAAGCCTTCGGAAAATAATCTACTTCCAAACCCAATTCTAGGGGCATTTGCACAATTGAATCGTGCATCTCATCGACAATAAGGACCTTCATGATATAGATAAACGTAATTCTGCGTAACTTTGAGCAAATTTACCATTGTCGTTTTAAAAGCGCGCACACTATGACTGAAAACTTACCGCTGGTGGGCATCACATTGGGTGATATCAACGGAATTGGACCCGAAGTAATCATCAAAGCCCTAGCTCAACTTCGGATGAATCGTATTTGCATCCCCATCATCTATGGATCCGGCAAACACCTCAGTAAGTATAAAAATATATTATCGTTTCGCGATTGGACATTCGTAACTATCGCTCACCCCAAAGAGGCGAAAGAAAAGCAAATCAACCTGATCAACTGCTGGTCGGGGGAGTTTTTTGATTTAGAATTGGGTAAAGCTACCGAAAACGGAGGCAAACTTGCCTTCTTGAGCCTACAAAGAGCAACAGATGATCTAAAAAAAGGGTTAATCGATGCCATTGTCACAGGCCCGATCAATAAAGATACCATGCAGCAGGAAGCCTTTGCTTTCCCCGGCCATACGGAGTATTTTGGCGATCAATTTCAGGTGAAGGAACCTCTGATGTTTCTCGTGAGCGAGTACCTTAAAGTAGCGGTTGTCACCGGTCATTTACCGTTAGAACAGGTCAAATCCAAACTGACCGCCGCACTAATTCAACAAAAATTGGATACCATGTTGGTTTCCTTGAAACAAGATTTTGGCAAATCCAAACCCCGAATAGCTGTTTTGGGTCTCAATCCACACGCAGGTGAAAATGGATTATTGGGTCGAGAGGAAATTGAGATCATTCAACCGGCGATCGAATCCCTCCGGGTAAAAGGAAATTTGGTGTGGGGGCCGTTCCCCGCCGATGGCTTTTTTGCCTCCCAACAATACAAACAGTTTGATGCCGTATTGGCTATGTACCATGACCAGGGATTAACGCCGTTTAAAATGTTAGCGTTTGAAGATGGAGTAAACTTTACAGCCGGTCTCCCCATCATTCGGACCTCACCCGACCACGGAACAGCCTATGCTTTGGCTGGCAAAAACGAAGCGGATGCAGGTTCCATGATGCACGCCATCTACCAAGCCGTCGATATTCATAAACGACGAGTGGAATTCAAAGCATTGGATGAAAACTCACTGCGCCATAAAAATTTAGGCATTGAACGACCACGGCGCGAAAGATAAAGTCAACTCCAAGTAACTTCCTCGAGAGGCAATCGAATATAAGTTGAATTCCAAACCACAAAAGGGAGGTAAATTGCCGTCGACCGTAAATATTTGTGACCTAAAATGGATTGTAATAAATGAATATCCATGCCAGATTCTAAACTGTGAACTGAAAATGAATGGCGCAACGTATGGAAGGTTGCCTCTGCATTATAGCCAGCCTTTTCCAAACAACTGTGAAACATCAGCTGAACGCTCCGGGGCGTCATGGCTTGGTGTTTGGTATTTTCAAACAAGAAATTTTGTGGATTGTATTTGGCAAAATATTCCTCCAATAGACGGGCTAAGTCCGGGAAAATCCGGAGGGTCATGATTTTAGTCTGATCGTGAGGTATGGTAAAAGTAAGCTGTTGGAGGGAAATGTGTTCAGGTTTTAAAGCAAGTAGAATACTAAGACTTAGCCCAAAATTATAGGTGAGACATAGCATTAATTTATGTTTCAAATTGCTAGTCGACTGAATAATTTGTTGAATTTCTGTTCTTTTGAATATATGAATATCACGCTGTTCGATGAGTTTACCTGTCGATTTTATTTGAATCTTTCGGTTAAAAATCATCTCAAAAAACAACTTGATCGCTTTACCCGCCTGGACGGCAATTTCTTTCGAATCTTTTCGCTGGGAAAGTTCTTGAATATAGTCCGAAATCAGCTGATCCGTCAATTTACTTTGAGGAAGATCACGGAATTCATTATAAAAAACGTAAACATAATTTCGGTAAGCCGCTACGGTTGCCGCGTTATATTTACCTTTTTTGAGTTGATTGGTAAATCGATCAATAAGGTGTATCACAATAACAGAAGTCTGGGAAGTAAAAATTGCAAAGTAAAAGAAATTTCAACATGTTGTTAGCCTTTGTCGGGATTTATTTGGTTCTTACCCTATGTGTTGGCTGGTATTCGGCTCGATATGTTAAAAGTTCAAAGGATTTTGCATTAGCTGGACGTCAAATGCCCATGTATGTTGTGGCATCCGGGTTATTTGCTACCTGGTTTGGTTCCGAAACCATTATGGGCTCTTCTTCGGAATTTATGCAGCATGGCCTATTGGGTGTTATCGAAGATCCATTTGGCGCCGCGTTATGCCTTTTTTTGATCGGCTGGTGGTATGCTCGGCCTTTGTATCGCCTAAACCTTTTGACTTTTTCGGATTATTTTAGCCTAAGGTACAGCAAGAAGGTAGAATTAATCTCGGCCTTTTTTATGATTCCCTCCTACTTTTCATGGATTGCTGCGCAACTCATTGCTTTGGCCGTTGTGCTGCAAGCTATCGCAGGCATTCCACTTACTTGGGGGGTATTGATTTGTGCCGCCATCGTTTTATTTTATACGTATGTTGGTGGCATGTGGTCTGTATCCATCACCGACACGATCCAAACCGTCTTAATTTTGGTGGGCCTATTGTTTCTGACCTGGACATTGCTTCAAAAAATGGGGGGATGGAAACCGTTTGTCCAGAGTATCCCTTCCGACTATTTACGCTTCACACCACGAGAAAACTCCTGGAATGCGTGGTTTCTATACCTCAGTGCATGGATTACGCTGGGTTGGGGATCGATTCCTCAGCAGGATGTTTTCCAACGTGTGCTCTCAGCCCGATCGGAGAAAGCCGCTGTCGAAGGGGCATTTCTTTCCTCTTTCGCCTACCTAACCATTGCGCTATTGCCGCTCATCATTGTTTGGAGCGGCACCCAATTATACCCCGAGCTGGGTCGGGGTGACTTGCAACTGGCGATTCCTCAAATCGTTTTACAACATGCCACATTGCCCATTCAGGTGTTGTTTTTTGGAGCTCTTTTATCTGCCATTTTGAGTACCTGCTCAGGCGCTATTTTAGCCCCTGCCACAGTAATTGCGGAAAATATCATCAAACCTATTTTTGGTGAGGATTTACCAGATCCTATTTTATTGAAAATAATGCGCGGGTCGGTGGTATTCATTACCTGTATCGCAGTAGGCATGTCGTTCATCAGTTCCAATATTTATACCCTGGTCAGTGAGGCATCTGCCTTGAGTTTAGTGGCCTTGTTTGTTCCGTTAACTGCTGGACTGTATTGGAAATCAGGCAATTCATTGGGGGCTATCTTATCCATGGTACTCGGTACCTTGGTATGGCTGATGACGAATTTTGTGTGGGAATGGTCATTAGCCCCAATCTATGGACTCGTCGCAAGTGTAGCGGGTATGTTGCTTGGTGTTGTCGGTCAGCGCCTCAAGCCCTCCCGGGCTATCGATTGAGCCACGTGCCAACCACCTGTCCAAGCCGCTTGGAAGTTAAAACCACCCGTCACGGCATCTATATTCAATACTTCTCCGGCAAAATACAAGGACGGCTCCGACTTGAGTGAGAATGTATTTGGATCAATAGCCTGTAGGTCAATCCCCCCTGCCGTAACAAACTCTTCTTTGAATGTACTTTTACCTTCCACCAGGAGCGGCATGTTCGCCAAACATTCTTCCAATCGTGCTCGTTGTTTCTTGCCAAATTCGGCATAATTGGCAAAAAGAGGTATCTGGGCTTTTTCTAAAATCCAATGCCAAAACCGTTGCGAATAGCCTACCAAGGGCGAATTGGCCAAGGTTTTTTTGGGGTTCGTTTCTTGATGAAACGTCCACCAAGTTTGCCACTCAGCAAGCGTCCCACCCGTCCAATCGACTCGAATTTCGCCTTTGTAGGTATTTTGTGCCCATTCCAAGGCTGCCCAAGCGGATAGTTTTAGGACAGCCGGACCTGATATCCCCCAATGGGTAATCAGCATGGGACCTCTGGCATCCTTTTTATACCGAGGCCAATAAACCTGCGCCATAGGAAAACTCGTTCCTGTCAAGGCGCGCAAACCCTCATCTTGGATATGAAAGGTAAACAAAGAAGGAACCGGTTTCACGATGGGTGCCCATGATTCGAGCAACGTCCACGTTTGCGCATCGGATCCTGTAGTAATCACTAAATTTTGGGCATGAAACCGATGTTCTTCGGTTGTCACCACCCAAAGGTTACCATCGCGACGAAAATCCAGCACTCGGGTTTTGGTCCGTACTTCAATTTTATGCAGATGAACCAAGCGGTGAAACAAATCCAAAATGGTCTGCGATGTATTGGATGCAGGGAACACGCGGCCATCAGCCTCTGTTTTGAGTGCTACTCCGTGCTTTCGAAACCATTCTTGCGTTCCTTGTGAACCATAACGACGAAACGGCTCCAATAAAAAATCATGGCCACGCGGGTAAAAGGAAATCAATTTTGAAGGATTCGTTTCTTGGTTGGTGACATTGCAACGCCCTCCACCCGACACTTTTACCTTTTGCAATCCTTGATTATTCTTTTCAAAAATCAAAATCCGCGCATTAGGAAGTTTTTCAGCCAGTTGAATAGCCGTAAAATAGCCAGCGGCTCCCCCACCTAAAATCAGGGCATCAAAAAGAGTCGGGGACGTATTTTTTTCGTAGTTTTTCTCGTTCTTCACGCATCAAATTTACGAATTTCTCATGGCCTTTCAAGGTGCTGCCATACTCAAAAGTAACCCGGTGGGTTTTACTTCCATCCGACCACTCGATCCATTCCGCCCCACCATCCGCACAGTCAGGGCACCCTTGCACGGGCTCGAGTGAAGTCCATTGGGAAGCTTGAAAAAGCCCCACCGCCTCCCGCCAAAAGGATTGTGCCGTTTGCTCTGAGAATTCGGATCGAATGGGGTTAGCTCCTCCGCGGCCCGAGGATGTAAATACCTCGAATACCATCCGATCAGCTGTCCAGGTTGTTTCTTGTCGACACGGGCCTAGGCACATGCCAAATGAAGTTCCGGATCGAAATACCCAATCCGTTGCGGGTACAGGGGAAGAATTCTCGCAAGCACTTCCCATTGAACCTAAAAAAACTAGAATTCCAAAGAATAACCTGAGCTTTCCGTGTGTAAATTGCATGACATAACCGTTTTTATACTAGACACCAAACCTAATTAAATAGTTGGTATGCTTTCGAATCGACAATTACAATTTATTTGCCAAAATCTTCAAATATCAGCTCGTTCCGTTGAAAAGACGTATGACTTATTTGCCGAAGGCGCTACACTTCCGTTTATTGCCCGGTACCGTAAAGAGGCTACAGGGAGCCTGGATGAGGTCCAATTAGCCGATTTGAAAAAGTGGTTTGATAAATGCCATGAAGCCGATAAACGCCGGATAGCCATGCTCGCCTCGATTGAGGAACAAGGTAAACTTACCCCAGAACTCGCTAAAAAATTTGCGGATGCGCTGTGGTTACAAGAGTTGGAAGACTTGTACCTTCCTTACAAACAGAAAAGAAAAACAAGGGCATCTGTTGCTATTGAAAAAGGGTTAGAACCTTTGGCTAACCTCATTTGGGCACAAAAAGAACAACGCCTAGAAACCCTTGCCCAAGCCTATGTCACGGCGGATGTACCCACATTGGAAGACGCGTTGGCCGGTGCTCGCGATATCATGGCCGAATGGGTGAGTGAGAAGGTAGAAAGTCGGCAGCTTCTTCGCAAACAATATCACCGCGAGGCTGTTTTAACATCCGCTGTCAAAAAAGGGAAAGAAACCGAAGGAGAGAAATACAGAGACTACTTTGAATTCTCCCAAGAATTAGCCAAAATCCCATCCCATCGATTGCTGGCCATTCGTCGAGGTGAGGAAGAAGGAATTTTAAAAATCAGCCTGATCATCGATGAAGACAAAGCCACATACGACCTTCAAAAGGTATATACCCGCGGGTATGGAGAGGCAAAAGACCAAGTCAGTTTAGCCATTCAAGATTCAGTCAAGCGACTGTTAAAGCCTTCCTTGGATACCGAATTTAATGGATTGGCGAAAGAAAAAGCTGATGTAGAAGCGATTCGTATCTTTGCGCAAAATTTACGTCAATTGCTTTTGGCAGCCCCCTTAGGGCAAAAACGGATACTGGCGATCGATCCGGGTTTTCGGACGGGTTGCAAAACCGTCGTATTGAATGCCGCGGGTGATTTACTTGAAAACACGGTAATTTATCCTTTGGATAAACCGGCTGAGGCCGAAAAAACCCTCAAACGATTGATTGAAACCTATCAGTTGGAAGCGGTGGCGATTGGCAATGGAACCGCCAGTCGTGAAACGGAGCAATTTGTTAAACGAATCATTCCGCAAACCCGAATTCAAAAAGAACAAGCAGTTTTTGTGGTGAGTGAGCAAGGCGCCTCGATCTATTCAGCCTCCGATGTCGCCCGTGAAGAATTCCCAAATCACGACGTGACCGTACGAGGAGCGGTCTCTATTGGACGACGTTTAAAAGATCCTTTGGCTGAACTGGTAAAAATAGACCCGAAATCCATCGGCGTAGGCCAATATCAACACGATGTTAACCCAAAACTGCTCAAAGAATCGTTGGATGAGGTGGTGATTTCGTGTGTGAATCAGGTGGGGGTTGAATTGAATACGGCTAGCAAACAAGTATTGGGCTATGTAGCGGGTCTTGGCCCTTCACTCGCTCAAAATATTGTGGCATACCGTGCCGAAAATGGACCATTCGCCACGCGGAAAGATTTGAAAAAAGTACCCCGTCTGGGAGAAAAAGCGTTTGAACAAGCAGCGGGGTTTTTACGTATTCACGGTGGAAAACACCCGTTAGACAATACCGGAGTGCATCCAGAGCGCTATGCCTTGGTGGAAAAAATGGCAAAAGATGTGGGGCATACCGTGAATGATTTAATTACACAGTCTTCGGTTCGGCAAAAAATCAAGATAGAGCGGTATATTGACCAAGAAGTGGGACTTCCCACGTTACATGATATTCTGAAAGAGTTAGAGAAGCCAGGCCGAGATCCCCGAGAAACGATCCAAGCATTCTCCTTTGGGGACGTGCACAAAATGGAGGATTTGAAAGTAGGCATGATTTTGCCAGGTATTGTGACCAACATTACCGCTTTTGGCTGTTTTGTCGATATTGGCGTGCATCAGGATGGCTTGATTCACGTTTCCCAAATGGCCGATCGCTTTATAAAAGATCCCAATGAGGTGGTTCAGGTACACCAACAGGTGAAAGTCAAAGTCAAAGAAGTTGACCTGCCACGAAAGCGAATCGCACTAAGTTTACGACTCAAGGATTAATCCATTGCCTTGACAATAAAATTTTATTTTGTTGTCAAGGCAATAAATAAACAAAACACTTTATATTATTTTATTTTTTATTTGATTAATTTTCTTTTTGACTTAAAAATTCATCATTTGCCAAATAAAATACGGCATTGCTTGCCTTGACGCATTTTTAATACCCAAAAAAATCAAATAGCTTTGCATTTTTCCAATACGAAAGTCACGATGGAATCGATTAGCATATTTGATATCATTAAGGTGGGCATCGGCCCCTCTTCTTCCCATACCATGGGGCCTTGGCTGGCAGCGGCTGATTTTACACAAAAAGTCTCCGAGTACACCCGAATTCAGGTCCATTTGTATGGATCATTGGCGAAAACCGGGGTTGGACACGGGACAGATATAGCGGCGGTACTCGGTTTAGCCGGGTTTGATTTCACGCAAATAGATCCTGAAATGATAGGGCCCTACATCCTACAGGTTAAACAAGAGAGATCCATTGTGTCGTTTGATGGTAGCCGAACCACCGCTTTTGATTGGGAATCGGATATGGTGTTTCATAAACAAACCTCGTTGCCCTTTCATCCCAATGGCTTGGTGATTCAGGCTTACCTTGAGGATACTCTTGTATTTTCTCAAGACTATTATTCCTTGGGCGGGGGATTCATTTCCATTGGAAGCGATGGGATTTATCATCAACCTCGCGCAACTTCACCGTACCCTTGCCATCATGCCAGCGACCTGATTCGGTTCACCCGACAATTGAATTGTAGCTTGCCCGAATTGGTGTACCGAAATGAACAAACTTGGGCGACTCCAGAAGAAATCAATAAAAAACTAGATCACTTATTTACCGAAATTCAAGCCTGTATTTACCGAGGCATCCACCGACAAGGTATTCTGCCGGGAGGTTTACTCGTCAAACGGCGGGCAGCGGACCTCCACAAAAAACTGATGGATAAGCCTTACCATGACCTTCCCAGTTGGATTCAAGGGCTTCAAGAAAGTTCCTTGCAATTTGACCGAATCAACAAGTGGATATCCTGTTTTGCACTCGCCGTAAATGAAGAAAACGCTGCATTCAGTCGCATCATCACAGCTCCTACCAATGGCGCCTCGGGGGTCATTCCGGCGGTTCTCATGTATGCCTATTGTTTCATTCCCAACACCTCCCCACAACAAATTCGGGACTTTTTATTGACTGCAGGTGAAATTGGCACATTTTTTAAGAAAAATGCCACAATTTCAGCGGCCATGGGCGGCTGTCAAGCTGAAGTAGGCGTATCCGCTTCCATGGCGGCAGGTGGATTGGTAGCTTTACTTCGCGGAAGCACAGGACAAATTTTACAAGCCGCAGAAATTGCCATGGAGCATCACCTAGGGCTAACCTGCGACCCTGTGGGTGGTCTGGTACAAATCCCTTGTATCGAACGAAATTCCATGGGCGCTATGAAAGCCATCACGGCAGCCTACATGGCGATGGAAAGTAATCCATCCGATGCGCGGGTGTCATTGGATGATGTTATACGCAGTATGTGGGAAACCTCGTTGGACATGCACCAAAAATACAAAGAAACCTCAGAAGGGGGCTTGGCCACCAATATTTCAGTAGGGTTAGCAGAATGTTAGGTCCGGCCACTTGACTGCGTTTGAAATTTGCCTAACTTGCAAAGACTCAATTTTGAAACCTTAAACTAGACAATGGAAGAAAAAACTACATTCAAACAGACACTTGGACTACTTGACGGCACATTGCTGGTCATTGGCTCCATGATTGGCTCCGGAATTTTTATAGTAAGCGCCGATATCGCACGCAATGTCGGCAGTGCGGGCTGGTTGATGGTCGTTTGGCTAATCACGGGCTTTATGACCATTTCGGCAGCCGTCAGTTATGGCGAACTTTCTGGCATGTACCCCAAAGCGGGTGGACAATATGTGTACCTCAAGGAAGCCTATAATCCTTTGATTGCTTTCTTGTACGGTTGGAGCTTTTTTGCGGTGATTCAAACCGCTACCATTGCGGCTGTAGCCATTGCCTTCAGTAAATTCACAGCCTACTTATGGGCTGCGGTGGGCGAAGATGTCATTCTCCTCTCGCTGGGCAGTTGGCAAATATCCGCTGCTCAACTCTTAGGTATTGTGATCATCATCTTGTTAACCTATGTGAACACCCGAGGAGTCGAGGAAGGAAAATTGATCCAACGGGTATTTACAGCAACGAAGTTAATTAGTCTTTTTGGTCTGATTCTCGCTGGATTTTGGGCTTTGGATGCGGATATTTGGGCCTCGAACTGGAATAGTTCAGCTTGGACCATTGGATTTCCAACTGAAAATGCTGCCACCACGTGGGAAGTCATAGCCTATCCCGGCATTGGGGCTATTTTAGGGGCCATTGCAGCTTCGATGGTCGGTTCGGTTTTTAGCTCCGACGCGTGGAATAACGTTACGTTCATTGCCGGGGAAATGAAAAATCCGCAACGCAATATCGGCCTGAGTTTATTTTTAGGCACGCTCACCGTAACACTTATTTATGTGGGAGCCAACATCATGTATACGGGCGTTTTACCCATGTCTGAAATCGCTTTTGCGAAGAATGACCGGGTAGCTGTGGCGGCTTCTCAAGTTATTTTTGGTGAAATTGGGACAGTATTAATCGCTGTCATGATTATGGTCTCAACATTCGGGTGTAACAACGGTCTAATTTTATCAGGTGCTCGGGTGTATTATACCATGGCTCAAGATGGATTATTTTTCCGCCAAGCCAAGCAACTGAACGCTAAAGCTGTTCCGGCTTGGGCATTGTGGGCCCAATGTGTTGTAGCCAGCGTATTGTGTCTAAGTGGACAATACGGCAACTTACTGGATATGGTATCGTTTGTCGTGGTACTTTTTTACGTACTTACGATCGTGGGTATCTTTATCCTTCGGAAAAAGGCACCCAATCACCCTCGGCCTTATAAAGCGTTTGGGTATCCCATGATTCCTATACTGTACATTCTGATGGGCGTAACCTTTTGTCTGCTACTTTTGGTTTACAAGCCAGCTTACACGTGGCCAGGTTTTATCATTGTAGGATTGGGAATTCCTTTGTACTTCTGGGCGAAAAAATCAATCGTAGCGTAACGATTTCTAAAAAATTCAATCTTCCTTTACTTAAAAAAAGCCAGCGATCGGATGATTGCTGGCTTTTTTTAAGAATGCTAGGCGATTACTTCACGATCAAGGATCCTTGCATCAACGTATAATGCCCGGGGAATGTACAAACAAACGTATAGGTACCTTTTTTAGTAGGTGCTTGAAAGAAAATGGTTTCTGTTTTTTCTGGTTCAATGAGTCCCGTATGGAATAAAACTTCAGGCAAATCGGGCACATACGCCCGTGTAGCCCCATCCAATCCCAATTCAAATGCGGCTTGCCCCACTTTATCCACCGATCCTGGCTTGACAATCAGGAGGTTGTGCAACATATCGTCATTATTATTAAAAATCAGCTGAACTTTACTACCGGCTTTGACTTGGAGTTTGCTCACATTGAATTTAAGCCCTGGTTTTGTCCCAATAACCATCCGAATGTCAGCCTGGCCATTCCAGGATTCTGGCATTTGACTGATCCGTTTAGCCGATTGAAAATCGGGTGCCGATCCGGTCATCGCCATATGATGGCTGTGGTCTTCGAGGGACTTTTCTTTCACCGCGTACTTCGTAAGATCCAAGGCGGGTTTGGCATCGTTGATGACATTCAAGGTAAAATAACCCACGGGATGCAACACGCCCCAATTTTTATCATTTTCCAACCCGTCCACTTTAATTTCGTACACATCTCCCAGCCGTAACGAATCCAAGGCAAGATGGATTTGCTTGCGGTCAGCCGATAATTTTAACCCCTTAACCTGCAATGCCTTTTGGTCAATGATGGGGCTGCCGTAGTAGTGGTGGTATTTGTAATTAAATCGATTGACTACATAGGAACTCGGATCCAACGCACTCGCCTCGGTTACGGGTTCGGTCAAGTTCAGTAGAAATCCATCGGCTGTGGACTCCATGGAGTGTACCTCAAATGGAACCTTACCCGAGTACATCATGCGTTGCAAGCCATACATATCTTTCCCCGTTGAGGCCCAGCCTCGGCTCGTTTGTCCTACAAACATGGAACCATCCAATCCCCAACGCATCCGCAAAATTCCGGACTGAAAGCCTTCACGGAAGTTGAATACAGCCCCTTGATAAACTCCTTTTACCTTTTCGAGCTGCATCCGCATTACTTTAGAGTGGCCTTGATCTCCAACAAAAAACTGGCCTTGGAATGGCCCAAACACACCCGTTGTATCTTCGATTAAATCCGAGGTCGAAATCCCCATAATGGTATGAGGAAACCAAACAGCTGGTGCTTTGAGTCCGGGAACACGTTTAGCGACATCAAAAAGGGTTTCCCCTGTATCGGGAATATCCTCAGGCTTTAAGGTGACTGGAGAGCCGGGAAGACTTGACCAACGCAAACCCGACGGATTTCCCGCAAAATCACCTTTTTCAAGGTGCGTTACTCGGCCAGAGCCCACCCAATCTCCTTGGTTTTCAGCATAAAAAATGTCGCCGACTTTATTGACACCATAGCCAGCCGGTGAACGAAGGCCAGTAGCAAACGGAACAAATTGACCCTGCTTATCCAATTTCATCATCCATCCTCGCCATTTGGACAAACTTGCTCCTTTACCGATCCAGTCCAGATTTAGTGTGAAAAGTAATTCTCCATTGGGTAGCGGCACTGGGCCATAGGAATATTGATGGTAGTTTCCAGATAAAGGCCAACGGGCTATACTTTGATACCAATCCGCTTTCCCATCTTGGTCTTTATCCTCCAATACCGTGACCTCCCCGCGCTGGGTCGCCCAAATTTTCCCATTAATAAATGCTAATCCAAGGGGTTCGTGTAACCCTTTGGCGAATAATTTAAAACTGGGCCGGGTGTTTTGCACCATATATGGATTATGGATCATCCAGACATCTCCCTTGCGCGTAGAAGCAGCCAAACGGCCGTCTGGTAAAACGGCCAATCCACCCACCTCCAACTCAACGCCCGCTGGAATCGGAAGGGTAACGATGGGGTAATAGTCCTCCTCGGTTGGCACCTGGGCTATGGCTTGAAATCCAAGCAGAAGTGTTGCGAATAACGTGCTGTATTTTTTCATCTTTACCATACAATCGAATAATGTTGAGGGAGAACCGAACGACTCATGAGGTAGGTCCAATCACCATGTTTTTCTAGGGTTAACGTAGTTTTTTCATCCGGAAAAATAAATCGGTTATTGAGTCTAAAAAAAACAGATTTTTTCTCCCAAAACTTGTTGGATTTTACGTCAAACACCTCCACTTTTTTGGCGCGATCAACGACGTGATACACCAACGGATCAGCTTGTACTGTGACGTTTATCCCATCGGCTGCTCCCTTCCAAGTCATGGAAGCCAATTTACCAGAAAGAGTATACTGAACCGTTGGAACATCCTGGGAACTGAGGGAATACCCTTGAAAAACAAGGTCTTTTTCAGTATCTAGGCTATCCACGGGTGTCCGAGTAGCAATAAAGGAAGGAATTCCTGAGCCCGCAAGGCACACCCCATACGGCGACATCAATTGAGGTTCCCCTCGTTCATGCCACATATCGGTAACATCGGCAAATCCACCTCGCCAAAAATACAAAGGAGCGGCCTGGGCCAAATCAAATGCTACACTTACTTTTTCGGGTAATCCGATGGAAATCGCATTGGTAATTTTTTTATCTCCAAAAAGCATAAATCCACGCAATAACTCCGCTTGATTTTGATTTACCTCCTTGATGATTTGACCGATTGGATCTGGAAAATTGAGGGAGTTACTTTCATGTAAGGGATACGGACGAAAGGTCGTACCCCCAACAAATAGCCCTAACCCCGGAGACCACCAAATTTTTTGATAACGGTACGTAAAACGATAGGTACCCGCAGCAAGCTTGACTTTACCAGATGCTGGTACTCGGTAAATGTACTCGGCTGATCCGACAATGGGTTTTCCAGCAATAAGCAACTCGCCTACCCCTTGATAATCCAAAGTAAACGTGTATTCATCTGCTTTATCCACAACAATATCACCCGAATAGGTTAGGATAAAGTTCTGGTAGTCGGTAGGCAACTGACTGGTTAGGCTGGATGTGGTCCCATCCACAAATTTCCCTTCCTTTTTTTCGAAGGTTTTTTCCCAACCTTCCGTTTCTTCCAAACGATAGCTTAAATTGGCTAAACGAATAGGTCGATCTGAACCAAAAGCCAAATAACTAAAGTTTCGAAAAGCCGACATACCCTGTGAGGATTCCATCACAAATCCACCCTGTTTCCTATTTTCAGGTTGTACCACAATTTGATGTTGAATGAGGCGGCCATTCAATATAACCTGCTCTATTTTAGCTGGTTGATTACCTTGTGCTCCAGAAAAGACCAATTCACACGTTTGCCAAAGCCCCGAAGCTAGGCCCGCCGATTCCAGCGGTTGCAACGCCCCCAATGTGCCAGAATGCCCCAAATCTAAGGATTTGAAGCGAATAGGATATTGATTTTGAATCCAAAAAGTCAATTCAGATGAGGTAGATAAATTGAATTGAAACGAGACTTTGAGATCTTTGGCGTTTTCAGTATACCCCATGCTCGTACCTGCATTCGGTAAAAAAAAGCCTGTATCACCTGCATTCTTGCTCAATAAGACACCCGTTTTGGGGTGAAAAGTGATTTCATCGCAGGCTTGCGGAGTACCCTGCCGGACCTCCCACGTTTGAGCAACTGTTTGACCTATCAGTAAACTGCTGCCCAACCATGCCAAGAGTAGTTTTTTCATGCGTTTTTATTAGGTTACTTGACAAAATTAAGCTTTTCCCCTTGGTTATTCTACACCCTGGGGCGATATTCTTCAGGATGTATTTTGTACTTTTGCCACACATTTTGAAAAAAGGAAATTCATGCAGAAACCTACTTTACTCATTTTAGCCGCCGGCATGGGAAGCCGTTATGGTGGAATTAAACAATTGGATGCTTTTGGCCCAAACGGCGAAACGATTATTGATTATTCTTTATTCGATGCGATTCGAGGTGGTTTTGGGAAGGTGGTATTCATCATTCGAGAAGAATTAAAGCCTGACTTTGAACGTATTTTTGGTCCAAAATTATCCGGAAAAATTGAGTACGACTTTGCCATCCAAGGGGTACAGAGTTATGTTCCAGAGGATTTAGGGGAAATAGCCCGGACAAAGCCATGGGGTACTGGCCATGCCGTTTTGTGCGCATGGGAACAAACCCAGACCGCTTTTGCCGTTATCAATGCGGATGATTTTTATGGTGCCGCTGCCTTTAAAACCATGGCTGACTTTTTAGCTGCCGAAACATCCGCTACTGAACATGCCTTGGTGGGTTATTTACTGAAGAATACGCTTTCTGAAAATGGATCAGTATCTCGTGGAGTTTGTGTACCCAATGAAACCGGCCACCTGGTTTCGGTCACTGAACGGACGGAAATTGTTCAAGAGGAAACTGGGGACATCGTATTTATTGATGCTGAAGGAAAGCATCCGCTATCCCCTGATACCGTCGTTTCCATGAATTTTTGGGGCTTCCAAGCGGGTGTTTTCCCTGAAATAAAAACGATGTTTGATGATTATGCACGTGAAAATGTCAACTCACCGAAAGCGGAGTTTTACATCCCAACGGTCATGACCAAGTTGATTGAAGCAAAAGCAGGATCTTGCCGTGTGTTTGCGTCTGATTCAGATTGGTTTGGGGTGACATATCCAGAAGATAAACCTGTTGTGCAGGCTTCCATACAAGCTTTAGTAGCTGCAGGTAATTATCCAGAGAATCTTTGGGATGAATGATCTTGAACCCCGAGGAACTTACGTTCTTCGGGGTCCACTTATTTACTTGATCTTCTCAATAATCTCAAACTGAGCTTCCATGTGTTGTCGGGTAACGACAAACGGTGCTTTCCCGTGAATAGCCCCCGCTAACGAATCAAACAAGAGGCCCCAATTGCCCACTTCGGTTGGCCAAGAGCCTTGCCAAGTATCGGAACTTAGATATCCTTGTTGTTCCAAAGGTTCCCAGCCATACCCGGAATCACCAGGCCAAATATTGGCCTTGAGATGATCTTCCTGCTGGTCAATACCAAACTTCTGAAAAGAACCGAGCGTACCGTAGATCGTGTATCGAGGTAAGGTTTGTTTCGCAAGTAAACTGCTGTGCAACAAAACAGACGGCCCGTCAATATAGTGAGCCAAGATATCAAAGGCATCCTCAATCTGCGTACCGTCCCGTTCCTTGTACGTGGCCCCCCAAACTTGCGCAGGAGTGCCAAATAAACAGATCATTTGATCAATAATGTGAGCACCCAAGTCAAACAAAATTCCATTGCCTGACCGTACTTCTTCTTTCCACTTTTTCGGATTTAACTCGGGTTTGTAGCGATCATACCGAATTTCTACCCGTACAATTCGGCCTAATTTTCCAGAGGTAATCAGCTGTTGTACCGTTTGAAAATCGCTGTCAAATCGTCTATTTTGGAAAACCGCCAAGACTTTTCCTTGTGCCTCGGCGAGATCAAAGAGCGTTCTCACCTCGTCTAATGATCCAGCTAAAGGCTTGTCTACAAGTACATGCTTACCTGCGGTTAGTGCTTTTTTTGCTAAATCAAAATGCGTATCGTTGGGCGAACAGATGGCGACTAAGTCGATCTCCGGATCTTGCCAGGCGTCTTCTACAATAGGAGTAGACTTCACGCTTTCATACCCCAAAACCTCTGTGGTAGCTTGGGAAGTGCAAATTTTAGCGAGTTCAAAATCTGGAGGCCGTTGAAAAAACGGACCCTGCAAATAACGGCCAGACAAACCAAAACCAATCATGGCCACACGAATCGGTGAAGTCATCGGTTGAACTATTTAGTGAAAAGCTGGAATGCCCGTAATCTCAGCACCCAAGATTAAAAGATGAATATCATGCGTTCCTTCGTAGGTAATGACGGATTCTAAATTCGCCATGTGCCGCATGATCGGATAATCGCCCACGATGCCGTTTCCCCCTAAAATTTGACGAGCCTCCCGGGCAATTTGTAAAGCCATGTCCACATTATTTCGCTTGGCCAAAGAAATTTGGGCTGTGGTAGCTTTTCCAGCATTCATGAGGGAAGCGAGGTGAAAAACCAACAGTTGCGCCTTGGTAATTTCGGTTAACATTTCAGCTAGTTTTTTCTGAATCAGCTGAAATCCGGCAATCGGTTTTCCAAACTGTTGCCGGGTTGCGGCATAGTTTCTCGCCGTTTCATAACAATCCATCGCCGCTCCCAAAGCCCCCCACGCAATACCGTAGCGCGCTTTATCTAAGCATTGCAAAGGGAACCGAAGTCCGTTGGTCGCGGGTAACAGATGGGTTTTGGGGACCATCACATCAGAAAAAACCAATTCACCTGTAGCACTGGCCCGCAAAGACCATTTATTGTGAATTTCAGGCGTTGAAAATCCCGCCATTCCACGCTCGACCAGGAGGCCGCGAATTCGCCCATCCGGGCCTTTTGCCCAAACCACGGCGATATCCGCAACAGGTGCATTGGAAATCCACATTTTCGACCCATTTAGTCGGAGGAAATCGCCTTCGTCGGTGTAATGAGTCACCATACCCGCAGGATTGGAACCATGATCCGGTTCGGTCAATCCAAAGCATCCGATCCATTCTCCTGTGGCCAACTTGGGTAGAAAAGTCTTTTTTTGTTCCTCACTTCCAAAAGCCTCAATCGGGTACATGACCAATGAGCTTTGCACCGATACAGCCGAGCGAAGCCCTGAGTCTCCCCGCTCAATTTCTTGCATCATCAAACCATACGCCAAGTAATCCAATCCCTGTCCGCCATAATCTGGAGAAATGGTGGGCCCTAAAACACCTAATTTACCCAACAATGGCATTAAATGTACCGGAAATGTACAAGTCTGGGCAGCTTCTTCGATGATGGGAGAAACTTCTTTTTTGACAAAATTACGCACCGAATCACGAATCATGAGATACTCTGATCCGATCAAGCTATCCAACTGATAAAAATCAGGAGATTGAAAATCGTCGACACGAGCGGAGGGGGTAAACGCGGGTTTCATTCAAAATCCAAGGTTAGTTGATGTTGCAAAATATCCGCTAAAGTCTCACGCCGGCGAATCAAATGGCTTTTGCCTTGGACCACCAAAACTTCAGCAGGACGAACGCGGGAGTTGTATTGAGAGGACATAGAAAAACCATACGCCCCAGCATTGAGGATGCCTAAAATTGTTCCAGGCTGAACGGTCGGCAATACCCGATCTTTGCCGAATGTATCCGTTTCACAAATATATCCGACAACATCGTAAGTCCCTTGTCCGGCGTCAAAGGTAGGGTTGGATAGATTCACAATTTCATGATAGGCGTCATACATCATGGGGCGGATTAAATGATTTAGTCCGGAATCCACATGAACAAACGTTTTGTTCGGATTTTCTTTCACCACATTTGCCGTAACAGCCAATAAGCCGGCTTCCGAGACTAAGTATTTTCCAGGTTCAAACCAAAGCTCTACGGGTCTACCGATTTTTTCTTGGAAAGCCTTAAAAACGGCAACCACCTCACGACCCAGTGCTTCCATATCCGTCACGTGGTCGTCCGCTGAGTAGGCTACCTTAAAACCACTACCCAAATCGATAAACGAAATACCAGGAAAAAAGGTAAACGCCAGATCAAATAACTTTTCTGCGGCTTCAATGATGACCCGAGCATTTTTAAAATCTGAACCTGTGTGCTGATGTAGCCCGACGACTGGAATTTGGTATTGTTTTACCAAGGCTGCTACTTCTTCCATTTGAAGAATCGATATTCCGAACTTGGAATCGGCATGGCCCGTGGAAATTTTCAGGTTTCCACCTGCCATAATTAGCGGATTTACCCGTATTGACACAGGTACCTCACTCCCGTAGGTTTGACCAAATTGCACCAACAAAGGAATTGAATCCAAATTCATCCGCAACCCCAAAGCTACAGCTTCCTGAATTTCGGTGAAAGCCACGCCACTGGGTGTATATTGTATTTGTTCAGGTAAAAATCCAGCTTTTAACGCGATATGCGCTTCTTCTAAGGAAACCACATCCACGTCTACACCTTGTAAACGCATCCATTGCAACACTGCAACATTGGTCAGCGCTTTGGCTGCATACTTTATTTTTATATCCAAGCCTGAAAACGCATGGCGCATTTTTTGTACTTGCTCTGCCATTTTTTGTCCATCGTACAGGTAGAGCGGACTTCCGTATTGGTGAACCAAGTCAACCACTGGAATTCCTTGTATGTGATAAATACCGTCTGTAAGTTGCATGTTTTGCCTAGATCGTCTATTATGTTTTTGCAAAGATACGGATTGTCCGAAAGCGCTCGAGCAAAATTTGGTAACTTTGGCGCATAAACATTTATATACCGCATGAAGAAATTTTTTGCACTCTGTTTCATGGTCGCGACCCTACCGTCATGGGCCCAAATCAAAGCAGGCCCCATGCTCGGCTATTCGGAAATGAAAGAAGTATTGCTTTGGGTACAAACCGAAAAAGCGCAGCCTGTCAAATTTGTGTATTGGGACAAAGAGAACCCCGCTGTAAAACTCAGTACAGAAGAGGTGACTTCTCGTGCAGAAACAGATTTTACTGTCAAATTGATCGCCAATAAAGTACAACCGAGTAAAAAATACCAGTATGAGGTCTATTTGGCGGGAAAAAAAATAAACATTTCATATCCGTTGGAATTTCAAACACAAACCTTGTGGCAATTTCGGACGGATCCCCCCGCTTTTTCATTTGCTGTAGGAAGCTGTACGTATGTCAATGAGCCAGCCATCGATCGCCCCGGACAAGCTTACGGTAAATCTATGGATATCTTCAACAAAATTTATGCCCACAAACCTCAATTTATGGTGTGGGGGGGAGATAACGTGTATTTCCGGGAAGTCGATTGGAATACGAAAACAGGCATGTACCATCGATACGCCGAATTTAAAAAACAACCCGAGCTACAACCTTTATTTGGGAGTGTTCACCACTATGCGATTTGGGATGATCATGACTATGGTCCAAATGATTCGGATCGGTCATTCTGGGGTAAAGAATGGGCGTTGGAAGTGTTCAAAAATCATTGGGGAAATCCAAACTATATTTTCCCTAATGAAGCCACCACAGGAACGTTTTTTTGGGAGGATTGTCAATTCTTTCTCTTGGATGACCGTTGGTTTCGTGCGCCTAATGGCCTAAAAGACGCGGATAAAGCGTATTGGGGTGAGAAACAATTGCAATGGTTAATCGATGCATTGAAAACCTCTTCCGCCCCATTTAAGTTTGTGGTCAATGGTGGTCAAATCGTAAACCCTGTGGGTGAATTTGAAAACTACTCTTCGTATCCGGGCGAACGCGCTAAATTTATGGCCGAATTGCAACGGCAAAACATTCCGGGCATCATCTTCATTTCGGGTGACCGCCATTCCACGAATCTTCAGAAATTAGAAAGACCGGGAACGTATCCGTTGTATGATCTTACCATTTCTCCTTTGACTTCAGGTGCCTACAAGCCCACGGATAAAGAAATCGCAGGCTCGCCCATTGTCCCAGGTACAATGGTCAATGAAATGCAGAATTACGGTATTTTGGAAGTTTCGGGAAAACGAACTGACCGTAGTTTGAAAATCAATGTATTTGATAAAGAAGGAAAACCCCGGTGGGATTATGTGATCAACGCCAAGGATTTGAAATAAGGATATTCTGATTGAGGGATTTTTTATTTTATTAAAACAGGCCTTTCTAGTTTATAGCAGAAAGGCCTGTTTTGATTTATCGTTTTCTCCGCGAGGATAAGGGATGATCGGACATGGCGAGATGATCATCTAAACCAACAAGATCAACTTGACCACCTGATTGTTCGTAATCATGTATGAAATGATGAAGGTTTTCCATAACAGAATGATCAACTAATTTGGTATTCTTGAGGTCAATGATGACGCGAAAACCCGGTGGAATGGCTTCGAGCTTTGTCTTGATCCCCATAAAATTTGTAAAGATAGCAGCCTCGTCGATTTCAACTAGATAGGCGTCATCTGTAAAAGACACCAATACAGGTGCCTTAAAAAGGGCGATGACCGAAGCACCATGATAGATATGGATTATGATCTTCAACAACATACCCGCTGCAATCCCAATCAATAGGTCCTCAAAAAGTGTAAAGAAAATCGTAACTAAAAAAATAGCCAATTGTTCTTTACCAATTAAAAACAAGTGAACAAACTCCCGCGGGTGAGCTAATTTAATTCCAACTGCTATCAACATGGCGGCTAAAGCTGTATTGGGAATTAGTTCAATGAAGGGAGAGGCGAGTAAAACAAAAGCTAAAATAAAAAAACCATGAAAAAAATTCGCCCACCGTGTTTTACCTCCATTGCTTACATTGGATGAACTGCGAGCTACCTCCGAAATCATAGGTAACCCACCTAAAATAGCAGCCAAAACATTCCCAAAACCTACAGCAATGAGATCTTGATTCGGATTAGACTTTCGGTGATACGGATCCAACATATCAATAGCCTTTACAGTAAGAAGCGATTCCAACGACCCAACCAACGAAAACATCAAGACAAATTTGAAAAAAGTACCCGTCATAACCCATCCACTAAAATCAACATTGATTTTAATATTTTCCATAAGATTCCCAATATGAACCAAAGCATAAGCGGGCTCGGTATGCTGGAAATCCATCAAAAGTTCAGCGGGGATGGCCATTAAAATCACCAATAATGGAGCGGGTATTTTCCGTAATGGCCCTTTAACTTTAGGCCATCCCAACATAATGGCCAAGCTTAGTACACCGATAAGTGTAGCTCGGACATCCAAATGGGTTATAAATTGAGGAATGTTAAGCAATAATGAAATGGGGCCCATCCCTTTTGTTTCGGTGGGATTGATATCCAGAAGTACGGGAATTTGCTTCGCAATAATGATCAAACCTATCGCGGCCAACATCCCGTGAATGGCAGACAAAGGGAAAACATCAGCTAACTTCCCCCAATTCAACAATCCGAATATCATTTGAACACAGCCCGCCACAACCATGGCGCCTAGGGCAAGATGCCAACCTGTTTCTCCCCCACCGAATGCAGCAACAGATTCTGCCACAATAACGATCAAACCTGCCGCTGGCCCTTTGATTGTTAAACGTGAACCCATAAAAAAACTGACCACCATCCCACCAATAATCGCTGATACCAATCCCATAATGGGTGGAAACTCCGAGGCCTTGGCAATCCCAAGACTTAGCGGAAGAGCCAGCAAAAAAACGATAAAACCCGACAACGCATCGGAACTAAGATTTTCTTTGAAGCCTGCCCATCCATCCTTCGGAATGGCAGTATTTTGATTTTGATTCTGATTTTTCATTACATATTTTTTTAGCAAGTAGAGAAACATAGATAAATAAGCCCTTTGGAACAAACCCTAGGAAGAGGTATATGCGATTTCATGACTTGCCCTGTAGGGCCCTAAAAAGAGACGTGCATATAACCGCATCAAGGAAATTCCCGCCAACACATACCCCCATGCCGTGGTAAAAACCAATACATATTGATTTTCGTGGATGTGACTAAAAATCAAGTCCAATCCAATAAACGTAGGGGTGATTGGAAAACCAGCCAATCCTAGACAGGCAAGTAAAAAAATGAAAGCTAGCTTTGGATATTCATGGGCATAGCCCTGAAATCGATTGAGATCCAAAGACTTTTCCTTTTTTTGCATGGCTAGAATGACCCAAAATCCAATCAAACCTGCAATTAGCACACCGCTCAAATACCAATACGATTCAGATGAATCAAATTTTTCATTAAATGAAATGGCCAAAACAACCCAAGCATGATTCATAACCAAGAGAATCCAGCTCATAAGCGGTTTTTTTCGCTCTGAAAATGATTTTAGTATCATCAATAATCCAATGGAACCACATAGAGCAGGCGCTATACTATGGGCAAAATCAGGTTTATTCCCGGTGATAAATAAGTACGTCAACCCAAAAAGAAAGGCTGGAATAAAAAACCATATCAACTGGCGGATCGTCAAAAAGTCGAGTAGACGGCCTAATTTTTTAAGCGGTTTCCAAATCAAGTAATTCATCAAAGAGTCGAGATTCCATTCTTTTAAACTGAGCAAATACAAGGAATACTCCCACTTGCGCGGAGCTGTTTTCTGAACTGCCATGGAAGTGGGGACGAAATTGTAAAATTGTTCTCGAATTTTGTAGCTTACCATCGATGGAGAAATGAGCAATTGGTACGTCCGAAAAAATGCATTTCCCGCAAAATGAAATAGCGCTAGGGTATCAAAGCCCAAAGCGCCCTCAATGAAGATCAGTCCAATTTGGGCTATTGAGGCATAAGCAATTTGACTCTTTACAGACGATTGAACCCGAGCAATGGAAGAAGCGACTGCGGCAGTTACCAAACCAAGCACAACCACGATAATCCGGATGGAGTGTAGATTAATCCAGAATGGGTGGGTCCGAAGAATCAAAAAAACGCCTAGATGAACCGATAAAGAACTATAAAATATGGCACTGGAAGGCGTGGGTCCCTCCATTGCACGGGGTAACCAAGAGGAAAAGGGCAATTGGGCGGACTTTACAGCTGCGGCGAGGACGATCATGAGCGATACGAAAAATCCAAGGTACCCATGGGTCGAAAGATGGGCTTGTACCCATGGTGCTTGCGTAAGCTTCACAAACGTGATGTTTTCGTGCCACAAATGATGACTTCCCCACATCGCCAATATCAGGCCTACATCACCAATTCTGTAAACCGAATACACTTTTATAGCATTCTTGACAGGTAAGTACCGATCCCGATAAAAAGCAATTAGTAAGAAAGAACAAATGCCTAAAATTTCCCAGCCAATGAATAAGGTTTCGAAATTACCCGAAATGACTGTTAAATTATACCCCAAATAGAAAAACAAGATGGTGGCGAAAAATCGCTTATACCCTCGTTCCCGATGTAGATAGTAACGACTATACGTAATAACGAGAAATGCTAAAAGTGACCCAACAAGCAAATACACCGCAGTAATTTGATCAAAAAACAAATCGATCAAAAATTCATATTCTTCGGACTTAAATAAAACAACCTCCTTTAAGTTCAGCGTAGGGCAATTGTTAAAAAGCCAATAAAAAAGAAAACCAAGACTCTCAACGAGTGTCAGTCCAACAGCCCAAAGAGCAATCAGCGACAAGGTATTTTCTTTTTTTTCAGGTATAAATAAGGTCACCACCAAACCCATGAAGGGCAAGGCAATAAACCATGGAAGACAGTGTATCATACGGATTGGATTAAATAAACTGGTAAATTTCCCACACCCGAAGCACCAAGCTCTGTGATACTTCCTAGGACTGGCAGGTGGCTATGGATGGGGACATACGACTCAAAACTCTCCTCTTTGAAAAGAAAGAAAGCTCGATTTTCTGGATGAATAACCACCAAGTGAATCCAGCCATTCCGAAACCAATTATAGGTTTGAGATGATTGCTGGATTACTTGAAGTACAGTTTCGGGAAAATGCTCTACCAATACCATAAGCCGGATAGGGTCATGTACCTCAATCATCTGGCTAGGTAGACCAGATCTCAAATCACCATCGATCCCATTGGCCACTCCAATCAACCCCATAACATTATGGGGTAGTTTGGATCCAGCCCCAAGCTTTTGATTATCAACGCGAGAAAAATAGTATTCTAAATTTATCCCTCCACAGACCGGAGCTACCGCACCCAAAATACTGGCCAAAAGTAGCCCAGAAGGATCCAAACGATAATCATATGAGTTCATAAAGGCTCGGCGATCTAAAAATAAGCCAGAAGAAACTTCACGTCTACCCACAATACACAGGGCGTTGGTCGCATGGTTGAGTTCGGGACGTGGTTCAAATAAAGAAACTGATCGCGCCCGAATCGCTGTATGGATAGTTGCTGGGGATTTAGTCGAATCCACAGAAATAAACCGACGAGACCTTTCTTTGGCATTCAAATCCAAGGCATTTTCAAACAAACCAGCTACTCGATCGTGCTTTTCTCTGCTATTCTTCGCCAAATTTCCCACATCATAAAAAGATATGTCATCTCGGGTCGTATCATGCAAAGCCCCGATAAATGTGGTCTGAACTGGAATATCAATCCCATAGGTCTTTAATATAGCCCGAACCTCCGTGTGATTGGCCATAAAACTAAAAACGCGTGCATTCACAGATCCGGGACGTCCAGCACAAGCGCCGCAATCATATCCCGCGTAATGCGTGTTATTTACACTAGACGCTCCATGACCCACTACATATACTAACGGTGCAAAATCATCTACTAGCCCAATGCTCCGTAAAACATCGTGCACACATGTCACCATTTCTTCCACCGTAAATCCAATTTGAAGCCCATTTACTTGATCGTTTATGTCTTGGTTTTCGATCGTTAACTGACTATCAGGGTGCATGTGGTGACTAGAAGAAACCATTGCTGGATGAGATGTTGGCCGAAATAGAGATAAGATTAAACGAAAAATAGACCAAAACCCAACGGTTTGAGCAAGGATCCAACCCCAAAAAAGTGCATGCGTTTGCTGTTCAAAATGGATATCTCGTGTGTTTTTTCTTTGGGAATTGGACCGAATTTCGCGAACCAAGTGAGTCGGCTTTACAGGCGCTGGACACTGCTTTGTGTAGGAATTAGCCTGACTAGGTTGATAATAAAATGCTACACCAAAAAAACCTGGTGTTCCGTAGGTCAAACATAACGGATCCAATTGCTCAAGATGTCGTCGAATCGAACATTCCCGATCGTCTATACAAAAGATCGCTTGGAAAGTCTCGGCTCTCTTTGGTGGTCGTTGACTTTGACTTGAAATCCCCGCCAAAACCTGATCATAATACGACCACTCGTAGGCCTCCTGCCAAAGCGTTTTGACTTCCATAAGC
>Ga0075154_10000138_pt1 | contig 61737 bp, 67 predicted proteins | sample JI71714BDNA_FD_70965 | JGI IMG/M metagenome (GOLD analysis project Ga0075154, IMG submission 70965) | Wastewater effluent complex algal communities from Wisconsin, to seasonally profile nutrient transformation and Carbon sequestration -... | ecosystem: Engineered > WWTP > Effluent > Algae... | reverse complement strand
TGGGCAGCGATACCTTTCACTTGGCCTCCGCCTTGTTGGTTGATGTCATCAGCCAGCCGATCCAGATCTTCCTGTTTTCGGGAGGAGATGACCACGTTTGCGCCATAAGCTGCCAAAAAACGCGCCATAGATTCGCCAATGCCTTTACTTGCTCCGGTAATGAGGGCAACTTGCCCGGTTAGGTCAAATGCTGTCGTGTAGTTCATTTTCAATTTGGGTTATTGGACACTCAAGCCCCCGTCAAGGATCATGCTTTGTCCGGTCATAAAACTAGCCTGAGGGGAGGCCAAATAGCAAATGGCGTCTGCAATTTCACTCGGTTGCCCAAAACGTTTTTGGGGTGTTGCCTGTACCAAGCCTTGGCGATATTGTTCATCCACTTCTGCTTGGGCCAACATGTGGGTTTCCGTAAAACCGGGACAAACCGCGTTAACCCGGATGTTGTACCGCGCTAACTCCAAGGCAGCGGTTTTGGTCATCCCCACAACAGCGTGTTTGGAGGCAGAATAGGCGATATGTCCCGCCATGCCCACATGTCCAGCCACGGAGGCGGTGATCACAATAGACCCTTTTCGATCCGCTTTCATCCGTGGGATGACCGCTTGCATCGAAGCCCAAACGCCGGTAATATTGACATTGAGTACCTGCTGAAAATCGTCAAGGGTGTACTTTTCGAGCGCACGGCGAGGACCCAAGATTCCGGCATTGGCCACGAGAACATCCGGCGTACCGAATTGATCCATGATTTTATCCAAAAGCGGAGAAATTTGTGCATAATCACCCAGATCACCTTGAAAAAAATGGACATTTTCAGGGTAAATAGTGGGATCGGCTGGTGGCTGAATATCAACAGACACCACCACATGGGAAAGCGGAGCAAAAGCCAAAGCCGTAGCTTGACCAATACCGGCGCTTCCTCCAGTCAGAAGGACGAAGGAATACATGACGTTTTAGTTTGGGTGAAGAATTGGGTTATTTTTGACAAAAATACACAATTTCTTCTTTGGGAAGTGCAAAACGATCGACTAATTCAGGGGCTAATTCCTGCACAAAGTGATCTTCTTTGACCTGAAAACCAGCCTTCGCCAATTCAGCCCCGTAATTTTTCCCAAATAACCTCAGGTGATCCGACTGGAGAAAAACCCGTTCACGTTCACGGGGATCCGTAATGGTCGGATCTTCCAGGGTGGTTTCCATCGCCATATCTTGGGGAGACTGCAAAATGGCCCAGCCGCCCGGCTTTAAGACCCGGTGGAGTTCGCGGGTAGCTTGGTCAAAATCTTCGACATGCTCGAGTACATGGTTGCAGAATATGACGTCGAATGAGTTGTCCGGGTATTGAATCGCTTCAATATTCATTTTCACATCGGCCAGGGGAGATTCGATATCCGCTGTCAAGTAGGTGAGATTTGGCAAGGAACGGAAACGTTCCAGAAAGCAATATTCCGGTGCGATATGCAAAACGGACAAATTTTCTTGGAAAAACGGGGTTCGTTCTTTCAAATACAAATACATCAATCGATGACGCTCCAGCGCCAAGCAATGGGGGCATAAGGCATTTTCTCTGGGGTTTAACCGCCCATATGGCAAAAATTTAGTAAATTTGTGTAAGCAAACGGGACATTCTACGTTATTTCCCTTCATGAAGAGCGCGTACACTTTCAGGGGAATATGACTGATGCGTTGGAGTATGGGCCGAGGAACAAATCGGATTAATAAACTGATGAGGTACTTCATTCGAAAAGGATTACGTAAAATGCTCACAAATTTAACACCAATTACCTAAACAACGTACATAACTTTTAATTGACGAAAGACATGAATGGAAAAAAAACAAAAGCGCCGGGAGAAAAATTAGTCAAATCGCTTTCTCTTGAAAATAAATGGTTGATCACATCCGGCGGTGGACTAGCGTTGGTGGGGTTAGGACTTTGCTTGTTCAGTGAAGCCTCCAATCTCAAGCACATGGGAGCCGACACGGCCTCCTGGGTATTTGCCGGAACACTTAGCTTAATTGTCATCAACGGCGGGTTGGCTATTTTTGGGCAGGGCATTGTGTTTAAGTCGCAACTGGACCATAAACAAAAGATGAAAGATTTCCGAAAGAATCAGCCCAAGAAGAAAAAGAAGATGCCTGCGGAGTTTAACCGCAACTGGCGGGAGTCGGACGGCCCACTTCCTTGAGTAGAGCCAAGCGCGTAAAAAAGGCTGTTTCTCTCGAAACAGCCTTCTATTATTGAGCAAATTGAGCTTTCAATTCTTCTACATCTACCCGCTTAATCGTCGGTTTTAACGTCAAACGTTTCACCTCAGCAACCTTGTTATTCGCGATCGCACGATTTTTTCTACTTTTTCTTTTTAATTGCGTTACTGCCATGCCTGTATGTTATTAATTTTCGATACTTTCATTTCGAGACCGCAAAGTTATAAAATTACATATAAACACCAATAGTATTTACTAAATAAAAAATAACCTGCTAATTTTACCCCCTTGAATTGAATCATTACGCTACCCCATATCCATGTCAAAACCTAGTTTACCCAGAGGCACGCGCGATTTCGGTCCCGAAACGATGGCCAAGCGTACCTTCATCTTGCAGCAAATCACCTCCGTCTTTAAAAAATTTGGATTTTTACCGATCGAAACGCCTACATTAGAAAATTTATCCGTTTTGATGGGGAAATACGGGGAAGAGGGCGACCAACTTTTGTTTAAAGTACTTAATTCCGGCAATTTCTTATCCCAAGTGGATCCGTTGGATTATGCGGGCGGTGCCAAGAAGATTTTACCCAAAATTGCCGAAAAAGGACTTCGGTACGACCTGACCGTTCCGTTTGCCCGGTTTGTGTCGATGCACCGAAACGAATTAGCCATGCCCTTTAAACGGTATCAAATCCAACCCGTTTGGCGGGCGGATCGACCGCAACGTGGCCGTTACCGGGAATTTTATCAATGCGATGCCGATGTCGTCGGTACGGATTCTTTACTTTGTGAGGCTGACATTGTCTTGATGTTGCACGAAATATTTGACAAACTCGGGTTAGGCAATTTTATCATCAAAATCAACAACCGCAAAATCCTAACCGGCATTGCGGAAGTCATTGGAAAACCCGGGCGAGAAGCCGAACTCTGTGTGGCCATCGACAAGTTAGACAAAATTGGACAAGATAAAGTTGAAGAGGAACTCATCGAAAAAGGATTTGAGAAATCGCACATCCAAGCACTTCAACCTATTTTCAAACTGGATTTAGGGGATGAATCCTCATTTCAATCGCTCCGAGATTGGCTTTCAGCCTCGCCAGTGGGACTTCAAGGTATTGCTGAATTAAGTCACGTCTGGCAATTGGTCAAAGCGAGTGGCATCGAAAATCCGAAAATTCAATTGGACGTTACGTTGGCGCGTGGATTAAGCTATTATACCGGGGCTATTTTTGAGGTAAAAGCTTTGGATGTTGCGATGGGCAGCATTTCAGGTGGCGGTCGCTACGATAATCTAACCGGATCTTTCGGCTTACCCGGTGTTTCTGGGGTAGGTATTTCACTGGGTGTTGATCGGATATTTGATGTGATGGAAGAACTTCAACTGTTCCCCTCCTCTGCGATGCAAAGTACCCAAGTGTTGCTGACCTCCATGGATGAGGCCAGCTTTTTGGCCTGCCTCCCACTGGCGAAACAATTGCGTGAACAAGGCCTTGCCACGGAAGTTTATCCGGATACGGTGAAGCTTAAAAAACAATTGGACTACGCCAATAAAAAACAAATTCCCTTTGTTATTGTCGTAGGCTCCGACGAAATCGCGGCACAACAATGGTCATTAAAAAATATGCAAACCGGCGAACAATCGCGCGGTGATTTATCCACCCTCATTTCCTTAATTCAATCCGCTCATGTTACGGAATAAAAACGTCATTGCAGTACTCTTGGTTGTGACGACTACGATCACGGCTACACTATCCTTTTACTTTTGGCAAGTAGCCAAAAGCCCAAACCTCAATTTAGATGGCAAGGAAACGTTTGTGTTGTATATCCCCCAAGGCGCGTCGTACCTCCAAGTCGTGGATTCATTGCACAAACACAAATTGATTCATGATGAAATCGGATTTCAGTTTTTAACGAAATGGTCGGATTACCGTGAAAACGTGCGCCCTGGCCGGTATGAAATCCCGCCCAATTCAGGGAATAAAGAAATCGTGGACAAACTTCGCCGCGGCGTGGAGGACCCCGTCAAGCTGACCTTCAATAACATTAGAACGAAAGACGATTTTGTTAAAAAAATTGGGTCGAAACTTTCCTTTCCTGCAACTGAACTGCGTGAACTTTTAGACGACGAGGCGACGTGCCAAAAATACGGTTTTACCCCAGAAACAATCCTCAGCATGTTTTTGCCGGATACGTATTTTATTCTGTGGACGTCAGATGCCGAAAGCTTTTTAAAGCGCATGCATACGGAATACACTAAATTTTGGAATGACGATCGAAAAGCTCAAGCAGCCTCGATCCAAATGACCCCAATTCAAGTGGCGATTATGGCCTCTATTGTGCAGTCGGAAACCAACAAAGTGGATGAAATGGCGCGCGTGGCTGGCGTGTATGTGAATCGATTGGCGCTCAATATGCCGTTGCAAGCAGACCCCACCGTGAAATTTGCTGTGGGCGATTTCAGCATCAAACGGATTCTCGAAAAACACTTAACGATCAATTCGCCCTACAATACCTACCGCAATACAGGACTTCCCCCCGGCCCTATCGCCCTTCCTGAACGCAATGCCCTCAAGGCGGTTTTGGAGTTTGAAAAACACAATTTCGTGTACTTCTGTGCTCGGGAAGACTTCTCAGGCTACCACAATTTTGCGGAAACATACGACCAACACCTTATTTTTGCCAAAAAATACCAAAATGCCCTCAACGCCAACCAAATCCGGTAATTTATTCTCGTTTGATTTCCCTTACCGCGTACGGTACGCTGATGTAGACCAAATGGGGTATATGTACTACGGTAACTACGCGAAATTGTATGAAATCGGTCGGGTTGAAACCATTCGATCGCTGGGTTTGCGGTATAAAGATTTGGAAGAAGGTGGGGTTATGATGCCCGTGTATGAAAATAAATCACGGTACATAAAACCCATCCGGTATGATGAACTCGTCACCATCCGCACCTTGATCAAAGAAATCCCCAAAGTTCGCATCATTTTTCACTACGAAATTTATTCGGAGTCAGGGGAGATGGTGCATACGGGTGAAACAACGTTGGTATTTTGGGATATGAAAACCCAAAAAATTACCCCTACCCCGAGTGAAATTATTCAGGCATTGACGAGCAATTCCTAACAATCCACCCTGTTTCACTCCATTTTTTTGTAATTTACCCCACAAGATGCAGGAATTAGGTTAAATACATCGATGACACCGAACTGATGATCAAATCACTATCCCATTGGATCCAAACCAAACTGGGGAAAATTTATATTTTTGGCAGTACTGTTTCGCTATTTGATGTTATTGAAATCTTATGGCGAAAAATTATTACATTTGATATCGATCAGCGAGCAGCGGCGGTTTCCTATAACCTCATCTTGGCCGTTTTTCCGGGTATCCTCTTTTTGTTCACGCTTATCCCGTATTTTCCCATTGACCAGGTGGATGTGTATGTTCTGACTTTCCTAGAAACCATTCTTCCCCCCGAATCCTACCAAGCCGTAGCTGATACAATCGACGAGATCGTTTCAAAACGGAGATCCGGAGTGCTTTCTTTCGGTTTTTTGTTTACCATGTACGCGGCAACCAACGGTACCCTCGCCTTGATGAATGCGTTCAATATGACGTTAGCGATTGAGGAAAAACGTTCTTTTTTTCATGCCAGATGGGTCGCGCTGTTACTTACCTTCATCTTAATTGCCGTCTTAGTTTTGGCTGTCTTGGTTATTATTATCGGCCAATTGGTCATTCAGTTTCTGGTGAATCATGACTACGTTAGCGAGAATACCTCATTCTTAGGTATTCGGCTTATTTTATATTTTTCAATTTTCCTTATCTTTTTCTTCGGAATTTCAGTCATTTACTATTTTGCGCCCAACATTCCGAATAGAATTCGTTTTTTCAATATCGGTGCTTTTTTATCCTCGGTACTGTGCATTTTAGCAACCTATGGCTTTTCGTATTACATCTCCAATTTCAATTCCTACAACAAATTATATGGCTCCATTGGAACATTCATAGGGTTGATGATTTGGATCTACTTGGTAGCCTTGATTCTCATTTTGGGCTTCGAAATCAACTTTAGTGTTCGGGATGCCATTTCTCAGAAAAAGCATCCCGATTCGTTATAGCTGCGTTTTTTTGATCCGTTTGCTTTTGGGACGATTGGTTTTTTGGATAGCTTCACCCAAAAGTAATCGGATGGCCACCGAGGCTACAGTCCCGCCAAAAGCAGCCGGTAAATACGAAATCGTACCGTATGCAGACCGTTTGAAGTTGGATCCGTCGGTCATGATCAACGAATCTTTCCTGACCTTTTCGATTGAAAAGACAGACCAAACTCCTTTTTTAACGCCCATTTTTTTAATTCTTTTCCGGATGTACTGGGCAAATCCACATTCATAGGTCTCAAACAAATCGGTGACGCGCAACTGGGTAGGATCCATTTTCCCGCCTGCCCCCATCGAACTCACCACGAGTTGCCCTTTTTTATAGGCCGTGGAAACCAAGGTAAGCTTAGGGGTAATGCTGTCAATGCAATCCAAAACAACATCGAATTTTGTTTCCAAAATTTCTTCACACCGCGTCGGATCTAGGAATTCTTTGATCACATGCAAGGTTAGCTCTGGATTAATCGCCAACAAGCGCTCCGCCATATACTCGGCTTTGGATTGCCCGTGGTTAGTCGCCAAAGCAGGCAATTGGCGGTTTCGGTTGGAGGGGTCAACCACATCACCATCCACGATGGTCATTTCACCTACACCGGCGCGGCAAATAAATTCAGCGGCAAACGAACCCACACCACCCAGGCCCACCACCAACACATGTGCATTTTGGAGGACATCAATCTGATCCGGGCCAATCAATGCTTCCGTTCTTGACAACCAAGAAGTATCTCGTTTCATAGGGATTTAGTAAAAATCAAGTAATTTTCTTCCATTTTTGTTTGTACTTGCGCCACTGTCCAACCGATCCGCTCCGCAAAATTTTCATACACCTTTTGAATGGAAACTGGCCCCGCGTCGGTTTCCAAAAGAATTTGATCTTGGTACTGAATCAAAACTTCACGAGACAAAGAGAGAGGAATGCGATCATCCAACGAAATGAAAAATCCGCGCTTGAATAAGGCTTCCGCCACCTGAACATGTTTATGAAAACCATGCACCAAGACGGGAATCGATGGCTTCCACACTTTTTGAATAGCCAGGAGCTCATCAAAAGCTTTGACACAATGGACAATCACCGGCTTTCGGACATCCATCGCCCATTTGAGGTGTTGAATAAAAACTTCTTCTTGAATGGATCGAGGTATCGATACCAGCCGATCCAAACCACACTCCCCGACTGCGAGCACTGTGGGGTATTGAATGGCCCGGAAAACCCACGCCAATTGAGCTTTCCAATGATCGACTTGAATGTCACCTGGGTGAACCCCCACCGACCAAGTGCCTGACTGCGGACGCTCAGGTACCGGAGTTTCCTCCCCGCTAAAGTCCGCCGGAAGGTTCCACTGGAGCAGACTTTGGTCGGCGCCAGAAGAAGTTTGATGCGTATGAATGTCGATGTACAACGGGTTTTGTATTTTTGGGTCAAAAATACAAAATGTCTTTGGAAGTCGCTATCCTCCCTTTCAACCAACTTCAACCTACCGAGCTCTATGCCGCTTTAAAACTACGGCAGGATGTTTTCATGTTGGAACAAGCGTGTTTATTTGCTGACCTAGATAACCGTGATCAAGAAGCATGGCATGTTATCGGCAGATTTGAGAAAAACATGGTTGCCTACACGCGAATTTTTGAACCTGATGTGTATTATCCGGGCTATTGTTCCATTGGCCGGGTTGTATCGTCTCCAACACACCGCCATCAAGGATTTGGACGGCAGATTATGGAGGCATCCCTCGCGTTTTGTGCTTCGACTTGGCCTCAGGCTTCCATTAAGATTGGTGCCCAACAATACTTGGAGGATTTTTATCAATCGCTTGGATTTATACCCACCCCAACCCGGTATATTGAGGATGGAATTCCGCATGTTTACATGACGTTGGATCGATAAAGAGCCCCGCTGAAAGTCTTTTGGTACTCATTAAACGTTCTACCAACACGACATTCAACGGGGCAACATGGGTTAGGCCATCACTTTACGAAGCAAAGGAGGATTAGCCTCGGCCCCGTTTTGTTCAAACCGATATACTTTTTCGATTACCTGTAGATCACCGGGTTGGATTTCACAAATGGTATTAATTAGCCCGGTTGATAAATCGAGAACCCATCCGTGCAGATAAGGCATATTTTCCGATTGCCATGCGGCTTGGATGATGGACGTTTTGGCTAGATTACGAACCTGCTCCTGGACATTCAGTTCGGTTAAACGCTGCGCGCGTGCATCTTCATCTTCTATAGCCTCAAGCTCCTCTTCATGTTTGTTGTAAATATCCTTGATATTCCGCAACCATTTGTTGATCAGGCCCAAATCTTTGTTGCCCATGGCTGCCCGAATTCCCCCGCAGTTGGTATGGCCAACCACCATAATGTGCTTGACTTTCAAAACCTCCACCGCATATTGGAGAACACTCAACATATTGAGGTCGGTATGAATAACTAAATTAGCTACATTCCGGTGGACAAATATTTCACCCGGTTTGGTATTGGTCAGCAGATCCGCGGGTGCGCGGGAATCAGCACAGCCAATCCATAGGTATTCTGGGGTTTGGGACTTGGCTAAGTCTTTAAAATAGCCTGGATTCTCCAATAAGGTCTCCTCTGCCCACACACGGTTGGCATCAAGAAGTGTTTGATATGATTTATTCATTTTTAGTCAGTAGTAAGTAGTTGAGAACTAGACAGGTCGACATATTCAACCGTAATGTGTTGCTTTGGAGCATCCTCTGTTTTAAAATCCTCCAGCGTTTGCAAAATATCAAAATCGATAAACGATGCTTTTGTAGCATTCAACACCAAATGATCCCCAGGCTGTAGTTGTGCCAACCAGTGAACCAATTCGGCGCGATTGTAAAAAAAGACATCTTTTTCAAACGTGATCGTAACCCGATTTCCTTGACGCTTGCCCCGGATGGCCGATGAGAAATTGGTGTAAAGAACAAATCCAATCCCGACAACGAGTCCGATACCAATTCCGACCAACAAATCGGTTAGAATGATGGCAATTATGGTGGTCAAAAATGGAATGAATTGATCCAGCCCATCTTGGTAGACTTTTTTAATGGTCGATGGATTGGTCAATTTATACCCCACCATCAACAGAATCGCGGCCAGAGAAGCCAAGGGAATTAGATTCAAGTAAACCGGAATAAACACCACACTCACCAGCAAGAAGAATCCATGTGCGATCGCCGCCATTTTGGTTTTTCCACCGGCTTGAATGTTGGCGGAGCTCCGGACGATTACTTGGGTGATTGGAATTCCTCCGAGTAATCCCGCTACAATATTCCCAGCACCTTGGGCAAAAAGCTCGCGGTTCGTGGGTGTGATGGACCGGTCAGGATCGAGTCGGTCCGTTGCCTCAACACACAAAAGTGTTTCGACCGAGGCAATTACAGCAATCACGAGGGCTGTTTTCCAAACCAGTCCCAAAGATAAACCTGTCCAGTCCGGAAAAGTGAGTACCTCAGAAAATGAACCTAGGGTGGTCAGGGCAGGTAAAGAAACCAAATGGGAGGCGGATAATTTCCAATGTTCAAACACCCATGTATTCAATACAACCCCGAGTAGTACTACGATTAACGGGCCGGGGATTTGAAAAATTGGAGAAAGGCCTTTCCCTTTTTCCCATAAAATCAGCACCATTAGACTCAGTACACCTATGAGGGCTGCCCCGGGCAGTATAAAATCAAAAATTAATCCTAGCTCAGAAAACGTGGTCTGTCCATCGGGTTGAAAAAAACTCGATTCACCCAAAGGATCTCCATCCACGCCCAAGGCATGGGGTATCTGTTTTAAAATAATGAGGAGACCTATGGCCGCCAACATGCCCTTAATGACCGAGGAAGGAAAGTAGTACGCAATTTTTCCAGCTCCTAAGATACCTAACAGAATTTGAAAAAATCCCGCCAATACCACGGCAACCAAGAAGAGTTCAAACTGCCCAATTTCCTCAATGGCATTAAAAACAATCACCGTGAGCCCGGCGGCTGGACCTGATACACCCAAGTTGGATCCACTCAACGCGCCAGCAACGAGCCCACCCACGACTCCGGCGATAACGCCTGAAATCAGCGGGGCACCTGAGGCTAATGCGATACCAAGACACAAGGGTAAGGCCACCAAAAATACAACCAAGCCCGCTGGAATATCTTTTCCCAGTTGACTCGTAATCGATACGTTTTTCATGTAAATGCAGTAAGTTTGTTTGTTGGCTTACTTTTCAGCAAGCGCTTTAGCGAGTTCAATTCGATAGAAATCGCTTCGATTCTGGGGGAGGCGTGACCAAATACAAAAAAGCGCTTGGCCTAAAAGTAGACGTAACAGGATAGCAAAAACAGGAGAATAGACTGAATTGAAATAAAAAAACCAGCGCTGAGGGAAGTACTTCATCTTCCAGCGGTACGTCGACCAGATCGTTTGAGGCATTCGATTGTTCATAACCCGAATTCATCTCCAAGACCAATTTGTACATACCCGTGGCCAGCAAAATAAAAGCGGCCAAAGTAACGAAAGTGATTATTGAAAACAAAATCGTTCTGAACATACCCAAAAATAAAAAAATTCTTTCAATAGTACCAATTAAAGATGCTAAACATGGATGATTTTTCCTACATAGCCATAGCCCGACAAGCACAACAACATTTACAGGAACTACCCGCCATCCCGGACATTTCTTCATTTATTCTAAAAAATCCCATGAAATGGCCGATGCCTTGGTTACGAATCTTGGCAGACCAATGGCATTTTCAAAAAAAAGCAACGCAAAAACTTGGACCGTGGTGGGAAAAATATCCCAATTTAATCGGCCCACCGAAACTCTCGTGGGAACAAGCTTCGTCCTATCAAACGGCATTATGGAAAACACAACTGATTGAACCCCAAAGTACGGTCGTGGACATGACCGGTGGTTGGGGGATGGATGCGCTGTTCTTCTCGCTCGCCGGTGCTCACGTTACCCATTGTGAGGTTCAAACCGACCTGAGTGACATAGTTACCGAAAACGCACGTCTGGTCAACACGCCATTAAAGACCTTTCGAGGCTCTGGATTTGATTATTTGATGCAAAGCACCGCGCCCATTGACTTGATCTACCTTGATCCCGCTCGGCGCGATGCCAACCAAAAAAAAGTAGTCCGACTATCAGATCTGACTCCTGACTTGACCCCTCACTGGCCGACCTTATGGACAAAGACATCGCGAATATTAATCAAATTATCCCCGATGATGGATTTAAACGAGTTAGCTGCGCAAATTCCAGGACTCGCGCGCGTCATCTTGCTTTCTGTACGCAATGAACTGAAAGAAATTTTGGCCGAAGCCCACGTGAACTTCACAGGAAAAATCAGGTGGGAAGCGATTGAAATTCCAGCTGATGAAAAGCCTATTTCATTTCATTTTGAGCCAGAAAAAGAGAATCCAGCTGTGACTTCATACGCCGAACCACGTCTATACCTCTATGAACCATTTGTCGGCATCCTCAAGCTGGGGGCATTTCATCAAATTGCAGCGGACTGGAATATGGAAAAACTTCATCCCAATTCGCATTTGTATACCAGTGACAATTTTCATTCAGATTTTCCAGGACGAGTTTTCCGCGTGATTGATTCCTTTAAGGCCAAGCCAGATGATGTCCAAAAGCAATTGGGGAAGCCCATTCCAACCAATGTATTAGTCCGTAATTTTGGAGAAAATGGTGAAGCATTGGCCCAAAAATGGCAAATAAAACCGGTTGACACAACACAATTTCTTATTTTTACACAAACCATTTCCCACAAAAAAAGGGTGCTGTATGCCCACCGACTAAAATGAAAAAAATACTTTTTTTTCTCGTAACTTTTCTGGCCAGCTTTCACATGACGGTGGCTCAATATCCTGTATTTCAGAGTAAAGAGGTATTGGATGGTGAAATACAAACAGGGTATTATATCTTGCTCCCCACAGATGATTTAACCGCCGTTCAAGAATCTTGGCAGTCGTTTTTACAAAAACAAGGGCGGCTCAACAAAGTCGTAAATCAACTGTACAACGTCGATGCATTGACAAGCCCTTTGGCTAGAGAATATGACTTATCCACGTTAACCTCTACCGTGATTGGTCTTAAAGGGTTTACCAAAGTCTTTTGGTCCTTTCAATCCAGAAGATCGTCGGGAAAAGACCTCGCCGAAATACAAGCCATAGCCAACTGGCTAGCCCCATTTATTGAGGATGTCCAAAATTGGCAAAGCCTCAAGCTTAAAGCCTTAGAAGTTGAACAATTCAAGGCTCAGCAGAAAACGTTGGATCGTGAAGTTGCTCGACTGCAGTCTTCCATTGAGCGCAATTTGAAACAACAAAACAAATTGGATCAATCCATTCGGCAAACTCCAGAAGAGTTGAGTAAAATCATTCAAGAAAAGGAGGTTTTAACTCAATCCATGATTCAGCAGGATGTTGCCTCAGAGGACTTGCAAAAAGAATCCAAGAAAAAAGAAAAGGACATCCAAAAATTGCGTGCTCAATCGAAGAAAAACGAAAAACAACTTACCTCGAAAGAAAAATCCCTTCAAAAGCTTCGGACCGATTTTATCAAAAAAGAAAAGGAACGGCGTCTCCACCAAGAAGTACTTGACAGCAAAATCAAGTAATTATTCCTCAGCTTAAACTAATTTTTTTTCCGGGTTTCGTCTTCACAAATCCTTGAAATTCAAGATGAAGCAATGTACTAGCCAGTTGGTTTAACGTTAAATTACAGGCGAGGGCCAATCGATCGATGTGGACCTCGCCTAATTTTTGAAGCGCCTGGATAACCTCTACCTCCGCCGGTTGACACTGCGTCAAATCAATTTCCTGCTTACTTGGACCGTTTTCTGTTGAAAATAAATTCAAGGGTGGCCAAGATACTTCTGACCAAATATCCTCTGGTTGTGTTAATAGTTGTGCCTTTTGGAGTCGAATGAGTTGATGAGGGCCTGCAGATTGCGCGGACCACACCGAGCCCGGCACAGCCATCACGGCCCGATCGTATTGAAAAGCAAAATCTGCCGTGACCATACCGCCTCCACGAACCGCTGACTCCACCACGATACACACATCACTTAGCCCCGCAATAATACGATTTCGGGCTAAAAACAAGGAGGCCATGGGTTTCATCCCCAACGGGTTCTCGGATATCCAACCGCCCCCATGTTCTAAAATTTGGCTAGCTAATTTACGATTTTGCGCCGGGTAAATGGTATCCAATCCGTTGGCCATCACAGCAACCGTAGGTAAGCCATTTTTAAGGGCATGGGCATGGGCCGCGGCATCAATGCCCAACGCCAGACCCGAAACCACCACCGGCTTCCACCCTTTGGTTTGATTTAACCATTGCCCAATCCAGTGTTTGCCATAGTCGGTTGCTTGTCGAGTGCCTACGATAGCCAAAACTTTGTCCGCCATGGCGTGCAGTTGCCCTTTTACATACAAAATAGGTGGGGCATCTGGAATTTGGGCTAACCGATTGGGATAATCAGGACATGTGTAGGAAAGAATTCGGACACCTGATCGTTGGGCATTTTCCAAAACCCGATCCGCTTGGTCTAACCACAGGTGTCGTTTACTCAGTTGCTGGATTAACCCCTCCCCGATTCCGGGCACACGTTTCCATTGGGATGGTTTTGCCTCCCAGACCCGGATTGGATCTTTGAAATGAAGAATCAGCTGGCGGTGAAGAATACCGCCGATGCCCTCAACTTGGGCTAGGGCTAGATGGTGTCGTAAGATCTGGTGATGGTTCATGGCTGTCGTTGAGACGGTCGGCGACTAAATTCAATACCTCCCGAATATATTCTAGTTTTCTAATGACTTCCCCTTTTCGGTTGAATACTTCCTCGCGGTGGTTCAATTGTTCTTTTGCCCCTTCCAACGTGAATTTTTCACTTTGCGCTAACTGAAGAATTTTCCCGAATTTATTGGCTTCTCGTTGGGTAAATACCCATGTATTGCCCTGTTTTCTTCCTTTGACATTAAATTTAGCCGCGTAATAGCGCAAGTGAGATACATTCACTTGGTATTGATCTGCCAACTCTTGAAAGGTAAAAAACACTTTAGTTTCCATAAGTCCAAAAATAAAAAAAGCCCTTTGGATTACCAAAGGGCTTTCGTACTATTCGATCAACTTAAATAATCGGCGCCACCGGATTTTATTGAGAAACGACCCGTCTGCGTCTAAAGACATCCAAATGAAGACGGCTTTTCCAACAATATGGTCTTCTGGAACAAACCCCCAAAAACGTGAGTCATCGGATTCGTACCGGTTATCTCCCATCATGAAGTAATAATCCTGTTTGAACGTGTACGATGTGATCGCTTTTCCATCAAGGAAAATTTGCCCATCGCGGTACTCCGCTTTATCATTTCCGTCAAATGTAGTAATCACCCCTTTGTACAGCGCGATATTTTTAGGCGTTAACTCAATGGTCATTCCTTTTTTCGGAACAAGTACAGGACCAAAGTTATCCCGATTCCAACGAAATAAGGTTTTATCATACGGGAAAGCGGCAAACATGGTGGTCGAATCCTCTTTCGGGATGATATCCATCTTGACATTGCGGATAAAGTCCATCGATTTCAATTCCTTTATCGCTTCATCTGTAGCATTGACAAGGTAAACGACTTTCCCATTTTCCTCGGAAGCACCACGAACGCCAATGTCCAATTTATCAAATAACTTGGGATTAATGGTGGTTTGGCTCTCCAACATATAATACATTTGACGTTGCGGAGGGTTCACCATCTCTTTTCCATTGATGCGGACTTGCCCTTCGATGATCTCCAAGGTATCTCCCCCAATGCCGATGCACCGTTTGATGTAATTGGTCCGGAGATCGACTGGGTATCGATCAAAACCGCCAAACTCATCGGGACGCTCAGGGCAGCCGGGGTAATTGAACACCACCACATCCCCATTTTTAACCGAAGTAAAGCCGGGTAGGCGATAATAAGGCAATTCGACCCAATCTAGATACGAGGGTACATTCGTGAACCAGATTTTTTGGTGGGTCAAGGGCAGTTGAAGTACAGTTCGTGGAGTTCTGGTCCCGTAATGGACCTTACTCACGAAAAGGAAGTCATTCACTAAAAGACTCCGTTCCATGGATCCAGTCGGAATAGTGTAAGCTTCGAGGAACATCCACCGGATCAAGGTAGCGGCAACGACAGCGAATAAAACAGAATCAAACCACTCCCGAAATGGGGATTTTTTGGGTTTTGGGGTATTCATTGAATAAAAATCAAAATTTACAATTAAAACGTCAACATATCGTCCATTCCAACCACACCCGTTTGGTGTTGAATCCACTCGGCGGCGATGACCGCGCCAAGCGCGAATCCTTCCCGGCTGTGGGCTTGGTGTAAAATCTCAATTTGATCGACGTCTGAAATATACTTAATTATGTGCGTTCCGGGAACTTTCCCTTCACGAGCGGACCAAATCGGCACCTCATCGGCTTGCGGGAGGGTATTACTGGTCCATGACTGCTTATTCGTTTGGGCCGCAATAATGCCTTCCGCTAACGTTATAGCCGTTCCCGAGGGGGCATCTTTTTTTTCGGTATGGTGAATTTCAGTGGTCGTAACTGAATATTCCGGTTGACCCGACATCAGTTTAGCCAGAAACGAATTTAACCGAAAAAACAAATTTACCCCGATAGAGAAATTAGATGCATAAAAAAAAGCAGCATTGGCCTTGTTTCGGCAGATTTCATCAACAACGGGCTTTTTTTCCAACCAACCAGTCGTTCCAGAAACCACTTTTAATCCGTGCTGCAAGCAGCTGGAAATATTCTGAAATGCAGCTTCGGGCACACTAAATTCAATCACCACATCCACGGTGTCTGGGCTAACCGTAGAAAGCCAAGTATCAATAGGTCCATCCAAAATGGCTACAATGTCATGACCGCGTGCAGACGCGATCCGCTCGATTGTTTTACCCATTTTACCGTACCCAATAAGTGCTATTTTCATGAATTGATCTGTAAAGAAAACACAAACTTAAGGAATTACAATTCGAATGCCTAGTCCTGCATTTCCGTAAGTCCATTTCGGTTCAAATTTAAGAGAAATATCGTCTGTCAAATCAAAGGTTTTCAAGTGAGCGGCCACATGCGCTTCCAAGGCCAATAAGAGCCAGCCAGCGGTGAAACCAATGTAGGCCAAGTCACGCTGTCGCCGGAATGAATTCACGGCCGGCTCCAAGTTGGTTCGAACGAATGGGCCCCGTAAGTCGGAGGGCGGATTCGCGACCAATTCGGCTGAAAATGTACCCGCTTTCTCATCTTTTACAATCAAGAAGAAAGCATCATCGGATGATCGCTGAAAGTAAACATCGTCCCGGTTACTTCGAGAAAGTAGAATTTGGGATCCCGTGAGCGACTGACCCGTGGAGAGCTGAACAGATCCTGCGGTTAGTTGAATTAATTTTTCTAAATAAGCGCGTGTTCGTGCGTAGTTTGTTTGATTCCAAGCAATGCCATAAACACCACCTGCTGCGGCACCATAGACAAGACCCATTTTCCAATATTGCTTATTGGTTGCTTGGCCCCAGCCAGGTAATACAAGCGACCGATATAGCGCCAGTCGTGGCATACGATCGGGCGGGGTTGGATCGACACCCACGAGGCGTCTGCCCCACTCAAATTTTGGTGTCCAACTCCGTTTTTGGGTTGAATCGGTTTGCCCCAAGGCCGGGTAAACACCAAGTAAAAATAGACAAAGCCACCGCCAATTACTGTTGTGCATGTAACATCTGAATCAACTTCTCTAACTCTTCTTTTGATTTGAAAGGGATTTTTATTTCCCCTCGGTGTTGCTCGTTAGCCACTATTTTAACCCGACTCCCTAGGAATTGCGTCAATTGATTTTGCCATTGAGACAGGTCCAAAGGATTTCGTTTTTTGGGCGATGCTTGGGGTTGTCCGAGTTGCCGAACCGCCTCTTCCACTCGGCGAACAGACCATTCCTCCGTTAAGATTTTCTCAAAGAGCTGCAATTGTGCCGTTTCATCTTCTATATTCACCAAGGCCCGCGCGTGCCCCATCGTTATTTTTGTATCTCGAACTGCAGCTTGAATTTGAGGCGGCAATTTGAGTAAGCGCATGTAATTATTGACCGTGGTTCGGTTTTTACCCACCCGATCACCTAATTCTTCTTGTTTTAAATTACATTCTTGGAGTAAGCGTTGGTAACTCAGTGCAATTTCAATCGCATTTAGATTTTCGCGTTGAATATTCTCAATCAACGCCATTTCCAACATTTGTTGGTCATCAGCGGTCCGGATGTAGGCAGGGATAGCCTGTAATCCCGCCAGTTTAGAGGCCTGAAGTCGACGCTCGCCTGAGATCAATTGGTAGGAGTTTGGTCCCAATTGCCGCACCGTAATGGGCTGAATAATACCTTGCGTCCGAATGGATTCTGCTAATTCTTGCAAGGCTTGTTGATCAAAATACGTCCTAGGCTGGAATGGATTCACCTCAATCCATTGTACCGAAATTTCATTCACTGCGCTAAATACCTCGGCTGGGGTTTGCGGTGCCTGTTCTTGGATCGTTTCTTGATCGGTCAATAGCGCCCCAAGTCCGCGTCCTAACCCAATTCGTTTATTTTTCGGTTGCATATGTTCTGCTTATTTTTAATTGACCAACAATCCGTTTTTGATCAATATTTCTTTGGCTAAATTTAAATAGCTGATGGCTCCTTTGCTGTCTGCGTCCTGGGCTAGCGTAGGTATGCCGTAGCTGGGAGATTCAGAAAGGCGGACATTTCGCGGGATCAGCGTTTCAAATACCATATTTTTGAAATGAGACGTCACTTCATTCACTACTTGGTTAGAGAGTCGAACACGCATATCATACATCGTCAACAATATGCCCTCGATCGTAAGCGCGGGATTGAGGCGTTGTTGAATGATTTTGATTGTATTCAGTAATTTACCCAAACCTTCTAAAGCAAAATATTCACATTGCACCGGCACGATGACGGAGTCGGCGGCGGTCAAGCTGTTGATGACGATCAATCCGAGCGAAGGGGAACAATCCAGTATAATAAAATCGAATTTCTCTTTGAGCGGTGCCAAGGCTTCCTTCATCTTTTCTTCCCGATTGGGTAAATGAATCATTTCAATCTCCGCCCCGACCAGATCAATATGAGAAGGGAGCAAATACAAATTGGGAAACTCCGTTTCAATTAAGATATCTTCTGGATTGATCTCAGAAACCATACACTCGTAAATACTATTCTCCACTTCTTTGGGATTGAAACCGAGACCGGATGTCGCATTTGCCTGAGGATCAGCATCTACAATCAACGTTTTGAATTCCAAAGCCGCAAGACTGGCAGCCAAATTGATCGTGGTTGTGGTTTTTCCGACTCCCCCCTTCTGATTGGCGATGGCAATAATTTTACCCATGATCTGATGTACTTTTTACCGTTTTTCAAAGTTCACACTTTCGGAGGAATTCACCAAAAAAAATGTTCCACGATCTAAACAAAGTGTTCCACGAGACTGTGGATAAGTCCAAACTTATCCTGAAAATACGTCCATGTAGCCTAAAAATAGATAAAGAACCCGCTAAAATTCACCTGATTTCATGAGTTTTGTCTATATTCGCTCACAAATGCCCCTGACTCCTATGCGCAAAAAATTAATCTACTTTTTTTTACTCTTTGGCGGATTTTCCCTTCTATACTTCCTTGGGCCTTCCCCTACCCCACCTCAAGTACCTGCTTTGCCGGTAGCCGTCCCGTATGTGGGCCATGAATTGGATCTCTGGGTGCAGTCAAAGGAAAAACAAAACAAGGCGATAAAGCCGGGAAATGAGGCCCGCATCGTGTGGCACGATTCACTTACAAAAGAAAAAACGCCGATTAGCTTCGTGTATATCCATGGCTTTTCAGCCAGCGGAGAAGAAGGAGCGCCGGTCCACAGGCAAGTAGCCAAACGCTACCGGAGTAACCTATACATTGCTCGTTTGGCAGGCCATGGACTAGACCAGGGAGATCAAACCTTTCAGGATTTAACTGCGGATCAATTGCTGACGTCAGCAGAAGAGGCCCTCGCGATTGGCAAACAGTTGGGTGATCGTGTTATTGTGATAGGCACTTCTATGGGCGGTGCATTAACGACCTACTTGGCCGCACACCATCCTGAAATTTATGCCATTGTCTTGTACTCGCCTTGCATCGAAATATTTGATCCCAATGCTAAGCTCATTGACAATCCTTGGGGCTTATCCCTTGCACGCGCTATAAAAGGGTCATCCCACAACGACATTCCCCCCACCAATGCACAACATCAAGCCTACTGGTCGCTACATTATAGGTTGGAAGGGGTACAGGCACTGCAAAACTTCTTGACTCATGCGATGGTGCCATCCACGTTTGCTCAGGTCACTTGCCCTACGTTTATGGGGTACTATTACCGAGATGAAGAAAATCAGGACAAGGTTGTTTCTGTTCCCGCTATGCTACAAATGTTCGATCAATTAGGCAGTCAAAATAAAGAAAAACGGGCCTTTCCAACGGCTGGCAATCATGTATTGGCCTCGTATGTTCTGTCCCAGGATTATACATCAGTGGAACAGGGCACCACCCAATTTTTGGATCGCATCTTAGGACTTTAACCGAGATCCTAGGGCTGAAATCGTAACCCAAACACCTATAAATCCTAAACCCAGGGATTCACGAGCCAACTCAATGGCTTCGGTTTTCATGGCCAAGGATTCCCCCCAAACCCCTTCAAACACCGGAGGGAATTGTTCGGCAGACCAAAAGAATAAAAATAGGATCAAACCTACAGTTTCCCACGTCGCGCGTACACTGGGCTTGGCAAACTGATATAAATAATACGCAGGTACCAAGTAAACCGGGATCCAAATCCAAGGATCGGGGTCATTGTACTGCACAACCGCAAATAGTAAACAAATGACAAAACCTACCAAAGAAAAATAACGATGGGCCATGGCGATGGATTAAAATTGAAAAAGTAAAAGTATAGATTCCCATGCAATCTTTCAAGTCAAACCAAACTCCTCCCATCGAAAAGGTTCGCGGTGGATTTAGAACATTATGTAATCCTTTATTAATCAACGCAATACCGCCAAAGTGAAGTAAAGTTCAGGTTATTTTGCCCAAACACCTTTGGAAATTCTAAAAAAGCGTGTACTTTTGTGATGGCAAATTACCAGCTCCTGCTGAACCCCCCAGGACCGGAAGGTAGCAAGGGTAGGTGGTCGTAGCGGTGAATTTGCCATTTTTTTTGCTACAAATCCATTCTTTCTCATAACTCTTTCTTCCCATGAAGTTTTTTATTGACACCGCTAGTCTCCAAGAAATCCAAGAAGCACAAGATTTAGGCATCCTAGATGGCGTTACCACCAATCCCTCCCTAATGGCCAAAGAAGGCATAGGCGCAGCGGGGGTAACAGCTCACTACAAAGCAATTTGTGACATTGTTACCGGTGATGTCAGCGCTGAAGTTATCTCGACTGATTTTGAAGGCATGATTCGGGAAGGTGAAGAATTGGTAAAAATTAGTGATCAAATTGTGGTCAAAGTTCCGATGATCAAAGAAGGGATCAAAGCCATCAAATACTTTTCTGAGCGGGGCATTCGGACGAACTGTACTCTTGTTTTTTCAGCAGGCCAAGCACTTTTAGCTGCCAAAGCAGGTGCTACGTATGTATCCCCTTTCTTGGGTCGCTTGGATGATGTGTCCACTGATGGCATGCAGCTTATTGAAGATATTCGGGTCATTTATGATAATTATGGCTACAATACAGAAATTTTGGCCGCTTCGGTTCGCCATCCCATGCACATCCTTTCGTGTGCTAAGATCGGTGCTGACGTCATGACCGGTCCACTTTCAGCTATCTTAGCTCTACTCAATCACCCATTGACAGATTTAGGATTAGCTAAATTTTTAGCCGACCACGCGAAAGTCAACGCTTAAGTCAATATCATTTAGAAGATTTAGTAGAAACCATGTTCATCTGATCATTTCAGCATGAACATGGTTTTTTGATTTATCCGATTTCACTTTCGAGAATTAGGCTTTTTCCGTAAGTTTAACCATTGAATTTACTCAACCCGTACCATGCAAGAGCCCATAATATCCTTACAAGACGCCGTGATTCAACAAAAAAATGTACCCGTGCTTCATGACGTTACATTTACTGTTCATCCCGGCGAATTTGTGTACATCATCGGCAAAACAGGGAGCGGAAAGTCATCTTTGCTAAAGACCTTGTACGCCGACTTGTGGCTAGAACATGGGGAGGGATATGTAGTCAACTTCTCGCTATCTACCCTCGCCCGAAAAGATGTTCCATTTCTTCGCCGTAAAATGGGTATTGTATTTCAGGATTTTCAACTGCTTAGCGACCGTTCCGTAGAAAAAAACCTACTCTTCTTCATGCGTGCGATGGGTTGGACAGATGAAGAAGCAATGAAGTTACGGATGTATGAGGTATTGGAACAGGTCAAGCTTCAACACCTCGCGCAAAAAATGCCGCACCAAATTTCAGGCGGTGAACAACAGCGCATTGCCATTGCCCGAGCCCTATTGAATAATCCCTCTTTATTATTGGCCGATGAACCGACGGGAAACCTAGATCCGGAGACGTCGAAAGAGATTATGCGTTTGTTCATGGAGATCAATCAATCCATGGGAATGGCCGTGGTTATGGCTACACATGATTTTGCTTTAATTGAACAGTTTCCGTTCAGAACCCTGCTCTGCGCCAATCAACAGGTGCAAGAAATCACCAAAACCCCGTAATAAACAACCCTATTTTTTGGTGATTTAACGACCTGATTCGCCGTTGAAACGCAATTTGACCATCGGACAAGATGCGGGTTGACCCTCGATCAACCCAAGATAATCCATCGGTTTGGAAGAGATGCCATGCCAAATCCACATACAGTGGCGATTTGGATTTCCGATCTACTTTTCGTCCAAATCCTACCCCCGCTTGATAGGTAAAACCAATCGCACCTTGACCTTCAATTCGGATGATTTCCTCCGATAATTGCTCATAAACCCCTGTTCCGTAACGACCCGGCCCCACGCCCAGCTCAAGAAAGGGATTCCACTGCGAGGCCCAGAGAATTGGCCGGTATCGACCTAAGGCTTGCAACCAGAGTACTTGATGAGTTCGGTAAAATTGCCCAAGAATAGCGGATGGAACGGCCTCCCGCCCCAAACCAATATACCCACCAGCCACACCCACCATGACCGGTGAGGGACGTTCACTTTTGGCCACCGGATTCCACAGTGCAGTCCCTTCCAAATGAAAAAAGGGACCTGCAGGCGCTTGGTACGCTTTCCAAGATGCTTGCGGAAAAGAAATCCCAAGACCAACAGAATAACTCCCGCGATCAAAGTATACTGGCGCTTCTTGTGCAAGAGAAGAAAGCGCCAGCAAGAAAAAGCACCAAAAACGCATGGATTAGGATTTAGGTTTAAGAACCACAAACGGGATAATCATCTCCTCCAACGATACCCCACCATGCTGAAAAGTATCCCGGTAATGGCTAACGTAATAATTGTAGTTATTTGGGTAAGCGAAAAAATAATCTTCCGTGGTGAAAAAATAAGACGTCGATAAGTTAGGCTTAGGAAGACCGAAGGCCTCAGGTTTACGCACTTGAATCACGTGGTCCCGTTTGTCATCTAAGTTCAGGTTCTTGCCTTGCTTGTACCGCAAATTGGTGTTCACATTTCGATCACCGACAATTCGTTTTGGATTTCGAACCCGAACCATGCCATGGTCCGTCGTTAAAATCAATCGGGCTTTTGCATCCGCTACTTTTTGTAAAAAATCCAATAAGGAAGAATGCTGCAACCAAGAACGGGAAATGGAACGATAAGCCGCCTCGTCCGGTGCTAATTCTTTGATCATGGCCATGTCAGTCCGTGCATGGGACAGCATATCGACAAAATTATAGACCGTGACGACGAGATCTTGTTTCAATAAATTCCGGAAATTGTCGACCAAGGATTTCCCCTGAGCTGCTGAAATGATCTTATTATACGAAAACCGATAGGGCAACCGAGCTCGATCGAGTTGACGGCGTAGGAATTCTTCCTCGTTATTGTTTAATGATTCCTCATTTTCTCCCTCATCATTTACCCATAAATCGGGATGGTATTTGGCCATATCGTAGGGGGTCATTCCTGAAAAAATGGCATTTCGGGCATAGGATGTAGCCGTAGGCAGAATCGAATAATACGTTTCCTGTTGCTCAATGGTAAAGTAATCGGTGATGATATCCTGCATGGCTTTCCATTGATCGTACCGCAGGTTATCGATGAGTACAAAAAAAGTTGGCGTACCTTCTTCCAGGAGAGGAAAAACCTTTTTCTTCATCAAATGATGCGACAGCACGGGGCGGTCAGCTTTCGGATCACTCATCCAGCTTTCGTAATTTTCCTCAATGAATTTAGTGAAATAACCATTGGCCTCCGACTTTTGCATTTCCAGCACCTGTTCCATGGATTTATCTTGCGCATTATCGAGTTCTAGTTCCCAATAGGTCAATCGTTTGAAGATCTCCATCCATTCATCAAACCCAATCCGATCGTTGTATTGCATGGCAATATTCCGAAAATCTTGTTGGTAACCGGAATTGGTTTTGATGGAAACTAGCCGTTTATTGTCCAGAATTTTTTTAATGGACAGCAGAATTTGATTGGGATTCAAGGGTTTAATCAAATAATCGGCGATTTTAGAGCCGATGGCTTCTTCCATGATTTTTTCCTCTTCGGATTTGGTGATCATGACCACAGGAACATCATCGTCCAGCAGTTTTATTTGAGCCAACGTCTCCAATCCCGTCATGCCGGGCATCATTTCATCCAAAAAAATGATGTCGAACTTTTCCTTTTGAACAGCATCCAGGGCATCAGCACCACTGGGGAGTGGGGTAACATCATACCCTTTTCCTTCTAAGAAAACGATATAGGGTTTTAAAAGATCGATTTCATCGTCTGCCCAAAGTATTTTATAACGTTGCATTCTTATTTTTCTTTAGTAAAGTAACGGCCGTTCCCAAAATAGATTGTTATTCACCGTGTAAATAGGCGACGACTTTCGCAACATCCTCCGGTTGATCTACCCCTATAGACCGAAGCGAAGTTTCGACCAATTTAATTTTATACCCAAAACCCAACCAACGCAATTGCTCAAGCTTTTCTAGATTTTCCAACAAGGATACTGGAATTTTTACCAATTGTTCCAGGATATCAGCCCGGAACGCATAAACACCAACGTGTCGGTAATATTTTGTCTGTTGAAGCCAGTCCTCCATCGGCACATCGCGCTGGTAGGGCACCGCTTGTCGACTAAAATAGAGGGCTTGTTTACGCAAGGTAGGAACAACCTTCACGACATTGGGATCGATCAATTCTTCGATGGATAGAATAGGATTCATTAAGGTAGCAATCTCGGTTTTGTAGTCCAAGACCTTGATTAATTCCTCCAAAACCTCAGGATGAATACAGGGCTCATCCCCTTGCACATTGATGATGTAGTCAAATTCTCCCGTAATTTTGGTTAAAGCTTCAGCGCACCGGTCGGTCCCACTTGGCAAATCAGGATCGGTTAAAACAGCCTCTCCACCAAAGGCATGCACATGCTCTACTACTTTGGGGTGATCCGTAGCGATGAGTACCTGACTCAAGCCTTGAACAAGTGATACCTGTTCAAAAACACGTTGAATCATGGATTTCCCTTCAATATCAGCCAATACCTTTTCAGGAAACCGGGAAGACGCCAGCCGAGCTGGAATGATTGCAATAATTTTCATACGGATGAATGACCAAACTAAATTGCCTTAAGTTGGTTTGAATTGACAACAAATTTAGGTAAATTCCCTAGTAATTCCCATCGTGTATGAAACTCTCGCTTACTTTACTCTTCAGTTGGAGCTGTTTGGTTGGCTATGGCCAGATTTACAACTATAATCCCACCACAGCCTATTTTATGGATCGCGTTAAGATCGCGTCGAATGAAGACTCCAAGATTGAGATACGCCACCGGGATACCGTATTAATTGCACGATTTGAATACATTAATCCACAAAATCAAGCCCGACAGTTCTCTGAAAAAGTGTATCTGGGCACACCTTATTGGCGCAATGGCTGGTTTTCCACATCGCTTGAACTACCACAAGGAAAACCCATACGAGGCATTATGGCCTATAATTTACATCAACAAAAAGTATATTTTTCAACCACTCCAGAGAAAGCGGCTCAAGAAGTTAAACCTGGGCGATTTACTTTATTGGGGACTACTTTTGATTTAGGGCCGGATGAGCGCTTTTATGAGGTTATTGCACAGGCAGGAAGCTGGAAAGGATTGAAAAAGCATTTCTGTGAATATGCGCCATTGAAACCTGCCGAGCGTACGGGTTATGAAATTTCGGGAGGTGAATTTGAAGGAGAATTTAAAAAGAAAGTAACCTATTTTATTCAATATAAAGATAAAATCATCCGCATTCGTCGGGGTGGAAAATGGGTACGCGAGCTTGATGAATTTCGTGAACCCGTGGAGGCATATCTGAAAAAAACAGGGGGAAACCTAGAGCAAGACAATCAGCTCAAAGCTTTTATTCTTGCTGTAGGCTCCCTCCCATCCAATTGATTACAGAATGTATTGACTGAGATCCCTATTTTGAATCAATCCCTTTAGCTTTTCTTCGACAAATGGGGTATCAATTTGCACCTGAGCTGGCGGGACGAGGATATCCGGCACCTCAAATAATAGATCATTCAATAAGCGACTCATGACCGTTTGCAAGCGGCGGGCGCCGATATTTTCAACCTCGGCATTGGCTTGAAATGCATAATGAGCTAGTGTTTTCAGCGCGTCTTCGGTGAATTGAAGCGTTATTCCCTCACTGGCAAACATCGCTTCATATTGACGCGTAAGCGCGTTTTTAGGTTTTTGCAAAATTTGAAAAAAATGATCCTCCGTCAAGGGACTTAATTCCACGCGAATCGGGAACCGACCTTGAAGTTCGGGAATCAAATCGGAGGGTTTGGCGACATGAAAGGCTCCTGCTGCGATGAATAAAATATGGTCTGTCGAGACTGATCCATGCTTGGTTTGAACCGTCGAGCCTTCGACGATCGGCAGTAGGTCACGCTGAACCCCTTCACGGCTGACATCCGGCCCACCCGACTTCCCTTGCGAAACGGCGATTTTATCAATTTCGTCGATAAAAATCATGCCGAGATTCTCAGCGCGCCAGATGGCTTCAGACTTCACCTCCTCCATGTCAATTAACTTGGCAGCCTCTTCATCAAATAAAATTTTCCGAGCCTCCTCGATGGTCACTTTACGCTTTTTAGATCGTTTGGGCATCATGCCACCGATCATTTCTTGTAAATTCATCATGGAAACATCATCCATAGCACCACCCATAACACCAATATTCGGGGTATTGGCCGCCTGAACATCAATTTCGATTCGTCGCTGGTCCAACTCGCCGGCAGCTAATTTTTCACGAAAAGCGTTTCGGGTATTTTCATTAAGCGCTTGATCGGCTTCTTGTCCCGACCGAACCGGGGGAATGAGGATATCCAGAATCGCTTCCTCAACAGCCAGGGTAGCTTGGGCTTTCACCCCTTCTTTTTTCTCACTTTGAACGAGGTGAATAGCCTGTTCAACCAAATCGCGTACCATAGATTCCACATCACGGCCGACATAGCCTACTTCGGTAAACTTTGAAGCTTCTACCTTGGTGAACGGTGCATGGGCGATTTTGGCTAATCTACGCGCAATTTCGGTTTTACCCACCCCGGTTGAACCAATCATCAGGATGTTGTTTGGCATGATTTCGGCCCGGATTTCCTTGGGTGCATTCATTCGTCGCCACCGGTTTCGGAGCGCCACGGCCACATTCTTTTTGGCTTCGGCTTGACCAATAATGTATTTATCTAATTCACGAACAATGGCTTGTGGGGTAAGGGATTCAATGGATGGCTGCATAAATTTTAAGAAAATGGGGTTGTGTGCTTAATTTCCTTGAGAACAAAGGTACTATTCAAAACACCAATATTTTCAATTTTAGATAACTTGTACTTGACAAAATCATGGTAATCGTCTAAACTCTTCACTTGAATTTTAAGCAAAAAGTCAACTTGACCAGCCATGTGATAACATTCCAAAACCTCATCTAGTTTCTGAATCTCTTGTTCAAAACGCTCGATAAAGGCTTCGCTATGATACCGCATGGAAACCTGACAAAAAGTGGTCATGGTTTTTTCGACTAAATGCGTATCAATAACAGCCGTATAACGTTTGATTACGCCGTGTTGTTCCAATCGTCGAATGCGGTCATACACGGGAGATACCGTCAACCCCAATTGTGCGGCCAACTCTTTGGTTGTAACCTTCGCATCGCGCTGCAATGCCCGCAAAATCGCCCAGTCTGTTTCATCTACTTGCATCTCCGTAAAATTTACGTTTAAAGGAATGATTAAATACTAATTTCCAAATTTTTCCTGAAAATATAAATCAAAACAAGATTAATTACTAGAATAATGCTTACTATTTGATCACTTTAACGAAATTGGTAGATTTGTATCGTAATAATTACGATACACTTCTACCAATGGAAAAGATATTGATTATTGGGGCCAGGGGCCAAATTGGTTCTGCGCTTCAGCAAACCCTCCTCCAGCATTATCGACCCGACCAAGTTATCTCGACCGATCTACGCGGTGATGAACATGCCTCCCACCCTGTATTTCCCCTAAACGCCACAGATGGGGCCGCTGTCGCTCAATTCATTCGTGCACACCGGATTACGCAAGTCTATCACTTAGCGGCTATTTTATCGGCAACAGGAGAGAAAAATCCCTTAGGAGCATGGGATATTAATATGACGTCTCTTTTTTCTGTATTGGAGGCATGCCGCATAGAAGGAGTACGTAAAGTATTTTATCCCAGCTCCATGGCGGTATTTGGGCCAGATGCCCCAAAAAATTTAACCCCACAACACACGCCATTGAACCCAACTACGGTATATGGCATATCGAAAGTTGCAGGTGAACATTGGGCAGCGTATTACCATGCCCGCTACGGATTGGATGTTCGCTCCATACGGTATCCAGGCATCATCTCGTACGAAACCCCACCCGGTGGCGGAACAACCGACTATGCTGTAGAAATATTCTACCAAGCCGTGCGAGGTGAAGTATTTACATCTTTTGTATCGGAATCTACTGTTTTGCCAATGATCTACATGCCCGATGCGATCCGGGCTACTCTTGAGCTCATGGACGCCCCTGTTGAGCAACTATCGGTTCGAAACTCCTATAATTTGGCAGGCTTTTCCTTCTCGGTCACTGAACTTGTCAATGAAGTACGCAAACATCATCCCCAGTTGGAGGTTTGCTTTGCCCCCGACCACCGCCAAGACATAGCCAATTCTTGGCCCCAAAGCATTGACGATCAGGTAGCTCAGCGCGATTGGGGTTGGAAACCCAAGCATTCCTTAGCCACTATGACAGCTGATATGTTTCAGCATTTACCTGTACCCATCACCTTATCATAAACCCTTATGTTTGGAAAAGTAAAAGAATCCTTACAGGCGGAAATCGCCGACATTAAGTCAGCTGGCTTATACAAAACAGAACGTATCATTGCCTCACCCCAAGCCGCCGATATCCGACTCGAATCGGGACAAGAGGTGCTCAATTTTTGTGCAAACAATTATTTGGGATTATCCTCGCATCCTGATGCGATTGCGGCAGCGCATCAGGCCATTGATTCGCATGGATTTGGCTTGTCCTCTGTGCGATTTATTTGTGGAACGCAAGATATTCACAAAACGCTCGAGCAGAAAACAGCCGATTTTTTAGGGATGGAAGATTGTATCCTGTATGCGGCTGCCTTTGATGCCAATGGTGGGGTTTTTGAACCCCTTCTTCAGGAACAAGATGCCATCATTTCGGATGAACTCAACCACGCTTCTATCATTGACGGCATTCGGTTGTGTAAAGCCAAACGTTTTCGCTATAAAAACAATGATATGATGGATTTGAGGACCCAACTCGAAGCCGCCCAAGCTGCTGGCAGCCGTCGCATGCTCATTGTAACAGATGGGGTGTTCTCCATGGATGGCACCATTGCCAAATTGGATGAAATTTGTGATTTAGCGGATGAATTCGGCGCCATGGTCATGGTGGACGAATGCCATGCTTCCGGCTTTATGGGGAAAACAGGTCGGGGAACTCATGAATTGAAAGGGGTTATGGGTCGTGTTGACATCATCACGGGTACGTATGGAAAAGCTTTAGGGGGTGCCTCTGGTGGGTTTACAGCGGCTCGCAAGGAAATTGTCGATATTTTGCGCCAGCGGTCGCGTCCGTATTTATTCTCCAATACCCTAGCCCCTGCCATTGTCGGAGCCTCCATTGCGGTGTTGGATTTATTGTCAAAGTCCACCGCATTGCGGGACAAATTGGAACGAAATACGATGTATTTCCGTCAAGCCATGACAGAGGCTGGATTTGACATTCTCCCCGGCGAGCATCCGATCACACCGATCATGTTATATGATGCCCCCTTGGCACAGCAATTCGCATCAGAACTCTTGAAAGAGGGCATTTATGTCATCGGTTTCTTCTACCCCGTGGTACCGAAAGGAAAGGCCAGAATACGCGTGCAAATATCCGCAGCTCATGAGCTTGAGCATTTGGAAAAAGCAGTAGCGGCGTTTATCAAAGTAGGTAAAAAATTGGAGGTCATCGCTTAAAAAGAAAAGGGCAGGATTTTCGTCCTGCCCTTTTGATGTATCAATTGACACAAACTTCTTCGTATACCGACGCCAAATGCTGACCAATCATTTGAGCCGACCGACCTTCAATGTGATGGCGCTCAACAAAATGGGCCAATTCGCCATCTTTGAACAATGCGATCGAGGGAGAGGACGGGGGAATATTGAACCCAGCCAAGTACTCCCGAAGCCGAGATGTTGCCTCGGTATCAACCCCAGCAAAAACAGTCAAAAGCTTATTGGGCTTGGCCTCTGAAACTTCCAACGACATGCGCACGCCAGGGCGGCAAGTACCAGCCGCACAACCACAAACCGAGTTGATCACAACCAAAGCCGTGCCTTCTTTTTCATTCATGAACTGATCGACATCATCGGCTGTCAATAGCTCAGAAAAACCGGACGATATGAGCTCCTGCTTCATGGGAGCTACTAAATGGGGAGGGTACATAGTCTAAATTGATTAAATATACAAAATTACATAAATCCAAGTTCTAATTTGGCCACTTCGGACATCATCTCAGTCGAGTACGGTGGATCGAATGTTAATTCAATACTAACATCCGAAACGCCTTCAACCGACCGGATTTTCTCCTCGATTTCGCTGGGTATGGCCTCGGCAGAGGGGCAAGATGGTGAAGTGAGTGTCATGAGTACGTACACGTTGTTCACCGGGAAAATTTTGATATCGTAGATCAAGCCCAACTCAAAAACATCGACGGGTATTTCAGGATCATACACTTCTTTGATCGCCGCTACCACGCGTTCTTTCAACTCTATTTCGTCAGCTGTCATCGTTTTATTCGGGTTAAACTGTACCTAATGAATAGGCCAGTGCGTAAGATTTCATTTGTTTGACCATCGATGCGAGACCATTTGATCGTGTTTGGGCTAAATGACTCGCCAGACCTATCTTATCAATAAAGTATAATTCAGTACTCAAAAGTTCGGCTGGGGTATGGCCCGACAGAACCTGCAATAAAAGGCTCACGAGACCTTTCACAATAATGGCCTCAGAATCTCCATAAAAGTAGAGTTTTCCGTCGCGGTATTCAGCATGAAGCCAAACGACCGATTGACAGCCTTTGATGATATTTTCTTCTGTTTTGTGGAGGCTATCAAGACCGGGCAACTTTTTGCCTAGATCAATGATATATTCATATTTTTGCTCCCAATCATCAAACAAATCAAAGTCTTCGATGATGGCGTCTTGTGCTTCATTTAGGGTCATGCCAGGAATTTTTTCACTTTGTGAAGGCCCATCACCAATCGATCGACATCTTCTTTGGTATTGTAAACAGAAAAAGAGGCTCGGGTAGTTCCCACCAAACCGAGTCGTTTCATCAAGGGCTGTGTACAATGATGGCCTGTCCGGACGGCAATCCCTTGCTGGTCTAAAATCACCCCGATATCTTGGGGGTGAATGCCCTCCAGAACAAAGGAGATTACGGCAATTTTATGGGCTGCTGTCCCAATGATTTTCAGTCCATCGATTTGCTCCAATGCAGCCGTCGCATAAACGAGTAATTCATCTTCCCAAGCAGCCATCGACGATTTGCCGTACTGTTCTACAAAATCAACAGCGGATTTTAAAGCGACAATATCCGCGATATTCGGGGTACCTGCCTCAAATTTGAAAGGAATTTCATTGTAGGTGGTTTTTTCGAAGGTCACTTCTTTGATCATTTCACCCCCCCCCCGATACGGTGGCATGGATTCCAGTAGGGCACGCTTCCCGTACAAAATGCCGACGCCCGTTGGACCGTATAATTTGTGGGCAGAAAAAACATAAAAATCCACATCCAAAGCTTGAACATCAACGTCTAAATGCGCTATGGCCTGCGCCCCATCGACCAATACTTTAGCACCAACGGCATGGGCTTTATCAATAATTTCCTGAACGGGATTGATCGTTCCGAGTGCATTGGACACGTGAATCAACGAAACCAACTTGGTTTGCTCTGTAATGAACGCATCAATTTGGGCAAGGTCGAGTTCTCCGGTCTCCAACAACGGAATCACCCGAAGAATACAACCCTTTTCTTCACACAACATTTGCCAGGGCACAATATTGGAATGATGTTCAAGTGTACTGATGAGTATTTCATCTCCTGCATTCAAAAAAGACTTCCCATAAGTTTGGGCGACTAAATTGATGCCATCCGTTGTACCATACGTAAATATTACCTCAGCAGGCTCGGCGGCATTCACAAAACGAGCTATTGATTTCCGCGTCTCCTCAAATGCACTCGTTGCTTTTTCAGCTAAATAGTGGATACCGCGGTGGATATTGGCATTGTACCCTTCATAATAATGGGATAGGGCATCAATAACAACCTGAGGCTTCTGGGTAGTAGCCGCATTGTCCAAATACACCAGGGGGTGGCCTTGAACGGATTGATGTAATATGGGAAATTCTTGACGGATTATCTCAGAAAAGTGCATGGGTAGTGGGATTCAATAGGCATTTAACATTCAGTTGAGCAGGAAAGTTTACGAAACCGCCGAGAGTATGCCTTCCCACGCAATTCCATAGTGGGATTCGTGATAGGATACTTTACCCTCTTGGATAAAGAGCACTTGAGGGGACTCATGAGTAACCTGCCATTTCTCAGCAATTTCACGGGAGAGGGCACGAAATGTAATTAAATCGAGGAGATGAAAATCGATTTTTTCACCGTATTCCGCTTGATAGGTTCGCTCAAATCTAGATTTGGCCGTCGTGCTGATGGGGCATCGCGTGCTATGTTTAAAAATGAGTTGAGGTTTTACGAAAGAAGCCTCTTGAATTGTAGTTAATTGCGCTTCTTCTTTCAAATCTTGCCAGACCATGCTTTATTTCTTTAGTTACTTCTCAAAACAAAACGCGGAGCTCACGCAGAAAAGTTCGAAAAATATTATTCTACCACTAAATTGTCGATCAAGCGAACGTCATCTACATAAACAGCTACGCAAATAGACCACTTAGCCCCCATAGACCAAGGGCTTTGAACCTGTGTTAACGTTGGAAAGGAAACTAGCTCGAGGTATTCAGGTTGCCAACCTCTGTACGATGCCCACCGGTTCCAGACAAGCGCCTTGGCTACTTCCCAGTCGGCCCCAGCTTTGACTTGTCGAGCCAATTCAACCAACCCTTGGTAAATTTCACTTGCTTTACGTCGAGACTCAGGCGATAAACGTTGATTTCGGGAAGACATCGCTAATCCATTTTCTTCCCGGACGGTCGCACAAGGAACAATGTCGATTGGGAAATCCAGCCCTGACGTTAAAGCTTGAATAACAGCCACTTGTTGTAAATCTTTAAGTCCGAAATAGGCACGATGAGGTTGAGTAATATGAAACAATTTACTGACTACCTCACCTACTCCCTGAAAATGCCCGGGCCTAAACTTGCCTTCCAAGATGGTTTCAAGGTAGCCAAACTGCAAAGAAACCAACGAGTGGGTGGCATACATCTCCTCAGCACTGGGGAGAAAGACAATCAAATCTCCTAATGGCTCAAGCAATCGAAGATCCTCTTCAATTGTTCTAGGATAAGCCGCGAGATCGGCCGGGTTATTAAACTGGGTAGGATTAACAAAAATACTGACGACAACTTCTTCATTTTCAGCTAAAGCCCGTTCGACTAATGCGAGGTGTCCTTTATGTAAAGCGCCCATAGTGGGCACAAATCCTCGTGTATTTTTTCGTGCAAGGGATAGCATCTCGTGCTTGGTGGTTACGCGAAGAATAGCCATAATATTAGGAAGTTTGTCTTATTTTGGATGTTTTTTTTCCAATAGTCATGCAAAGTACCCCTAGCAAAATTAAGCCCGAAGCAACCCATGTTTGCGATGTCAAGCGTTCGTGTGCCAATGCCCAACCCAAAAATAAGGCGACAACAGGATTAACATAAGCGTAAGTGGATGTCAGTAACGGTGGAGCATGATTAATGAGCCAGATGTAAGCGGTATACCCCACATAAGAACCAATCCCGATTAAATAAGCCATCGCCCAGATTGCTTGGGAATCTAGTCGAGCAAAGGAATCTGCCCAAGAACCTTCTAGCCCGGCACTGAGGGTTAAAGCAAACAAACCACCGGCCAGCATTTGTAGGGCAGTGGATTGTAACGCGCCGGGTTGTGGGGTTTGAAAACTGATCAATGATCCCAAAGCCCAAGATATAGATCCTAAAAATACAATAAGTGTAGGAAACAAGGGCAGTGCGGATTGAGCTGATTGTCCGGGATTAAGCAAGAAAAGCATACCCATGAGGCCCAGAAACATTCCGAAGAAAGTCAACCAACCCGGTTTCGAATGACTAAAAAAAGCATAATCCAATAAAAATGTCCAAACGGGTAGAGTGGCCACCAACAAAGCGACTACGCCCGAGGGCACGTAGTTTACCCCATAAGCCACCGCGCCGGTACCAAAACCACTGAGCAGGATTCCTAACTTTGAGGCACCCACTACTTGTTCACGTGTAGGCCAGCCATGACCCCGTGCCAAGGTAAATGCAAAAAGTACACTCCCCCCCAGGATAAACCGAACCGCGGTAAGTAATAAAGGTGGAAAAACGTGTAGCGCCCATTTCACCCCTAAATAAGTAGACCCCCAGATGATATACACGAGTCCAAGTGCGAGGATGAGTTTGGATTTATAGGATAAATTCATAAATACTTAGTGGCGATTGGCTGTTGATAAAAGCCATATTTTGAGCAGATTGTAATCAGGTTCCATGGCATCAGCAACTTTCGGTAGGGACAGAAGTTGCGCCAAACGTTCAGGAATAGCCACTTGAGTTTGTAAGGTCGGCTCTACCTCGGGTAGAAACTTGGCGTAATGGGCAGTCGCTAGAACAACCCCAAAGGCATTGGATTGCGTAGATTCTTGGTAGGCTTTCCACCCGAGCCATCCGACCGCAGTATGTGGACAAACCACATAATTGTATTTTTGATAAATCACCTGCATGGCTTCACGGGTTTGTTCATCCGAAAATCCCCATCCATGAATGCGACTTCGCATGGCTTGTAAATTTCCATTAAACAAAGCCTGCAAACGAGGGAAATTACTTGGATTCCCGACATCCATCGCATTGGAAATGGTTGGAATTGACGGTTGTATGGGCGTGAAATTACCTGAATGAAGGTAAGAAGGAACTACATTGTTCGCATTCGTTGCGGCAACCCAACCCTCCACAGGCATTCCCATTTTTTCGGCGAGTATTCCCGCGCTCAGGTTACCGAAGTTGCCCGAAGGAACCACAAACACAAGTGGTTTACCTATTTTTTTTAATTTTCCATAAGCTGAGATATAATAAAATGCCTGGGGCAATAACCTAGCCATATTGATGGAGTTGGCCGATGCCAACGGAATTAAATCGCGTAATTCTTGGTCCAGAAAAGCTTTCTTAACCATAGCTTGGCAATCATCAAACGTACCTGAAATCTCAAGTGCAGCGATATTTCCCCCAAGCGTGGTCAATTGTTTTTCTTGAATATCACTTACCTTGCCTTTGGGATATAAAATGGTCACCTTCACCCGTTTTGATCCAAAGAAACCCTTCGCCACAGCCCCGCCCGTATCTCCTGAGGTAGCGACTAAAATATGAAGGTTTGTATCACGTTGATCCAAGAAGTAGGTCATAACCTGCGCCATGAATCGAGCTCCAAAATCTTTAAACGCCATCGACGGCCCATGAAATAACTCCAAAATAGCTAAATCATCATCCAAGTTAACCACCTGATCTTCAAAGTCGTAAGCAGCCATCATCAAGTCTTTTAGTACGTTGGCCGGGATTACGTCTCCAAGCCAAGCTAAAGAAACTTCATAGGCGATTTCAATAAAGGACATTTCTTGAACACGTGCCCAGAAGGTGGCAGGAAGTACCGGAATTTCGGTGGGCATGTACAATCCATTGTCTGGAGGAAGCCCTTGTAGAATGGCATCCTCCCAAGAAACGAGCGGACTTTGCTGAAGCGTGCTGGAAAATTGCATGTAGCGAAACGTGTAGATTTTAGTCTGGCAAAAGTAATGAAAATTCCAATTTTTTGCGTGCCAAATGTCATTTTAAAGCGGACCACATAGGCTAGTTGCCGGATAAATCCTACCTTTGTCTAATGGAACGTCAGGAAATAATTGTAAAGACTTTTAAAGGACTTGAACCTGTGGTGGCTCAAGAGGTTCGGGACATCGGGTGCCTGGATGTAACCGTTCTATCTCGGGCCGTAAAAGCCCAAGCCACATTAGAAGAGGTCTATCGACTGAATTTAAGTCTTCGGACGGGTCTCCGCATTCTTGTCCCCTTACTCTCTGGTCGGGCAGCGGACGATCATGCCTTGTATGAACAATTGTTTTACTTTCCTTGGGCAGATTACCTAACACCTGAAGATACGTTTGCCATTCAGGCGACGATTTCAGGCACCGTATTTACCCATAGTCATTTTGTTTCACTACGCACAAAGGATGCTATTGCAGACTCAATGCGGAAACGCTTTGGGCGTCGTCCCTCCGTGGATACAGAAAATCCGAATTTCTTATTCAATATCCATATTCATGAGGATCGTTTCACCCTTTCTTTGGACAGTACCGGGTATTCATTGGATCGGCGGGGTTACCGACTTCAAAAGACAGAGGCCCCTTTGAATGAAGTATTGGCGGCGGGGATTATCAAATTGAGTGGCTGGCCCGGAAACGAACCTTTCTATGACCCCATGTGTGGTTCGGGCACATTTTCAATCGAAGCGGCGATGATAGCGGCCAATATGGCTCCCGGGATACATCGCACATTCTCTTTCCAAAATTGGCCTGATTATGACGCTGGCTTGTTTCACTCCATTCGAGAATCCCTGCTCGCCCAACAAAAGGAGGACACCTCCCCTATTTTGGCCCGTGACCTGGACTCGAGAGCGATTTCCATTCTCCAAGCTAATGCAGAACGAGCTAAAGTAGATGAGTTTATCTCAGCCAAACGAGAAGATTTTTTCACTTCCCGCCCCACCAAATCGCCCGGATGGATTTTTCTTAATCCCCCTTACGATGAACGATTAGCGCAAACGGATGCCGTCGATTTTTACCAACGTATCGGTTCTCATCTAAAACAACAGTATCCTGACTTCACGGCATGGGTCCTTTCCGGCCACCTGGAAGCTATTAAATATTTCGGACTGAAACCGGCACAGCGATTTGATTTACTCAATGGAAAAATACCTTGTAAACTACAAGGCTATGCGCTGTTTGAAGGCAGTCGCACTTAATTCTTTTATTTATACTTATGGACATTTACGTTAAAAGCTTACCATTCAAATACAAGTCTGAACAAGTCGAAGCACTTTTTGCAGCGTATGGTACTGTTGAATCGGTTCAGATCATCAAAGATCGTGCGACGGGTCAAAGCAAAGGATTTGGCTTTGTCAAGATGCCAAACGAGTTAGAGGCTTTGGCCGCGATCATTGGCCTAAACGGAGCGGAAATTGAGGGATTAAAGCTGGTTGTTGAAGCCTCCGCAGCCAAAAAAACAGCTTCCAAATCTTGGTTTGCTCCAAGAAGCAAGACACCGAAGGGCCTGCCTAGTCAGTTTGGAAAGGGAGGGGTTGAACTACCATCCTCTGCAGCCAGAAAATCGCGCAAAGGCCACGGGCGGGGAACACGGTATTGATTACTTTGTCCGATCGATTGTAAACTGAATTAAATCCTCCAATGATTTTCGGTACAAAGTATCCGGGAAGGTTTGCAGGATGCTGTGCGCTTCATTGACGAACCGTTGCATGACTTGTTGCGTGTACTGAATTCCACCGGACTTCTTGACGAACTCGATGACCTCGGCGACTTTACTGGGTTTATTGGATTCGTTTTTAATAAGTCCAATGATCCGACGCTTTTCCGACCATGTGGCTTGATTCAATGCATGAATCAAAGGGAGCGTCATTTTCTTTTCTTTGATGTCGATACCCGTTGGTTTACCTATTTCAGCATCCCCGTAATCGAAAAGATCGTCTTTAATCTGGAAAGCCATACCAATTTTTTCGCCTAGGTTTTTGGCATCTGCTACGCGCTGCGCGTCACAACCTACCGAGGAAGCTCCGACAGCACAACAAGAAGCAATAAGCGAAGCGGTTTTTTGTCGAATCACCTCAAAATAAACATCTTCGGTAATATCCAGTTTTCGGGCTTTTTCAATTTGCAGCAATTCACCTTCACTCATTTCTTTAACCGCGGTAGAAACGATTTTCAAGAGTTCAAAATCTTCATTCTCGACACTCAACAATAAACCCCGAGAAAGGAGGTAATCACCCACCAAAACGGCTATCTTATTTTTCCAAAGCGCATTGATCGAGAAAAAACTACGCCTATAATTTGAATCATCCACTACGTCATCATGCACCAAAGTGGCCGTATGCAACAATTCAATCAGCGCAGCACCGCGGTGGGTAGCATCTGAAATTTTACCTAGAGCACCGGCAGTTAAAAACACAAACATCGGCCGGATCTGTTTCCCTTTCCGATGAATAATGTATTTCATGATTTGATCCAAGAGCATGACATGCGTCTTCATCGACTGCCGGAATTTCCCTTCAAACTCCTTCATTTCGGCGGCGATCGGTGCTTGGATATCTTTTATTGGCGAGGACATGCTGTAAAGTCAACGTTTCGTTCTGTGGATTCTAATGTAGAAATGACCGATCTCGATAGGAAAATGTTTTCACAATTCCAGAATTCGCGTTATTTCTCGTGTATCTCCATCAAAAATACAAAACAGATGGAATATTGATTCCATCTGTTCTTTTATTCCACAAAAATATTAATTTTCAAAGCGGAGGTGCTTAACCGACTGCCCGGATTGTGCGAGCTCATTTAAGGCATCAATCCCGATCTCCAAATGACTTTTCACATAAGATCCCGTCACTTTCTTGTCACTTTCTTCTGTTTTGACGCCTTCAGGAATCATGGGGTTATCCGAAACCAGTAACAAGGCGCCGTGTGGAATGGCATTGACAAAACCCACGATGAATATTGTAGCCGTTTCCATATCGACCGCCATGGCGCGAAGTTCACGAAGGTAATTTTTGAACTCCTCGTCATGTTCCCAAACCCGACGGTTGGTTGTGTACACGGTGCCGGTTAAATAATCATAATCGTGCTTGATGATCATCTCTGAAACAGCCCGTTGGAGCCGAAATGACGGGAGAGCTGGGATTTCAGGACGGGCATAATCATCCGACGTACCATCGCCTCGAATCGCAGCAATCGGAAGTACAAAATCACCCAAGGCGGTTATTTTCTTCAACCCTCCGCATTTTCCCAAAAACAATACCGCTTTGGGTTTGACCGCCGTCAGTAGGTCCATAACAGTCGCGGCCATAGGAGATCCCATGCCAAAGTTGATGATGGTAATATCCCCATGAGAAGCGGTTTGCATGGGATTATTCTCACCCCGAACCTCCACACCAAATTTCTCGGCAAACATACCGACGTAATTTTTGAAGTTGGTCAACAGGATATACGGCCTAAATTCGTCCAAAGGCGTTCCGGTGTACCGTGGTAGCCAGTTCTGAACAATTTCTTCTTTCGTTTGCATTTTGATACTTTTGTTTAATTTATTGATATGGAATCACCCTACCCCCCCTTAGCTCTCCCCGCATGTCCCCTGATTTTAGAAAAAATCGGGGAGCAGTATTGGGTACAAGACATGATCCGAAAAAAATGGATCCTCCTGACGCCAGAAGAATGGGTACGACAACACATGGTACACCTTTTGATCACTCATTTTGGATATACCAAGAACCTGATACGCCTTGAAGGCGGACATATTTACCATCGGCTAAAGAAACGCTCGGATATTGTTGCGTACAACCGGGAGGGCTCTCCCTTTTTACTTGTAGAATGCAAAAGTACGGAAATCCCATTGAATCAGCAAGTGCTGGATCAAGCTAGTCGGTACAATTGGGATCTCAAAGCCCCCTATATTTGCCTGACCAATGGATTGAAAACGTTGTGTTTTTCGGTAGATCTTGAGCAACAACGCATCACCCCGATGACTCAGGTACCTCGATTAGCTTAATCCATACATTTTTTGGAGCCATGCCCAAAATTGTCTTTTTTCATGTTGTTTATTCTTTACCAACTCATCTAAAGAAAAAGCGAACAACACCGTGGTATTTTTATGGACGTGTATTGCCTGAATTGGCCATTCGTTGGTCCAAATTCCGGCGTTTGGACCAAAGACAATCAGCGTTTTTAGGTGTTTATTTTGATTCGCTAATGCACTAGTATCCAGAGTTTCAAAGTAAAATTCAACATCGTTTGCTTTGAGCTGACAGGCTTGGAGCAACTTCACCATCAGCTCCCGCTTTTCTCCGGTGGGTTTCTCCCCAAAAAGCCAAGCGTGATGTTTGGGTGTGGTAAGGTTGGGTTCGGCTATTGACACCGAAGGCTGAACCTGAGCCGGAAAGTGAAATAGCGTTTCCTCGGCAAATACATAGTGAGCGAGTTCCTTTGTCATAACCGTATCCAGCAAAAGAGTCAAGGGTAAAAGAAAACAACCGAAAGTGGTGAAATATTCAGATTCCAAAACTTTCGGTTGCTCGATAAACGTCAAAAGGCATTAAAAAATTACCGAGTAATCAGCGCATCACGGTCAGGACCCGTAGAAATAAGCGTTACAGGCACCTTCACTTCGCTTTCAATAAACTCTACATACGCCTTCAAAGAGGCTGGAATTTCATCATATCCCCTAAACGGACTCAAATCCTCTTCCCACCCTTGGAAAGATTTATACACGGGCGTAACGTCTTCTTCACATAAATCGTGCGGCATTTGTTGGGTCAGTGTACCATCAGGTAGCTGGTAATGCGTACAAATTTTTATTTCATCAAAAATAGACAACACGTCAACTTTCATCATGATCAACTGCGTCACGCCGTTCAGCATAATGGAATATTGTAGTGCGGGCAGATCCAACCAGCCGCACCGCCGAGGCCGGCCGGTGGTACTACCAAATTCGCGACCTTCCTTCCGCATTTTTTCCCCGACTTCGTCAAGCAATTCGGTTGGAAAAGGGCCAGATCCGACGCGAGTGCAATAGGCTTTAAAAATGCCATACACTTCGCCTATTGTCGATGGGGCTACCCCCAAACCGCTACAAACACCTGCAGCAGTAGTTGAGGAACTGGTTACGAAAGGATACGAGCCAAAATCAATATCAAGCAAAGAACCTTGAGCTCCTTCGGCTAAAATCCGTTCTCCTTGTTGGAGACGGTCATGGATAACATATTCCGAATCGACAAGCTGAAAGCCCTTTATAAATTCGACTGCGGCGAAGAATTCAGCTTCAGCTTCCTCCAAATCAGCAGGATAGTCATAGAATGACAAAATTTGTTTGTGTTTCCCTACAAGTTCTTCGTACTTTTTCTGGAAGTTAGGGGAAAGTACGTCCCCTAGACGTAAGCCTTGGCGCGCAATTTTATCGGAGTATGTCGGTCCGATGCCTTTGAGGGTAGATCCTATTTTAGCGTCTCCTTTGGACTTCTCGTAGGCGGCATCCAGTAATCGGTGACTGGGAAGGATCAAAGCTGTTTTTTTGGAAATCCGTAAAGTCTTTTGAAAATCGATAGTGTATTTCGACAGACCATCGATTTCCCGTTTGAAAATAATCGGATCCAACACTACACCATTGCCAATGACATTCAGGCAATCAGGTCGAAATATTCCAGATGGGATTTGATGGAGAACGTGTTTATTTCCTTCAAACTCGAGTGTATGGCCTGCATTTGGACCACCTTGGAAGCGGGCTACTGTTCCGTATTTGGGAGCCAAAACATCCACAATTTTCCCCTTGCCTTCGTCACCCCATTGGAGACCAAGTAAAATATCAACCATAGTTGAGTGAATTTTGATTTAGATTTAGAAGATGCAATTACGAGGCTGGTTTATGCTCGCAATTTACTTTTTTACAATTGCCATAGAAAATCAACGAGTGGTGCATAACTTGCGTTTCCAACAATTCGCCCACCATATTTTGAATACTTTGAATGCGTGGATCACAAAACTCCTCCACGCGATGACAATCCAAGCAGATCAGGTGATCGTGTTGTTTGTTTCCGTATGATTTTTCGTATTGAGCCAGATTCTTTCCAAATTGATGTTTGGTAACCAAGTCACATTCAACAAGTAGGTCTAAGGTGTTGTACACGGTAGCCCGGCTGACTTGGTATTTCTTGTTTTTCATGGAAATGTACAGGTCTTCCACATCAAAGTGATCTGCACGTGCATAAATCTCCTCGAGTATCGCGAAGCGCTCAGGGGTTTTCCTTAGCTGTTTATTTTCCAAATACGCGGTAAAAATTTGTTTTACAGCGTCAAAATTTGATTGATTCGTATTCATCATTGACTGAGTGGATATCCACCATCACTACCGAGCAAATTTACGGCAAATTAATCCGAAAACCAATACGATTACTCGACAAATAGCCTATTTGCGCGGAGGATTGCTGGAGTTGTTTATGATTGTAATGCCTGACAGCTTTGACTTTCAAATCCAACGCATATTGGCTCAAACACCCCGCAACCAACCAAGCCATCATCCCACCCACAAATTTAGATTGAGACCGAATGGTATAAGGGATCTCTTGTCCATTTAGTCCGACCTCGATAGCCGGCACCCCCTGCAAGGCCTGTACAATCCAGTAGGTTCCTACACCCAAAGAGGCAATGGCTGTACCCGTGATGATATCGGCTTTTCGAAAAGCTGGTCGACTATCAGAATCACGGTACATGACACGCCGTGCATATTTTTTATCCAAAGGCACATGATATACTTGGTATTTCACCCCAAATACATGGCGTTCGATCTGTAGGGTATCGGCTTGTGCGTGTGTTAAGGAGGACATTCCAAACCACAGCCATAAGAATACCGTGATTTGAACGTAGTGTGTTCGATTCATAAGAAATCATCGTTTTGGATCCTAGCGATATGGTCTATGCCTTCGATTTGGCCCAACTTAGTCATTAACGTGTCGAGATGTTTGGTGTCATTGACATACACTTTGATGGTGCCGTCAAATATACCATCTCTCGTTTCGACTTGCAAGCCGCGCATATTAATATGTAGCTCGGCAGAAATAACTTTTGATATATCTTGAATAATCCCAACCCGATCAATGCCATTTAACGTGATAGAAACCAAAAAACTTTGCGCCAATTGCGACGACCAACGCGCTTTGATCACCCGATTCCCATACGATGAAAGTAGCTTTTGAGCATTTGGACAGGCATTGCGATGAATCTTAATTCCTTCATTAACCGTTAAAAAACCAAAAATGTCATCTCCCGGAATGGGGCTACAGCAAGCGGCCAGAGTAAAATCAATCACCTGCATGTCATCCCCAATCAGAATGGTATCTTGCCCCTTGGATTTTTTAAATGCCTTCTCAAAACTTTTCGCATCTTTGAACGCCCGATCATCCTCCACCATCTTTTTCTGACGGTTTAGGGTGGATTCGCGTTCATGCTTGAATTTTTTAATTTCATCCGGCTGCAAGTACCCTTTCCCAAAGAAATAGTACAGGTCATTGTAATCTTTTTTATTGAAAAAGGCGCGCAGTTGATTGATCGTCTCCAGGTTTGTTTCAAGCCCCAAGTGTTTGAGTTTTTTGAGAATAATCTCACGACCATCCGTTATGTACACCTTATTCCCCTCTTTCAACAAGTCCTTGATCCGTGATTTGGCTTTGGACGTCACCACAAACCGAAGCCAATCTTCCGAGGGATTTTGGTTTTTCGTCGTTAAAATCTCAATTTGATCTCCATTTTGTAGGACATGGCTGATTGGAACTAAATGACCATTTAACTTACCTGCTGTACATTTGCGCCCAATTTCGGTGTGGATTTCAAACGCAAAGTCCAACACGGTAGCTCCTTTGCGCAAAACTTTCAAGTCGCCCTTGGGCGTGAAAACAAAAACCTCCTCATTAAACAAGCTACCTCGAAAATCTTCTATGAACTCAATCGCCGAATTATCTTTGGATTCTAGTGTTTCACGGACCTGGTTGATCCATTGATCCAGAGGCTGGTTCATCACCGAGCTAATCCCTTTATATTTCCAATGAGCGGCATAGCCACGTTCGGCAATTTCGTCCATACGTTCTGTCCGAATTTGCACTTCGACCCAAGCGCCTGTGTGGCTCATCACCGTCGTATGGAGAGACTCATACCCGTTCGCACGTGGGGTCGAAATCCAATCTTTCAAGCGATCGGGATTCGGCGTATATTCATCAGTAACAATGGAGTAAGCAGCCCAGCAAGCTGCTTTTTCTTTGTCTCGCTCCACCGCGGATATCCCTTTGATGATAATCCGAATAGCAAAGAGATCAAAGATTTTTTCGAACTGGACGTTTTGTTTCTTTATTTTATTCCAGATTGAATAAATGTGCTTGGGTCGTCCTTTTATATAAAAATCAATCCCAGCATCTTTCAAGCGTTTGGCGATGGGTTGCATGAACCGATCCACCATTTTTTCCCGATTGGTTTTGGTAGCCCTCAGTTTTTGGGCTATTTCCTTGTAGATTTCCGGCTCATTGTACTTTAAATACAAATCCTCAAGTTCCGACTTAATTTGATACAACCCCAACCGGTGCGCTAGAGGGGCATAAATGTAAATCGTTTCGTGTGCAATTTTCAACTGCGAGTTGCGGGCCATGCTTTCCAATGTCCGCATATTATGTAGCCGATCGGCCAATTTGATCAAAATCACCCGCACATCTTCCGAGAGCGTCAATAACATTTTCCGGAAGTTCTCAGCTTGGGCGGATTGACTTTGCTCAAAATTCCCAGCGATTTTGGTCAAGCCATCAATAATGCGGGCTACTTTGGGCCCGAAATCGCGTTCAATATCCAAAAGGGTCAAGTCCGTATCCTCCACCACATCATGCAGCAAGGCACAAATAATGGAAGTGGGTCCTAAGCCAATCTCATCCACACAAATCAGAGCAACTTCCAGTGGGTGATAGATGTAAGGTTCCCCGGACTTTCGACGCATTTCTTTATGGGCATCGAGCGATAAATCAAACGCCTTACGGATTTGTTTGACATCATCGCCTTTCAAAACAGGCTTTAACGAGCGCAAAATCTTCCGGTAACGTTTTCTGATTTCTTTCTTTTCTTCCTCGGTGTAATACTCTTCCGTCTTCATGACGGATTTTGTTGCCGTTTCCATTCTGTTCAGTCGATCTTGCGTGGGTAGACGATTATAGTGACAACCAACGTGTCAGTAAACAAATATATATTTTTCCCACACCTCCCCCAATAAGCCACGGGAAAAAATAGTCGAGCTAGGAAAAAAAATAAATTTATCATTTTTTTTTGTGTGAAGTTTTGGAAATAAAAAAACGATGCCCTACTTTTGCAGTCCAATCGCAATGATTGCGGGCGTGGCGGAACTGGTAGACGTGCTAGACTTAGGATCTAGTGCCGCAAGGCGTGGGGGTTCGATTCCCTCCGCCCGTACAAATAGAACCCTCTGAACCTATCGATGGTTGGAGGGTTTTTATTTTCGCTACCAAAGGGTAGTTTAAATCAATTTTGTTCATTAATCACCTCAGAAATATTCCGCAATGGAAACAACATTCGACAAATACGCGGCAACCCAAGCGCGCCTTACCGTCACTTTGGAGGAAACTGATTACCAACCCGAAGTAGACAAAAAGTTAAAGCAGTACGCCAAAACCGCCCAGATTAAAGGATTCCGCCCTGGTCACGTGCCTATGGGGTATATCAAAAAGATCTACGGAAAAAGTGTATTGGTTGACGAGGTATTGAATGCCGTCAGCAAACAAGTGAATCAATATATCCTAGATAACAAGTTGGCTGTCGTTGGAGATCCCCTTCCAGATGAGGAATCGTATTCCATTGATTGGGATACACAAAAAACATTTACGTTTTCGTACGAAGTAGGTTTAGCGTCCGACTTTACATTAGATTTAGCGCAGATTCCCGCCATTGTTCAATACGCCATTGAGCCGTCGGAAAGCCGGGTAGATGAGGCCATCGAAGACCTTCGTCGTCGATTTGCTGGGGAAGAATTACCTGAATCTGTCGAAATTGGTGATCTTGTTTTTGGTGTTTTAACACAAGAAGAAACTGAATTCAACTTCCAATCGGGTATTCCAACAGATAAAGTTGTTGAATCAGCACAGCATATATTCAAAGGATTAGAAATCGGATCTTCGGTTAGTTTTGACATTCAAGGGCTTTTTGCCACAGTGAAGGAACTTGGTTTTGCCACGGGTAAATCAGACGAAGAAGCTGCTGAATTATCGGGGGTTTTTAACTTTGCCGTTACTCGGATCACCCGTCCAGTTTTAGCTGAATTGAATCAAGAGTTCTTCGACAAAGCTGTGGGGCCTAACAAAGCCACCAACGAAGAAGAACTTCGGAATGAAATCAAGCAAATCATTTCCCAAAATTACGATCGCGAATCGCAACTCTTACTTGACTTCGATATTGAGAAATCGCTTCTCGAAACTACGAATATTGAATTACCAGAGGAGTTTTTGAAGAAATGGCTTCATAAAATCAACGAAGGGAAGTTTACAGCCGAAGAAATCGATAAAGATTATCCTGCTTTTGCACGGGGTTTACGTTTGGATTTGATAAAAAATCAAGTAGCCCAAGATAATGAAGCCATCAAAGTGGAATATCCGGATGTAGTGGAAGAAGTGAAAGCTGAAATTTATAACTATTTCGGCGGACAACAATTCCCTGGCATGGAAGACTTCATTGAGCAAATGGCTCAAAAACAATTGAAAGAGGGCAAACAAGATCAATTCAGAACGTATTTTAACAAGGCCTTTGGTCGTAAAGTTATGGCCTACATTCGGGAACACGTGAAGGTTGATGCCCGAAAAGTACCGGTTGAAGAGTTCAACCAAGTAGCTCAATCCAGCTATTCTGTGATCTAATTTGAAATCGCATTTCGATAAAAACGGGACATTCTCCCGTTTTTTTTGTTCGTTCCAACGAAACCCGTGAGGTTAGTTTTTTGTTACTACCCAAATACAATACTTAATACAAATTTCTCACACATGATGCATTTTGGTGAAGAATTCAGAAAATACGCCGTAAACCATCTCGGAATGAGTGGTTTAACCGTAGACGACTACGTCCGTCACAACGTAACTAATATGACACCGAACATCATTGAGGAGCGACCTATGCGATTTGCTGCCATTGATGTTTTTTCGCGTTTGATCATGGACCGGATTATCTTTTTGGGTACGGGTGTAGATGATCAGGTGGCCAATATTGTTGTCGCTCAATTGCTATTCCTAGAGTCTGTCGATGCCAAAAAGGATATTTTGATGTACATCAATTCGCCAGGGGGCTCGGTTTACGCTGGCTTAGGCATGTACGATACCATGCAGTATGTTCGTCCCGAAGTGGCAACCATCTGTACTTCGTTGGCGGCTTCCATGGGAGCTGTTTTATTGGCTGGAGGAGCCGCCGGAAAGCGCACCGCCTTGCCCCATGCTCGGGTCATGATCCACCAACCAAGTGGTGGTGCTCAGGGACAATCACGTGACATGGAAATTACGGTAAAACAAATTATAGAACTTCGTAAAGAACTATACGAGATTCTTGCCCTACATACAGGAAAATCATTCGAGCAAATCGAAGCCGATTCTGATCGTGATTACTGGATGAAAGCTGAAGAAGCCAAAGCCTATGGCCTCATCGACGAAGTATTAACCCGGTAAGTACCTCACACGCACACGAAACACCCGGCGAATGTCGGGTGTTTATTTATGTATTCTTGGGATAACGTTATTTATGAAAGATCAACCCAATAAAAAAGAGCCTTCTTGTTCCTTTTGTGGCCGCAAAAAATTTGAAGTAGACCTTCTCCTATCTGGACTTGAAGGACATATTTGCAATCATTGCATTGAACAAGGGCATGACTTGATCACGCAAGAGGGCCTTATTGCCACCCCAAAAGCTGGAAAAGGGAAATCGAAATCGAGTGCTAAAAAATCCTCCTTCGATTTAAAAAACCCTGCCGAACTTAAATCATACCTCGACCAGTTTGTCATTGGTCAGGAACAAGCCAAAAGATCGTTGTGTGTGGCTGTTTATAACCACTACAAACGACTTACTCAACCGGAAGATCCAGATGATATTATGATTGAAAAATCAAACATTATCATGGTCGGAGAAACAGGAACAGGTAAAACCTATCTGGCCAAAACTATTGCTAGGCGGTTGCAGGTGCCCTTTGCCATTGCTGATGCGACGGTTTTAACCGAAGCAGGTTATGTTGGAGAGGATGTTGAAAGTATTTTGAGCCGATTATTGCAAGCAGCCGATTATGATGTAGACGCTGCGCAACGTGGCATTGTCTTTATCGATGAAATAGATAAAATAGCACGAAAAAGTGACAACCCCTCCATTACTCGAGATGTTTCAGGGGAAGGGGTTCAGCAAGGCTTACTCAAGTTGTTGGAGGGATCAATCGTAGGTGTTCCCCCGCAAGGTGGTCGAAAGCACCCGGAACAAAAGCTGATCCAGGTCAACACCGAAAATATTCTTTTTATTTGTGGAGGAGCTTTTGATGGCGTAACTCGGCACATTGCCAACCGTCTGAATACTCAGGCTATTGGCTTTGTCAATGGAAAAGAGCAAAAAACGATTGATCGCGAAAACTTATTGAAGTATGTCACACAGCAGGATTTAAAGTCGTTTGGCTTAATACCTGAACTTTTGGGTCGACTGCCTTTACTCACCTATCTTAATCCTTTGGATAAAGATACCTTGCGGTTAATCTTAGTAGAACCCAAAAACGCCCTCATCAAACAGTATAAAAAACTTTTTCAGATGGAGGAAATCGCCTTGACATTTGAAGAGGATGCTTTGGATTATATCGTGGAACAAGCCATTTCATTCAAATTAGGGGCCCGAGGGCTTAGATCCATTTGCGAAGCCATTCTTTCCGATGCAATGTACGAACTGCCATCTCAACCCGAGGTGAAAGAATTCAGTGTCACCCGAGAATATGCTCAAAATAAATTTGAACGATCGGCGTTGTTCGAAAAGGCTATTGTCGCCTAATCTACCTATGCATAAAATTCAAGCATTTTTTACAATCTGTATGGCAAGCATTCTCCTGGGTGCTTGCCAACCTCGTTTTTATCGGATGGCCTATCATCCGGAGCCCAATTTAACTCAACAGAAAGCCATTCATTCCTCACACACACCCGAGGAACTCAACCCGATTGACTTTTCTAGCCAAGTGGTAGTTAAGGTAAGCCCGCCGGCCCTACCTGAGTACCTGCCTACCGCGATTCCATTAAACAAGAATCCCTTTCAGGCAAGTCGGGAAAAACCCAAAGCCAAGAAGAAAAATTCATCTACGCCTACTTGGAAAGAAAAAATAGGCATTTCTTCTTCCACACAAAAATCCAAGAAACCGGCACGAAAACCCTTGTTTAAACCGAATAATGATGGTTTTTGGATTGGGGGAGGACTTTTGGGAATTGCCATGTTATTGACCCTGATTAACTTTCCTTCCTTGGCGTTGTTATTTGGATTAGTATCTCTACTTTTCTTTATATTTGCGATTAAAAAAGCCGTCCGACGAAGTAGAAGACGCCAAAGATTCCGCTCCAAACGTAGCAATTAATCGAATAAATCACCCGCTGAAATCCCATGAAAATAAAAGGAACACTCGTATTACTCCATGGTTTTGGTATGCATCAAGGGGTATGGGATCAGATGATCCCGTATCTCGGCCAAGGCGCTGCGGTCAAGGTGCCTGACATGTCGCGTTTAACTTTTGAAGATCTGGAAGACTATGTGCAATGGCTGTACCATTATATAGAAAATGAACGGGTATCCGACCCTATTCTAGTAGGTTTTTCTATGGGAGGGTATATTGCATTGGGTTTTGCTGAAAAGTACCCCAAGTTAGTGAAAGGCCTTGTTCTTTTCCACAGTTCGGCCATGGCAGACTCCGAAGCCAGAAAAATGGCACGGCAAAAGACTGTGGAGTTTATCAAGAAAAATGGAGCTCCTTTGTTTTTGGAAGAATTCCATCCGAAGATATTCAGTTCCACCTTCCAACAGAACTTTCCGGATCAGGTGCGTCAATTTGCTTTGGATCATGGACAACTTGACCCGGATGTCTTGATCGCGGGTACACAGGCCATGAAAGGGAGGAAAGGACGTATGCATATTTTGACTACACTTAGCATTCCGATCGGGATGGTCATAGGTGGTCAAGATGCATTTATTGCTAAAGAAGATGCGCTTCAGCAAGTGGGTATCATGCAAAAACCTTATGTATTAATGCTGGAATCGGTTGGTCATGCGGCGATGATTGAAGCACCCGACATTTGCGCTTCGTTTCTAATCTACTTTACGCACCAATGCATCTAATGCAAAAGGGCCCTCCGACTCGAGGGCCCTTTTGCATTTCCGAAGGTTAAACCTTATAGCTTTTATGGGCATCAAGTTTCAAGAAAATAAACAACAAGATCGTAAATGACCAAAGCGCTGAGCCTCCATAACTGATAAAGGGTAACGGGATACCAATCACGGGCATGAGGCCAATGGTCATTCCAACATTAATTAGCAAATGAAAAAATAGGTAACTTGCCACACAATACCCATAAATCTGGGCAAATTTTGTTTTTTGCTTTTCGGCTAAATTGATGATACGGGTTAGTAAGACCAAGTAGATACCAATTAAGACAAAAGCGCCTACAAACCCCCATTCTTCGCCAATGGTACAAAAGATAAAATCCGTAGATTGTTCCGGAACAAAATCAAACTTGGTTTGTGTACCCTGCAGGTAGCCTTTCCCAAGAAATCCACCCGAGGAAATGGCAATTCGGGCTTGGGTGACATTCCAGCCAGCTCCACGAGGATCAGCGTCTGGGTTGACAAGTACCTGAATCCGTCGCTGCTGATGCGGTTCTAAAATGTTGTTGATGAAAAAGTCGACACCAAAAACAAATACGGAAGCTAAAACAACCACGCCGGCAATAGACAGGAGTGATTGTCTCGTTCGTTGGTATCGTTTGAGAAAGAAGATCCAAAAAAGCACGCCTAAGCTTATGATTCCGGCGATAATATAAAATTCATCAAAAATAAGGGATAAGATGAATAGCGCCACAGCCGCGATCCCCATGAATGGAATAAACCCAGGCAGCCCCTCACGGTAAAAGACAATCAAAAAAGCGCCGTAAGTTAAGGCACTACCCGTTTCCCTTTGTAAAATAATGATCATGGGTGGGATGAAAACTAGCGCGGCTGCGGTCCAAAGATTTTTGCCTTTTTTTAAGGAAATCCCTTGTGTACTGAGGTATTTTGAGATGGCTAATGCCGAGAAAATTTTAGATAGCTCGGCGGGTTGGAACTGAAATGAGCCGAATTTGATCCAAGAATGAGATCCTTTGATGTCAGGTGCGATGAAAATTGTTAGAATAAGTACCAATATCCAAGCCCCATAAAACAAGTAGGCAAAAGCATCGTATATTTTATAGTCTAAAAATAGAATTAACATGATGAGAATGACCGATAAAGCCATAAACATCACCTGTCGGCCTGCATTATGTTCGAGGGAAAAGATCCCCAGTGGATTATCCGGGTCAAATACAGCGGCGTAGATATTGATCCATCCAATCACGAGCAAGAGCACATACAACCAGATCGTTGTCCAGTCAATTCCTTTTTTAATATCGATATCTCGTTGCATAAATTTATTGGGCTACTTTTCTGGCCGAGGCAGCGTTGACGGTGGTATATCGTTGTTTCATTACACTTTCTTTTATATCAGGACGTGAGAGCGCACCCTTTAAGTACTTTTCCATGATCAAACCTGCGATTGGAGCAGAGGCTACGCCACCAAAACCACCATTCTCTACCACAACCGCAACCGCGATTTTGGGATTATCTTTGGGAGCAAAGGCAATGAAAATGGAGTGATCGTTTCCTTTGGCATTTTGCGAGGTTCCTGTTTTGCCACACACTTCGATGCCCGGCACTTGCGATCGTCTTCCAGTTCCTTGGGAGACGACGGCAGCCATACCCTCTAGAATGGGATCAAAATGCCGCGGATCAATTCCTGTTGGGTGTACCTTTTTAAGCGAGTCTGGGATTTCGCCAATCTTGCCAATACCGCGCACCATGTGCGGCGTAATCCAATAGCCTTTATTGGCAATAGCGGCGGTAAAATTTCCTAATTTGAGGATATTCGTCCCCAATTCCCCTTCACCAATACTGAGGGAGAAGATATTAGAAAACTTCCATTGATCCTTTCCGTACACCTTATCGTATCGGGTTACATCAGGAAGTAACCCTTTTTTTTCATTGGGTAAGTCAATCCCAAGCTGAATACCAAAGCCAAATTTCTCGACCATTTGATGCCAAATATCGAGCCCACGTCGGGCAGTTTTGAACGGGGAACCCTGCGGCTCATGCTCAATGATTCTTTTGAATACATTAAAAAAGTATGGATTTGAAGAAACCTGAATGGCATTTTTCAAATTCGCCATCTCAAATCCGGGTGCAGAGTGGTAGCGAAACGGAGACGGAGCACCATGAAAACTCGTTTTTGGATTAATTTCACCCAGTTCCAAGGCCAGAGCGGCTTGAATTAACTTAAAAGTAGAACCAGGCCGATAAAACGAATTGGTAACCCGATTGATCAAAGGCTTGTCAGGATCCCGAGATAAGGCTCGGAAGTTTTTTGAAAACTCGCGTCCCGATAACAAGTTGGGATCATACGTTGGGTAAGTTCCCAACGCTAGAATTTCGCCTGTCGAAGGTTCAATTGCGACAATCCCACCTACTTTACCTTGGAAAAGGGAATCGGCTAAACTTTGAATACCAAAATCAATGGTTGTATACAGGTTCTTTCCAATAACGGCGGAGGTATCAAACTCCCCAACGTTTTCTTTTCCGGGGACTGGAATATAGGGCCCTTTGTCTTCGCCTTTGGCATTGGAAAGACGGAACCGAATCCCTCGCGTACCGCGAAGGGCTGTTTCGTAATATTTTTCGAGTCCGGTAAGCCCTACGTAATCTCCTTTTCGATAATATTTATCGTCCCCTTGTTTTTCAAAATCTTCTTTGGGTATTTCGCCAATGTAGCCGAGTGCATTGGCTGCTGTAGGCTTAGGGTAAGTACGAAAAAAGGATTGCTCAAAAGTAAATCCACGAAAATGGATCATGGCGTCGGAAACACGGGCATAATCCTCTTTCGATAACTGACGCAAAAAGAGAGACGGTCTATTCTTTGAAAAAGATAAAGCACTGGCCAACGTGCTATCAAAATACCCTTTTGTTATATCAAATAACTGGCAAAACAACAGGGTATCGGAGACTTGAACCTGACGGGGGGTTACATACACATCATACACTTCCACATTGGCCACTAAAAGCTCGCCACCTCGATCATAAATCTGTCCTCTATTGGGCACACGCACCTCTTTCCGAATGGAGTTGACAGAACCTAACGTTTGGTATTTCGCATCGATGATCTGCAGGTAGAACAACCGCATGAGATATACCAAGCCTATAAAAAAAAAGGAAAAAAGAATGATCTGCTTTCTGTTTTCAGACATGAATCGCTAAGCTGCGTTAAAGAGTGTTGAGGAATTGAAAACTTCGACTAATTTGCGTCTTTGTCCTACAAATTTCACCATTTTTTTTAAATAATTTTGGTTCTTTCCCGAACAAAATGGAATATTCTAGCCAGTCCATGAAATTTCCCTTTTTCCTCCTATTTTTGTACTATGCAAACGTCAGAAAATCAAATTTGGCAGTATACCTTCAATGAATTGCCGGAGCTTGCAGCCAATTTGCACGCACGCTGGGGGCATGTTCCTGTTTGGCTTTTTCATGGCCCGATGGGTGCTGGGAAAACCACATTGATTCGTTCGCTGGGGGCTTGCCGCGGCGTAAGTTCCACCGTACAAAGTCCCACGTTTTCTATGGTGAATGAATATACTGACCGAGGTGGAGAACCGATTTACCATTTTGATTGTTACCGGCTTGATCATGTGCATCAAGCCTTGGATATGGGCTTGGAGGAATATTTATCCTCCGGCTATTCGTGCTGGATCGAGTGGCCAGAACGCATTGAAGCGCTTTGGCCGACTAGTTACATTCAATTAACTTTTCAATTCATAAGCCCTACTGAGCGACGGCTCGAGGGTCAGTGGGTTCAAAATTAACCGTATATGCCCTCCCCCTCTACCCAATCTGAATCGGGACTGCTGACACAGGAACTTCCCGCCCGGCTTTCATCCAAAGGAAACCACCTTTCTATTGGAATTCCCAAAGAGATTTCCTTACAAGAAAATCGAGTTGCTCTGACGCCCGATGCTGTTGCCTTGTTGGTCAATCATGGTTTTCGGGTACGATTGGAAAAAAATGCGGGCAGCCAAGCTCGATTTTCCAACGAACAATATGCCTTAGCTGGAGCCGAGATTGTATCCACGCCACAGGAAGCTTTTGATTCCGAAATCATTCTAAAAATTGAACCTTTGGTCACGCATGAGTTTGATTATTTGAAACCCGGAAAAGCCATTTTTTCTACCTTGAACTTTCCAGCCCTAACCAAGTCCTACTTCGAACGACTCTTGGAGCGTCGTGTTATCGGTGTGTCATTCGAGACTTTGGAAGATAAAGTGGGGAACTTACCCGTCATCCGGGCTATGAGTGAAATTGCCGGAAATGCGGCTTTACTTTTAGCCGCTGAGTACCTAAGCAGTGCCCACAACGGACGCGGTGTATTGATGGGGGGCGTTACGGGTGTACCTCCGACATCGATTGTGATCTTAGGTGCTGGAACCGTTGCGGAATATGCCACCCGCGCCGCCATCGGCCTCGGGGCAGAGGTGAAGGTATTTGATAGTCAAATTTATCGATTACAACGGTTAAAATATTCGGTAGGACAACATGTTTACACCTCCATTTTAGATACCCAATCCCTTTCCTCGGCTATTCAACAAGCCGATGTTGTGATTGGTGCTCTTCGGGCCGAGGGCGGGATTAGTCCCTGTGTCGTTACAGAGGAAATGGTAGCCTCCATGCGCCCTGGATCACTCATTATTGATGTTTCGATTGACCAGGGAGGCTGTTTTGAAACGTCCGAAATGACCACACATCAGCATCCGACCTTCATTCGACATGGTGTTATCCATTACGGAGTTCCCAATATCCCATCGCGTGTGGCCCATACGGCTTCCATTGCGCTTTCCAATATTTTTACCCCCATGCTGTTAAAAATAGCTCGGCTGGGATCCATCGAGGAGATGATTTACCATACCCCTTGGTTTAATCAAGGAATATATTGTTACAAAGGCCACATGACGCATGAGATGATGGCAAAACGGTTTCAGCTTCGGTACCGTGATCTTGGACTTTTATTAGCAGCACGACTTTAATCCAATTCATATGATTTACAATAGCAATGAAAATACACTCATGGACGATGCCAACTCGCCTGAGGTCAATAAAAAACTGATGGGCTATGTAGCTGGCGACTTTATTTTAGTAGCTGAATACATCAAAGAGGCGTCCTACCAAATCAGAAAACGCAAATTTTCAGACCATCCAATCTTTGCTTTAAGCCAGACGCCTGTGGAAGTCGGTCAACTTTTATTTGATCGCTCCGATTTTCAGACCCGTTACCAGTACCGTGCATCCATGGTAGAGGAATTTATACAACGAACATTAATGTCCGAGGAGTCAAAACCTCTATTTTTAGAAAATTACAAAAACCCGGAAGAGTACGCCTGTTTGTTTGTTTTTGACGAAGGGTTTGCTGGTTTTGTATTTTTGCCTTATCCTGAGGATTAACGGTAGCGTTGGCACACAGGATCGATTCCTTCGGGAGCAAGTAAATACCATTCGGGTAAGGAAACACCCGTTACTCCATACACCTCTTGGGCAAAAAATGCTTCGGCCATGCCGTGCATAAAATGAGGGCAATGGGCTAGCCTTCCGCCGATATAAATCTTGGCTCCTGCTTGAAAAGTCGAAACGTGGGTCCAGGCAGCTACTTGTTGAGCTACCAAATCCAACATAAATTGGTGATAGGCTTCCTCCACTGATCGAAATAAGTTCAAAGATCGCTCTACAAACGGACAGTCCATCATGAACTCGGTTGAAGCCTGGGTGGGAATAACTTGAGAAAACCGTTCCCGAAGTTGGCGTACCAATCTCGGTATATAGGGCATGGAATGGATATGGGCGATATCTACACCAAAGTGACCTGCGAGGTGTTGAATTTGCCTCTCTTGTTCATTTCCTGAAAATAAACAGGCAACTGCGTACGCTTTACTTTGCCACCACACGGGATACTGGCCTGCTTTCGGTTGGGATAAACCACCATCTGCTAATTCATTTCCTAGGGCATAAGTCCAATCATCTGTCCACAAAAAATGGTTGGTTTCACCAGAGGCTACTTTTTGTAGGGCCCGCCACCCCAGATCAAAATGCGTAAAAACATTGGGCTGATCCTCCAACGGATTTCCTAAAGGAACGTGGTCTTTAGCGCGTGGATAGCGGATAGTACCCGCAAAAATTGGATGATGTGGAGCCAAAGTATCCACCATTTGTTTTACACACGTTTCGTGATCTGTCGGATGCCAATCTTCACCGGGTAATGAAACTGTCAATTCTTCCCTACCTTGGTAGTGGGTAATGTAGTGACCTTTTTTGTGTAAAGAAAGAGCAATGGTTGACATACGATTTACGACAATATTGAATCAGTAATTTCAGGAGAATGAGATGGAATTTTCACATCATACTCCCATTTAATATCTTTTATCATCAACTGTAGCGATACAGAACCTCTGAAATTGTTTTCCTCTAGTGTGTAGGTGAGGGCAAAAGGCTCTTTAGACTGTAATTTATCATAAAAGTCCTCGGCCATTCCAAACCCTAAAGCTACAAAAGAAATACCGGAAGATATTTCCATGACTTGAAGTTTTAAGTGTTTTTCTTTCAACCTCACCGGTGGATTGACTAAACTAACCTGGTGGGTAACAAAGACAGGTTGCATGTTGTGTGGGCCGAATGGGCCCATTTGCTTCACGATACGAAAAAACTTTGGGGTAATATCTTGAAAAGAAATGGGAAGATCAATCCATACTTTGGGAACCAACATGTCGGCTGTGAGCCGTTTTTTCACTTCTTCATCGAATGCTTTGGCAAATCCTGGTATATTTTCGGGTAAAATCGTCATACCCGCTGCGTGCATATGTCCACCAAACTGTACCAACCAGTCAGAGCACGCCTCAATTGCGGCATATAGATCAAATCCCGGTATTGAACGTGCTGAGCCAGCGGCTTTATCTTGTGATTTGGTCAGAACAATGGTAGGTCGGTAAACCCGTTCAATACACCGCGAGGCCACAATCCCAATAACTCCTTTGTGCCAGTTGGGATTGTATAATACAGTGGATAACGCTTCATTTGCCAGCCATGGATCTGCTTGAATCATCTGCAAGGCTTCCTCGGTGATAGACGAGTCCAGATCCCGGCGTTGGGCATTGTACGTATGAATTTCTTGGGCCACTTCCCAAGCTTGATTAAAGTCTTGAGAAAGCAACAATTGAACCGCTGAACGGGCATGGAAGATACGCCCAGCCGCATTGATACGAGGCCCTAGGACGAACACCACATTTTCGATAGTCATGGGATCGACAAAGCCCGCCACTTTCTTCAATGCGAGAAGGCCAATACAAGCCGACTCATTTAACTTTTTTAGTCCAAAATATGCTAAAATTCGATTTTCTCCAACAATCGGAACAATATCGGCGCCGATACTCACCACACATAAATCCAGAAAAGCATACAAGTGGTCTAGGGGAATACCTTGCGTGATTGACAAGGCCTGCATCAATTTAAACCCAACTCCATTGCCTGAAAGCTCTTTGAATGGGTAGAGGCAATCCTTTCTTTTGGGATCTAAAACAGCACAAGCTTGGGGAATCGCTTCACCCGGTTCATGGTGGTCGCATATGATCATATCAATTCCCAAACTCTTCGCATAGTCTACTTCTTGTATCGCCTTAATTCCACAATCTAGCGCAATAATTAGCGAAATTCCCTGTTCTTTAGCCCAGTCAATTCCTTGTTTGGAGATACCATATCCTTCTTTATAGCGATCTGGAACGTAAAAATCCAATTGATTTGTAAGGGAAGAAAGGAATCCATACACCAGCGCTACGGCGGTAGTCCCATCAACGTCATAATCGCCGTACACCAAGATCTTCTCCTGTTGATTGAGCGCAATGGTCAATCGATTGACGGCCAGGTTCATATCCTTCATGAGGAAAGGATCATGCAGTTGATCCAGCGAAGGCCGAAAAAAGTTTTTGGCTTGATCATACGTGTAGATGTCACGCTGCCAAAGTAAAGTAGCTAAAGTATCCGACACTTTAACCTCATCCTTTAGATGTTGGATGACCTTAAAATGCTCTGGTAAGTGGGGTAAGGTTTTTAGATGCCAGTGTTTGGAGTTCATGGACGTTTCGATTCAAACCGAAATTTACAAAAGAAAACCCTTTCACCAAAACGCGAATTCGATCCCATGCGTATATCCGATGAAATCCATTTATCTTTGCTGTATGAGGCTTCTACTTTGTTTATTTATACTTCAGACCTTTCTATCTTTCGGGCAATCCGATAGTAGTTCGATTTTTAGAGAAAAACAAATTATTGCATTGCCGGTAGTCTTCCGATTCCCTGAAACGCGTTGGGGAGCAGGCGTTGCAGGAACTGCGACATTTTCATTTCGGCGGGATTCGGTTGGGTCAAATCCTTCACAACTATCCTTCGGGGTAACTTTTACTCAGAATCGACAGTTGCTTGTATTTTTACCTTTCACCTTATTTCTCAACAACAATCTTTGGTATATCTTCAATGATTCAGGCTGGTATCGTTACAATTATTTCTTTTATGGTATTGGTGAAAATCGCGGCCCGCAAGAAGTTTTTGATGTTGATTTCCCTCGAATACGGCTCACGGGAGCACGCGCCATTGCACCAAGAACTTACCTGGGACTCCGCGTGCAGTATGAAGCCTATCGAGTTACGGGTGTAGAACCTGGGGGCTTGCTGGCCTCTGGGGATATTCCAGGTAGTACATTCAGTAGAACCTCAGGGGTTGGGCCCTACGTCCTTCGGGATCGCCGGGACCAAGTTTTTTATCCGACCACCGGTAGCTGGCTTGAAGCATTTTGGGTTCCGTCGTCGCCTCGGTTTGGAGCCAATGTATCCTTCAGTAGGTTACATTTGGATTATGCCGTGTACAGATCGCTACATCCCAAGGTAGTCAGTGCTACCAATTTGTGGTTTCAAGGCCATTTTGGGCCCGAGGTACCCTTCAATCAACTTGCCTTTTTGGGTGGACAACGAAAGATGCGTGGACTCTACGAAGGTTATTTTCGAGATCGTCACGCGCTATTGTGGCAGCAGGAGCTTCGGTGGATGTTTTGGCAGCCGTTTGGTTTGGTAGGATTTGGATCGATGGGTTTTCTGGGCGATGCGGAGGGGTTTAGGTGGAATAAGCCCAAGTTTTCCTACGGTCTTGGCCTCCGCATTGCCACCAAGTCGAAGCTTAATTTACGCCTTGATTATGGTATGAGTCCTTACGAAAAAGGGACGTTTTACGCCACGATTGGGGAGGCATTTTAGTTTAATACGTCCTCTACGGCTTACGTAAAAATCTGAAATGCTTTACTGAGTATAAAACAAAAAGCCAAAAAACTAGCGGCTATAAAAACAGACATAAACCGTTGAGCTATAGATGGGGATTGCCTGATGGTCCAAATACTGAGCAAACAGCCTGAACTACCCAACACCCAAATGTAGGCCCCTTTGATGACAAAGGGAACATAAAAAGTGCCAAAAACCAATAAAATAGCAATAGAAAACAAGTAAAAAGAGGGTTTACGCCACATAATTATTCAGGATTGTCCGGTGAGGACGGATTTTCAACGAAAAAAGATTTTTGCCAAATGACAATGGCTACCACACCACAGAAGATGCACGCATCAGCAAAATTAAAAATAGGCGTTGAGTTGTACGTACCCCCAAGAAAAGGAACCCATTCGGGCCAAAATCCATCCAAGCCAATGGCATAAAACATATCAATCACTTGGCCATAGAACAAGGGGAAAGGTGCATCATACGGAGCATTTTGCAACAAAACACCATAAAAAATAGAGTCTATCAGATTACCAATAGCACCGGCTAATATGGCGGAAACTGAATATAAAAAACCAGCAGGTGAATTTTGTTTGTGTAGGAAGACGATGTACCAACTGATGCCAAACATAGCCACCAAGCGGAAGAGCGTGAGCGCCAGTTTTCCGTATTCCCCGCCGAGTTCCATCCCAAAGGCCATGCCCCGATTGAGCACGTAGTGTAATTTGAAAACATTGGGAATAAGATCGATTTCACCAAAGTGATTTGGTAATACCACAAAGTGCATCCACAGTTTAGTGGCTTGATCGAGAATAATCAAGATAAGGGCAAAGAGAAAATATTTTCCAGTCTGTTTCATGCTTTATTTCTTCGGCGCATTAATTCCTTTTTAACTAATAGATATTCTCGGCTGCTTTGACCCGCGATGGACGTATTTTCCTCTGCCCGTCGGAACAAATAGGGCATAACAGACTCGACAGGACCGTAAGGGACATATTTAGCCACGTTATATCCTTGAGACGCCAAAGTAAACGAAATATTGTCACTCATCCCGAGCAATTGCGCGAAATAAACGCGACTATCGGAGGGATGAATCTGCTTTTGGACCATCAGGTCAGCACACAACTTGCTGCTAGCTTCGTTGTGCGTTCCTAAACAAATAGCGACACGATCAATTTGATCGAGTGAGAATCGGATGGCCGTATTATAATCTTGGTCGGTCGCTTCTTTTGTGGGTTGTGTAGGGTCTTGGTATTCTTCCTCGTGTGCACGGCGTCTTTCTTTTTCTAAGTAAGCGCCACGAACAAGCTTTGCCCCTACTCTGTACCCCGCCTTTTTCCCATTTTCAACCGCTTTTTGGTAGTTTTCTAACGCTTCCCATCGGTATAATTGGTAAGTATTGTAGATCCATACCTCCTCACCTGCATTATATAGCGCCATTTGATCATAGCACAAGGTATCGATTACATCCTGAATCCAAGACTCCTCAGCATCAAAAAAAAGCCGAACCTGTTTATCAGCAGCCAGTGCACACAAACGGTTTACTCGGTTTTGAACGCGTTCCCAAGCGGACGTTTCCTCGGCATTCAATTCTTCTTTACCTGATTGAATTTTTTCAAGAAGCGGTGTTGACGCTAAACCTGTAACTTTAAATACGGCAAACGGAATTTGCTCGGGGTTGGTTGCCGCTCGGTGTATGGTGTTTAAAAGCTCTTGGCACGTTGCATCAAACGATTCCTCATCGTCTTCGCCTTCTACCGAGTAATCCAAGATTGTACCAACACCTGCTTCAGCGAGTGAAGCAATCGTTTTTTGGCAATCTTCGATCGTTTCACCACCGCAGAACTGCGAAAAAATGGTTTGGCGAATGACTCCTTTAATGGGA
>Ga0075154_10000137_pt1 | contig 61817 bp, 56 predicted proteins | sample JI71714BDNA_FD_70965 | JGI IMG/M metagenome (GOLD analysis project Ga0075154, IMG submission 70965) | Wastewater effluent complex algal communities from Wisconsin, to seasonally profile nutrient transformation and Carbon sequestration -... | ecosystem: Engineered > WWTP > Effluent > Algae... | reverse complement strand
GAGAAGTGGAGGTGATACCTTGTTGTGAGAGTTGATTTCTGAGTTCTTGTTTTTGTTGTTCTGATGCTTGTGGTAAATCAATAATTTGTGCTAAGTCTTTAAGATGAGAAACACTTATCCTATAAATCACTTTCTCTAAAATCTTTCAAGCAAGAGTAGTTCAAAAAATTAGCTGAAACTTATTGGCTCCAAAATCAAGAAGTTGAGGCAAACTAATAATATTCTTAAGCCGCATTTGCTCATTTAAATATTCAATACATTCGTCCCTGGTCATCTCACTGTAATCTCTGATTTTATCTAAATCACTGATTCATAAAATGATTTGTCAGATTACTACTTTTGTACTTTTCATATCTCATCAGTGATGACCTCATATATCACCAAATAATATTTCTACTCATGTACGACGATTTGGCATTTTATTATCATTTTCATTACCATTTCTCTGATTTTTATCATTATCATCTTGTATTGTTTGTATCTGTTGGTTGAGATCTCCTATCCATGCAAAATTTCTCAATACTCCAGTATAGTCGTAAAATGACACTTTATCACCTCTCAATCCTCTACCGAACTGTTGCTGGAAAATCTTAGATGAATTTGGTCATCTTCGGAAGATGACATTTCTTGTTTGAGGCATATCGATACCTTCATTAAGTTTATCTACTGCTACGATGATTTTATGTTTTCCAGATTCGTAAGCATCCAATATAGTTTGATCTGCTTCATCGATCTTACTATGAAATCATACTGCAGTATTGTCATCTCATGTAAGTTCATTGATCTGAGCAGTAATCGCATCTACATCATCAATGCTTGGTGCAAAGATAATGGTATGGTCGAGCGATCCAGCATTATCCATCACTCTGGAGATCATATCTTGAGTGAGCTCCTTCAGTCATCCAAACTGAGCAAGATGGTCTTCGATATATCATTTGAGCTTTTTAATTTCTTTGACTTTCTCTCTAATATCTTGAATCATTTGAATACGCTGTATTTCACTATTAACAAAATCTAATTCTACATTAGTAAAATTACTTGATGTTACAAGATGATAATCTACTTCAGGACTATATGGACTAGTCAAGTACTCTGGAAGACCAAAATTAACTATTGGTTTGACTTGGTTCATCACATCTCATGGCGTTGCCGACATAGCCATAATAAGTGGTTTACGCCCAAATGTAGCTTCATATCTATCAATGTAATTTTGTACTACTGCCTGATAGGTAGGAGCATCGAGATGATGTGCTTCATCTACCATGATGATATCAAATAGTAGATCTTCATCTGCAAACTTATTAGTACTTTGAAATGTTGAGAAGTAAATAGTATCTTTTTTACCATCTCCAAATTCTTCCACAGAATCTTCTCCATCAAGCTGGATGATTTCATCATTTTGATCAATAGTCTGTTTTTGATCAGCTTTAGAATGAAATACCTTAACATGAGCATGATCCAAGATATCAGTACCAAAATGTGGTTCATATCATCACTTACCGTCAATATTTGCTCTTTTGAGCTGGTCGATGAGATTGGTACGATCATTGAGTATGAGAATCTTAAGAGGTATTTCTTTTTTTTGTATTGACTCAAGCATTGACCTTCCTCTAAATATATCAGATACATACTTACCAGTTGTGTAGGTCTTACCAGATCCAGTAGCCATTACGATAGATATCAAACTCTCTCGATCAAGAGTTCATTGTGGTTGTTCAAGTGTTCACCTAATTCGTTGTTTGGTAAAATTCCTCATCTGTTGTCGTGCAACTTTTTGATAAGGTCTTGTGTCTTCGAGTTTGAATGATCAGCGTAATGTGTTCATAGTTATATTATAACTATTTTTTTATTATAGTCAAATTATGTTCAATTACTTTCAAGCTTGATTTTTAAACCCAATTCATCATCATCTATTAGATTTTAGTTTTCTTGTCTCACACTCATGTCCTACATCTGCTCCACCTGCGACTACGCCTCGACGACCAAATTATGAAAGTGTCCAAGCTGTGGTGAGTTTGGGAGCTTTATCATCAATCCAGAAGGAAATATAAAGGACAAGAAAAAAGGACAAGAATCAAAAATAATCCAAGGACAAATTCTCAATAAAGAGCAAGACTCTCATCATGGTCAGACGAACTCATACTCACTCAATCATCAAGAATTTGATAGGATTTATCCTGGCTGACTGAGATCTAGTGGTGTCTACCTCATCGCTGGTGAACCTGGGATCGGTAAATCTACCATCGTCCTTCAGCTCATCCGTTCACTTATCCAGCATAATTCTGGTATCACGGTGTGTTATTTTACCGGAGAAGAGAGTATCCAGCAGGTCACGGCCAGAGTCATGAGAGTCCTATGATCCATCCCATCACAGCTCCACATCTACTACAGCAATAGTGTCCAAGATTGTATCGTTACAGCCGATAGCATAGACTGCAACATCATGATCATCGACAGTATCCAGATGATATCCAGCAATGATATCGAAAGTTCGTCAAGTACGCCAGCCCAAATCAAAGCAGTAGCCGAAGTTGTTGCTCATGACTGCAAATCTCATACTCGTACTGCTCTACTCATCTGACATGTGACCAAATGATGAGAAATAGCATGACCCAAGTATCTCGAGCACATTGTAGATGTGGTAAGCTATCTTGAGTGAGATAGATATGGTCACTATAGATTCCTCAGAAATAAAAAAAATAGATATGGTTCAGCTGACGAAGTAGCAGTATTTGAAATGACTCATGATGGACTTATTTCGGTCAAAGATCTCACTCAAGCAAATCTATGACTCATTCAACACTGACAAGAAGGTACGGTAGTAAGTGTATGATTGGATAGTGGTAGACCGGTTGTAATTGGCGTAGAATGTCTATGCACCAAAACTAAAATGAATTACCCCAAAAGACTAGCCACGTGACGAAACCCTCAAAGACTCGATCTTATGATCGCAATTATCGAAAAATATTGCAAGATTAATCTCAGCTTTTTGGATGTTTACTGCAATATTCCTGGTGAAATTAAAATTCAAGATCACTGAGTAGATCTCGCTGTCATTGCATGAATTATTGGTAGCGCTCTAGGTAAAAGCCTATGAAATGTTGTTGTATTGTGAGAGGTCGGATTATGATGACAGATATTGCCTAGCAGGCTTCATGCCAAAAAACTCAAAGAAGTACAATGATTTGAAATCATTGATTATCAGCACATTACACATGTCAAACAACTGATGGGACTGTTTAAATAACAATACAAAAATCCCATACAATTGTATGGGATTAGTTTTTTGAATACTGATGATAGTAATTACTGAGACACTACAGCGTCAGTAGCTGAGTCATCCATCATCATATCAGCAGGAACATCCTGAGAGCCAGTATCAGTTTGAGAAGCTGCAGCTGCAGCAGCCATAGCTGCCTCTTCTGCCATTCTCGCAGCTTCCATAGCAGCAGCTTCCATGTTAGCTTGCTCTACTGCTGGATCTACTACAACATCAGTAGTAGCTGTGTCGGTCATTTCTACTGTCGCTGTATCTGTTTTAGGAGTACAACCAGTAAGAACTACAAGTCAAGCAAGAAGTGTTACAATCAATAGGTTTTTCATAGAATTTATAATAAAGTAATAAAGAACGCCACATGTGTATAGTCATGTGTCTATAGTTTACAAGTAAACTTTTATATCTTAGTATATCATATGGAGACAATAACAGTTTTTATTGATGAAGCCTGACGCGGTCCAATAGCTGGTCCAGTAGTTGTTGGTTTGATCATGGGATGAGATACTACTGACCGATCACCATATAAAGACAGCAAGAGTCTCAGTTCCAAACAAAGAAAACTACTCGCAGATCAGATCAAATCAGACTCCTCTATTATTCGAGCTACAGGATCGGCAAGCCCCAAAGAGATTGATCGCAATGGTATCATCCGGGCACTCAGATGGGCTACTATTAGAGGACTTTATAAAATGATATATCAAATGTCAAAGGGTATAGGTTTTGCAATAGAAAAAAATAACCAATGTTATCGTAAAGTACTATCCCAACAATTATCAATTTTGACCCATAACTTATCCCCTGTAACCTTAGTTATTGATTGAAATCATACGTTTGGACTTGATCAGGAACTATGAGTCTCCGTACATACCATCATCAAGTGAGATCGTGATGTGCCACAGATTAGTGCAGCAAGCATCCTCGCCAAGACAACCAGAGATGCCGAGATGATCAAACTATGAGCCACATATGCATGATATGGATTTGAACAACATATGTGATATGGAACAGCTAAACACTATCAAGCCATTACAGCATTAGGACTATGCACGATCCATAGAATTACACGAATCACCAATACAATATATTGCAAAAACCATCAAAATACACATACTTGACTAGATTAACCATTCATACATATTCCATTTTATTTGATCATTGTACGTACTCTTATGATTGATATTTATGACATCCAACGCTATACCAACTATACCATTGATACTACTATCACAGCAGAAGACCTAATGAAACAGGTCATCATCCAAGCGCAGACATATCTTGATGCACCAGCAATTCAACAAATTTGGAAGGCATTTGAATTTGCAAAACAGGCACATGCTGGAGTATTTCGTCTTAGCGGCGAACCATATATTACTCATCCCGTTCACGCTACTATTTTCCTTATGAATATTCGCCCAGACTTATCTACCATTCAAGCATGTTTAATGCATGATGTAATTGAAGACACTGACGTTACTTATGATGATATTGCTCGTGAATTTTGATCCGATGTAGCATGATTATGTCAGTCGATGGTCAAAGTAGGCAAAATTAAATATCGTGGTGAAGAAAGAAACCTTGAAACTTGGAAAAAGACATTTCTCGCGATGGCAGAAGATATTAGAGTCATTTTTATCAAATTAGTTGACCGCATTCATAATACTCAAACACTCAAATTCCATCCTAATCCTGACAAAATCAAACGTATCGCCACCGAAACTCTCCATATTCATGCGAGTATTGCCAAAAGACTGTGACTACATGATTTTCAGTTATTACTTGAGAATGGATCTTATGCGATGCTTGAACCAGAACAATTTGGTCATGTGATCGAACATATGATTGAATTCTATACTAGTGAAGAAAACTACATCCAAACATGAATTGATAAATTATCTCAAGTGATGTCCAATGACCATGTACCAGTGTCGACAATCAAAGGAAGAATGAAATCACCATATAGAGTTGCTCAAAAGGTATTTGATCCGCAGAAACCGTATGACATGTATAGTATCCATGATGTAATTGCATTTAGAATTATTGTACCTACTATTTCTGACTGCTATCTTGCCCTATGAAGTGTTCATGGCTCATTTGCTCCTGAACTCAGCAAAATCAAAGATTTTATTGCTAGACCCCTAGAAAATTGATATCAGTCATTACATACAAGAGTATTTGGACTACTACCATTCCAAACTGAAGTACAAATTAGAACACAAGACATGGATCTCATTGCAGAATATGGTGTAGCTGCTCATTTTGCTTATGCCGAATCATGATCAAAATCAATACCTACTTCACTCAAACAATGACAACGAATCAAAAAGATGCAAGATATTGTCAAGCAGTATCAAGAAGACTTTGATTGATTCAAAGAACAACTCAATATAGAGCTAATTGATCAAACAATATTTGTATATACACCAAAATGAGATGTCATTGAGTTATCTCGTGGAGCAACGATTCTTGATTTTGCCTTTAGAATTCATAGCAAAGTCTGACTTAGCTATCGTAATGGTATTGTTGATGGTCGTATTGTACCTATTGACTATATTCTACAGAACTGACAAACAGTGCATATTATCACATGGAACAATAAAGAGTCTATTACGCCAACATGGCTCAACTATGTCACTACTTCTCAAGCTAAACAAGCAATCAACAAACATCTGAGAGCAAGTCAGAAACCACTTTTCATTAAGTCAGCTATTGAAATTATCAACCAAAAACTACATGAATATGAGTTGCCAGCACTATGACATCCTGATAGTCTCATTAAGCAACATATTGAAAGTCTAGAGTGATCACTACTACAAGTATACGAAAAGCAAATAACTGCATACCACCGAATCAAACAATACTATCCCCATATTCAGCAACAAACCCATCATACCACTGATCGCACTAAAGATGAAGTCAGTAATCATAGTCAATCTATCGTCATTGACTGACAACAACTTGAATATACATGTTGTGGGGAGTGCAAACCAAGCTTTCCAGATAAAATTATCGCAAAATCTGGATCCCATGGCATCAAAATTCATCAGGTCTCCTGTACTAGCTTACAGTCAATTTCATATAACAAACTCCTTGAGTGTCATCGATGAGATGTAACAGATAACTGAACAATATATGAGGTTACATTCGCACTTGATATGTCACAAAAACACGAAGACCTTAGTGATATTATGTCAATCTTTAAGCAACTATGAATAGCAATTACACATATTCACATTGAGCCGCTGATCGACAAAGATGATTCACTACATCACCAATGATATACATCTCGTATGACTCTCATATGAGAGTGTACTATACCAAGTAAGATACACTACATTATTAAACATATCACATCACTATCAGCCACAACCATTTATAACATATCAATACGCTAAGTATATTTATTATTATTCAAGCTATAGCATGATACATATCCCCACAGAATGACATCTTACAAGTACTACTGCCACAGACCTCCATGACTGGAAATCAGAGCTTGTTAATATTTTAGCACACAATACCCATGCAACCACAACCAAACAAAAGCGAAATCACATTGGTCATTTGATTACACAAGGAATACAATCAGTCATCAGCATACCTCACCAATTTTCAACAGCCTATCATCATATATTATGAGCTCTCAATGTATTATGATATGAATTGTCAGAGCTGACATATAGAATATCTCAATCAAAACTAGATCCTGAGTTATCACATCTCAAAGACTATCACACACTTGCAAAAATATGACATCATAATATTACCACTCATCAGCTTCAGCAACTAGAAGAATTATATAGCCTACTCTGCTACGAAAAGTGATACTATTCACCATCACAATATGAGGAGATCAATAGACTCCATCAAACATCATTGCATCTCAAAGATACAATATCCAGACTCGCTACAAATAATCCAAAATCAAATACGCCAGAATATAATCAATTAGAAAATACAAAAGCCCAACTACATCAGATCGAATCTGAAATATCATCAATCAAGCAATTGATAACAAAACTATACCATGGAGATAGGGAATCTTCTTCTATTACACAAACTGCTGAATTATCTGAAACATTAGAACAAATACAACAAACTCTCAAGCATAATCCACTTACCAAAGAAATACTACACCAGTGACTAAAGCAACTTCAGAGCATGATAGTAACTAATCCTCATGTTATATTACAGCGAGAAGTTATCAACTATAGCCCAACTCTTATATTCTATTGTGATATATCAAGAATCTGACTCAAAAACAATATGAATAATGCACCATATCCTCTTTTTAACCAAAATCATCACGTACTCCAAAATATATGATCAATCTCATGGTGAGAAGCAAAATCTGAATCAAAATCTGCAGTTTCTCAGAGATTTATTGATTATATTCTTGATATTGGAGATCTTACCACCATTCAACTACTTCGTAAAATATTTGACCATAATAATCACGCTATTCGCCAGAAACACGAATTATATAAGAAATTTGTTGATCAACGTCTAGGATACAAACTGCCACAGATGCTCAATGAAAAAATCACCAGAAAAGAACTACACCTCAAAACAGCAAAAAACCTCAAAACACAACTCAGTAGAGGACTCAATCAAATCAGACAATGATATATTACTAGACCAAGAGATATTACCAAGCTCTATGAACTCATCAAACAAACAAAAGGAATTACGCATAGTGAGCAAAGCGACAATACTATGCAGCTATGGTATCATAATACATTGATAGCTACTATTCCAAAGCATATTGATACGCGTCTGGAACAAGCAGTCAATCTATATAAGAATAAACAAACAAGCATGCAACAGTATTACAATGAAAAAATCATACAGCATTATAATACTTCTCAGTTATGATGGGATACAAAATTCATAAATTATATTACAACACATACTCAGAAAAGAGTAGACTAGTAATTTGCATTTTAATTATCATATTAGTATAATTGATGTTGTTATTTACTTTCTGCATACACGATGAAAACATTCACTTATGAACAATTAGATCATGTTGTAGCTGCTATCATTGAATCACAAAAACAGATAATTTATCTTGCAGGAGCTACAGCTAGTGGTAAATCATATATCGCTATTGAACTGAGTGAATCACTCAAAAAACAGTGACATAATGTACTACTCATCTCTGCTGATCATTACTATCGTGCAGATAGCGCTATTCAGTCTATGATTTATGGTACGTATGATCATCCCAATCTTATTGATCATGATGCACTCAATGCGGACATTCAACAGCTGATTACTACGTGATCATTTGATATGCCAGAATACTCTTTTGTCGAAAAAACAAGAATCGCAAGTCAGCCAGTTCAATGACCATTTGACTATATTATTGTAGAATGACTATATGTAATCAATGAGTGTGCAGATCAATTTGATCCATTTAAGATTTTTGTACATAGTCAACCTGAAGACCTCATCATTCGTCGCCTCATTCGTGATCCAGAACGCACCAAAGAACCACTCTATTTAGTCGCTAGTACTCTCACTAAAGTGTTTCCAATGTGGACAATTGCGTGACTATGACAATTAGAAAAATCAGATATCGTTGTCAATAACACTTATGAAATACTCAAAGACAAAGGAACTACTTATAGTTATACACCTATTTCAGTATTTCCACACGGAGATTTACACAAAACTGAATATGTTATCAACTATATTTACAATGACGCAGCAACAGATAATGATGGCATCGTAATTTCAGAGATTTATCATGAATATCATGGGTACTTACATGAGGTTAAAATCTCCAAAGTACAAACCAATAATGATGGAACCAAAGAGTGGCTAACTTTATCAATAATGATGCCAGGTATTCTTGTTGAAATGCATGCCCTTATCCAACTTGCCGGCTGTCAGTATATTGGTAAACAATGACATAAACAATATAAATATACTGATGGTACCATGGTACATCAATCAGATACTGGAGAATTATATCTTGTAAAGACAAAATAAAAAAGACAGATTATCCTCTATCATATCTCATCATGACTCAAATCATCACACATCATCATATCGAAAAATTGATTGATATATCCAAGTTACCTCATCAAAAAAATAATATCACTCGTGATCTATATACTGCTATGTTTACGATCAATTATACGATCAATTCTATGAAACCTTGATATAAAACAAAACTAAGAAAAGAATATATCATTGGTAAAAGATACTGATGGAAGAACATACTCAGTGAGTATTGGCATGACATTGCAACCTCAGTTTCTCATCTGATACAGCCACAGAAATATCATACATTTTCATCCTTTCAACAATTAATCAAATCCTATCGAGCATCCAATGAATACATTAATGAGGCGCAAAGCCATATAAACTATCTGATGAATAATAACATTGCTATTGACCTACAAAACAACACTACTCTCGATCATGTCTTGAATCTCATGGAAATACAACAACATAAGCTGACTATCTTGGTGGAAGCACTTGAGTTTATTAAACAATATCAATGATTTTTTAGAAAATTACCCAATGAATCTATTTGAAAGTTATGTGATGAAATTGATGACCATATTGCACTAGCAAAACAAGAAAGAGATGCAGCATACATAATACCTTGAATCCATAAAAGATGATAGTCAATCTATCATTTTTTCTTCTCGCAAATTACAGGGAAATGATTATCTATGTGGTATGTCGAACATTGGGCTCGTCCAAAGCAAGCCTCTACATTTCAAAAAACATTTGCCCTTTAACTTTTGATCTTTAATCTAATTTCATGAATTATCAAATTAAAACTATCAACTGACTCACTTGTATTTTTTATGATATGCCACACGCAACCAGTATAACAACACAGTTATTTGTCAAAGCAGGGAGTATCTATGAAGATGAAACTACCAGTTGATTATCGCACTTTCTTGAACATATGTTCTTCAAGGGATGAGTCAGATATCCTAGTAGCCAGGATGTGTCTCGTGTGATTGATGAAATTGGATGAGAACACAATGCGTATACAAGTGATGATATTGCAAGCTACTATATCAAAACTGCACCAGAATTCGTAGAACTCAGTATCGACGTACTATCAGATATGATCATCAATTCTCGCTTTCCACAAGAAGAGATCGTCACCGAGCAATGAGTTGTTGTACAAGAAATCAAAATGATCGAAGATAATCCTGCAAGACGGATTTACTCATTACGACGCAAACGATATATTGGAGATAATCCATATGGCAGACCGGTGATTGGCACAGAAGACAATGTTTTGTCATTTACTCAACAAATGCTCATAGATCACCGCAACAGCCTATACACAACCAATAGTATGGTATTGGTAATTTGTGGCAGATTACCAGCAACTGAAGTGATTGAATGATTAATTTCTAATTATTTCATCGGAATGCAAACCGGTCAATGATGACTAAAACCTGATCGTACTTGTATCACGAGACCTAGTCAGAAATTATGATCATATCACAAAGGAACTGAGCAAAATCACATGATTATCACAACACAATGATATCGCTACGGTAGTAAAGAATTTTATGTCGCTAAGATTTTGTGAGTGATAATGTGATGAAATACTTCATCAAGACTACGGCAACTACTACGCGAACGTAATGGTTTATGTTATTATGCAAGTGCTGGACACTATGGTGATGCAGATGAAGGTATATTTATGATACGCGCTGGACTACGCAAAGATAACTTTGACCAAACTATTCACCTTATTCAAGAAGAATTGAGCACTATCGCTCAGTGATCATCGATCACCCAGACAGAACTCGATCAAGCTCGCTGATATTTGGTAGGCACTTTACAGATGTGACTTGAGACTAGTAGTGACGTATCAGAATGGATTGGTAGCGACTACTTACTCTATCAAAAAATAGACACAATCCAAGACATCATTCATACTTATCAGCAAGTTACTCTTGATGAGATTCACAATATATGTCATATGCTTCATCCAGATCACTGGTATACCTACTATATTGACTAAGAATAATTGTATTTACTTGATTATTACAATCTATGATTACCTTATCTTGACGCGAACCCGCTCATATCATCAAATCTAAACTCACTGAACGAGTCAGTCAGCATCTTGATTCTCGTCACTATATCGTCATTCTGTGGTATGGGGATAATCCTGCTAGTGCCAAATATGTCCATATGAAACAAAAATTCTGACATACAATTGGTATTCGCACAGAAATTATATGACAATGATGAACTCCTAATATAAATGAAGTTTTGACAACCATCAACCACTACAATCAAGATCCACATTGTGTAGGTATAATGTGTCAGCTACCACTACCAGTATCACTATCTGATCACAAAGTTGAGATCCTTGAAGCTATTGATCCATGCAAAGATATTGACTGACTCACTGGATCTGCTAACGGCAGAACAATCCGATGATCAAATAAGCTCTATCCAGCAACTGTCGCAGCAATATTAGGAATCATTGATTACTATGAATACGGTGATGTATACGGCAAAATCATAACTATTATCAACAAATCTAATCTGATTGGCAAACCACTTGCAATGGCACTAGCTGACCGTGGAGCTCAAGTTATTATGATTGGCAAGGCAGCTCATCCTGAATGGATAAAACAACAATGCCAACAGTCAGATATGATCATTACTGCTACTGGCGTAGGACATCTTATTTATCAAGAATTCACTCACCCAAATCAAATTATTATTGATGCAGGAGTTGACTTTATTGACGGGAAGCTTGTAGGAGATGTGGATCGAGAATCAGTAGACTGACATATTATCGCATGTACACCGCCCATATGAGGCGTATGACCTATGACAGTAGCATGCCTATTTGATAATATTAGAATCTTAAACCAATAATATTATGAAATCTCTTACTCCTTCCAACTATCCATGCGCCACAATGATTTGGGATTATATGAGACTTAATCAGTACCTTCAGCCAGTAGATGTACTTATTGTTCCATGAAGTTCTGATACGAGTTATCTATCTAGGGTATATGATCTTTATCACCAATGATACTCATCATTTATTATTTGCAGCGGCAAGTGATCTCCTTATATGTTTAACAATTACAACTGTAGCGAAGCTCAGCATTTTGCTACAATTCTTATTAATCAATGAGTACCTTTAGAGTCTATTATTCTTGAAGACAATTCGACTAATACTTGAGAAAATATGAGATTTAGTTTTGAAATATGTAAAAAACGTGGACGAAATTCTGCAATCATTATTCAAAAACCTTTTTTTGAAAGAAGGGCTTATGCCACAGCTTTGTTTGAACATCATAATCATTGGAGACCAGAAACCATCTATGTAACATCAAATAATTGAACCATGGAGTACTACGATGACAGCAATACTCTTTCTCTTCCATGGATCAATATGATGGTTGGTGATATCCATAGACTCATTGTGTGTAATAAACAAGGTCGAATCATTCCCCAATTCATTCCTCATAACGTTCAGAATGCTATGCATGAACTCATCGCACAGTGATATGATATGTTGCTTATGAAATGATATGATCTCAAGTGAGATAAAATATAATTTTATATTTACTATTAGACTTATGAATCACATCGAACAACGCTTTTGGCGTGTTATAACTCGATTTGGCGAACTACCTGGGATTATCATGCCTCTGAGCATGATCGCTCTATCCTCCTGACGAGCCATATATCAATGATTTCTCCATGATGTATCTTGGTCGCAATCATTACAATCATGATCACTACCATATATCATTGAATCAGCATTTCGACCAATCTGGATAGGTTTCTGATGAGTGTTTCTCAGCTATAGCATTGGTACTGTAATCAAATATTTCTACTATAAGCCTAGACCTATACCTCGGGATACAAGCACCCTATGGCGTAGGATTAATGCATGATCGATGCCGAGTATTCATGCAAGCAATGGACTCATCACAGCAATCTCCTTAGTGATGACAGTATTTGCGCTACCCATTAATCTTGATCTCTATCCTTGAGCAATACTAGCAGGATATTGATGTATTATATTATGATTTTTCTATTATCTAAGCATAGCATTGTCTCGTATTGCCCTCCAAAAGCACTACCCTATTGATGTACTAATTGGTAGCCTCTTTGGCATATGTATTATATGTATCATGTGGTATATTGGCTACAACATAATATCATCTAATATCATCAATCACATTATCGCATTATTTTTATAACTATGAATGCCATTATCCAAACTCTCGATAGCCTAGACATCCACTATAAACTATATCACCACGAAGCAGTGTTCACTGTTGAACAAGCCAACAAGATCGAACATCAGATCCCTGCTATCCATATGAAAAATCTATTTCTGAAAGATAAGGCAGATAACTTCCATCTTGTGTGTATTGGGGCCCATCATAGACTTAAAATCAAAGATTTTGGTCGTGCTCATGACATCAAAGATCTATCATTTGGATCACCAGATGATCTCATGACCCAACTACATGTTACTCCTGGCAGTGTCAGCATCTTCGGTATTATGTACCAAACCAACACCTCACTATATATTGATCCAGCTATCATTGATCAACCAGCCATAGGTCGGCATCCAAATGACAACACGATGACACTTGTCCTATCCTATCAAGAACTTCTCAAATTTTTACGCATGGTAGGAGTTAGTCCGATAATTGTCAAAGACTGACTCAACTAACCCTCACCCCAGCCCTCTCCCGAGAGGAGAGGGAGTTATTTGCGTAGAGCCAGCCTCTCCAAATGCCTTTGATCTGGATGTTTGCGTGGTAATGGAATATTATGTTTACGATAAAATGCAAGTTCTTGTGCTTGAATACGAAACAGTTTTCCAGTGACTTCACATTTGATAGCGTATTGTAAAATTGAGTCTTGTACTTCAGTGATTATATCTGGTAGATCTTCTCAGTTTATCACCTTATCTGAGTGTGGTGCTGGTGCTTCGTAGCTAGATCGATGATAACCATGATCTGCAAAATTGACGTAGGGTCATGACTTGTCTTGACCGTTATCGGGTGACGCGAGCGACGCCCCTACAGCAGACAATGGATAATACTCTTGTGCAACTGTTTCATTATATCCAAATGGTGATAATGACGGATGAAAAAACTCACCTCGTTCTCCAGTAGCGATCATATGAGCAATAATCTTAGGCACTTGTATCTCATATTCTTCTTTGCTATATTGCTTATTAAAGATACAGTATTGTTTGTTGCGGAGTCATATGCAGCTGAAGCAGTCAGAACAGCTATCACAATTAAAACAATATAATAAGTTATTACAACCACTCCAGCATCTCATACAAAATGAATTATGATTTGCATCCAATGCTGTATTGATAGATTCATACATCCAAAAAGAATTATACCCTACCGTATCTACATCGATACAATTTCCTGAATTAAATCGAACATGCCTAGAGTATGATACATCCTTAGCATCGTGTATCTCATGAGATTGTTTAATATTTGCTGCATCGTAAATATAATCTCCAGTAGTATTTTCAGAGTTTCTAACATGCTGTACTCATGATACAGGCTTTAGGGATTTCCATTTAATAATGATTTCATTTTTTTGACCCTCATCTCATCATAAAAATAGAGTCACAATAGAATCATACTCCTCCTTGGTCGCTTGTTGATTAAAAATCATATACTGTTCATTTTCCAATCCCACACAACCAAAACAAAAGCTACAACTTACACAGTCTTCTAACAAGAATCAATGAGAACATCATCTACAATAGTGACTATAATAAACTCAATAACAATCATCCAAATCTACACCCTCATAACAATTTTGAGAATCATTAACCATTGAACAGTCAACACAGTCGCTAGATTTTTGTAGTCGGTATCAATAATAACAATCTTCATTATTAGAACTTTCAACAAGCATATAGCAATTTTTGTTGTTAGCGCATATGTTAGTGTAGTCGGAGTTCTGGCTATTGATATTGAGGATCGAACAATGAGGAACTCTTATCATCAGCTCCCTAAAATTCTCCGTAAAATTTTTCCCAAAATCAAACTCAAAACCATAATCCATTGGATCTCGACTATCGCTTCGTCGAGTTTTTTGATCATAGACTTTGTGTGGTTTGTCTGGACTGTAGATTGAAATAATAGGTTGTTGGGTTGCGTCACAGATACGGCGATAGAGCTTTCTTTCATTTCTAAATGATAGTCTCCTACGTTGACGACAGTCAGGACATAGCGTCGGTGTAGGAATCTGAAATTTTTGTCCTGCAAAAGCGGGAGAGATCTTGTTATAAAAGTCGAGATCTCATTGAGTAATATCAAAAGATGATTGACAATGGAGACAAGTCTTGGTTTCGACTACTGTTTCGTTCATATAACAAATTAAAATGATAAATATATTAGTACTCTAGCAATTAGTTGCAACATTGCAAGGTTTCATTATAATATACTGTAATAATTTAATTACAACAGTAATATGAGCCAAGAGATTATCCAGTTTATCACTGATCTATGATACAATCATAAAGAAGCACAAATCTATATCACAGTATATCAGATGTGATCCAGTCCTGCCAGTAGTATCGCTGCTCATGCTTGATATGAGAGAGTCTACACCTACAAAGTCCTCCAGCAGATGGTTGATGATGGTATTATCGCTCAAACCAAAAAATCTACTATCACACATTTCTGGATACCAGATGAATCACTATTGTTATCATATATCAGCAAACATCGTGACCAACGATCCAAACTCGAACAACAATACCCATATATCCAAACACAACTCCAGTCACTACGCTCGTGATCGCTTGCTCAAGCACCCAAGATCCAACTCTACGAAGGCACGAGTCAAATGACCAACATCTTCGGTGATATGAAACATACCATCAGTCAGCAGAATCTCTTATCCATCACAGTATTTGGCACTCATACATTCCAAGAGCAGATTGTGTCGAATAAAATCGTATCTGACTACGCTCATGATTTCCTCACATATCTGGGTGATCATCATGTCGCAGTCCACAATCACATTGCCGAAGGATGATTAATCATGGAGCAAATTAGATCATATCCAGGTATCGATAAACTTGGTGAGCTTCCTGCTGGAGATAATGCCATCAATATCTTTGTTGTTGGGCAGATCCTATATATCATCATCTACAAAGGCAAACCCATTGGACTCAAAATTTCAAGTCCCGAATTTGCGCGAGCTATCAATTTCATTCTTAAACAGACTGAAAAATAGACTGAAAAATACATACATATATATCACTATAAAAGTATTTTATTTTATCACCATATCACTAATAAATGCGTAATTTACTCAAAAATTTAGTAGTTGCTGTAGGTATTGCTTCATGCACAAATCCAAAAGAAATCACTAATATTCAAGAAACAAAAAATGAACTCATTGTAACACTCAATAGTTGAGAAAAATTTTCATATAAAGTCAATAGTACAAATGAAAACTGCATTAGCTGGACAAGAGATGCATGATCGCAATTAATAATCACACAAATAAATTATCAACACACCAATGACCGATCACCAATATATGAATGACATAGTTGCCTTACAGATAAAGACACACTTGCGCAAATGTTATATGAAAAAGCAATCAAGACGAATCAATAAAAATTAATATACAAAAAATCGGCAGTGCCGATTTTTTGTATATTTGTAACATATTACTCTCCAGCTTCTTCAGTAACTTCTACTGATTTTTCTTCTACTACATCATCAAGTGTTGCAGCTTTTGCTCACATTGGTTTTCTATGTTGATTTGATGGTCTATTTCCACCTTCTCCTTGAATTGCAGACTTACTTGGCTCATATGGAATGCCTTTTTCTTCACAGATGATAGCTTTTACACTGAGTCCAATCTTACGATGTCTAATATCAAGAGTAATGATCTTAGCCTTAATAACCTGACCAAGCTTGAGTTTTTCAGCTGGATTATAGACGTTTTCATCACTAATCTCAGTGATATGCACAAGACCATTGATATCTTCATACATACGTACGAATGCACCATATGGCACAAATCTCACTACTTCTCACTGTACCACGTCTCACTGATTAAATGTTTTACCAATCACTCTCCATGGATCTTCTTTTACTTGCTTCATCGAAAGTGATATTTTTCCACCATCAAGTCAGATGATCTTCACTTGCACTTTATCTCATACTTTACCAAATTTATCTACATTATCTACATGTCCATAAGTAATTTCTGAGATATGAACAAGTCATTCAAGTGCTCCACCAATTGTAACAAAGAATCCATATGAACTAAGTCCTGAGATCACACCATCATAAATATTATCTACAGCCATTGTAGCCATAATTTCTTCTCTTTCTTCTCTTAGTGCTTCTCTTTCTGACAAGATTACACGTCTTACATCTTCATCTATTGTAATAATTCTCACTTTAAATTCTTTACCAATAAGGGCAATAAGTTTATCAAATATTGCTTCCTGATCACCATCTTCGACTCTTGGATAATTCACTGGAGCCAATTGTGACAATGGAATGAATCATTTAATACCGTGCATATCAATAAGTAATCCACCAAGATTTGCTTCAGTAGGAATTACAGTAATAATTTCATCTTTATCAGCAGTAGCCTTAAGAGACTCCCAAATACCATGCTGCAACAATCTTGTTACAGAAATAATATAATATCCTTCTTCATGTAATACATCAGTAGACATAATTTCTGCCTCAATTTCTGTACCTGGAAGAAGCAATGTATTTGATCTCTCAAGATCTCTAAGTTCTTTTGTCATAATTACACCAACAAATGAATTGTTATCACAACTCACCATAAGTCAGCTATCTGTTTTTTTAAGAATGATACCCTTTACCTTTTGACCTATCTTAATTGTAGGAACTGTCAAACTCTCGAGAGAGAATGCAGGAGCGGTTTTTTTAGCCATTAGAAAAATAAATAGTTACTAAAATAAAATATGACCAGACTATCGTTTAACCCTTTAATCATAGCTGCTGAACTACAGCCGTATAGCGTTCAAGATGAACATCTTTGAGATATTTCAATAGTGTTCTTCTTTTTGCTACTTTTCTCAAAAGGCTTCTTTTTGCATCAACATCATGAATATTACTATTTACATGATCTTGCAATACTTTGATCTCTTGACATAAGAGCGCAATCTGAACTTCAGGAGAACCATTGTCTTTTCAATGTCTCTGAAGTCATTGCACAGCAGCCGATAAAGAACTTTCTTGAGGTGTTGTTGTTTTAGGCATCCAATAATTATAAAAAATAAAATAATATGATCACAATTATAGTAGTTCACACCACTACAAAGCAAATCAAAGAACTTGTGTTTATCACGAGATTACCCCCGAGAGGAATCGAACCTCTATCTAACCCTTAGGACGGGCCTATTCTATCCGTTGAACTACAAGGGCTCGATTTATCAAATACAAAATTCTAAGAATACTTATATACAAGTATCTTACAAAAACAAGACGTATTTATCTTCCATAGGCATACCTTACTCTACAGAGGATGGCTGCATTGTACTAGGTTCAATGATACTAAAGATTACTCTTGATCTGATAGTAGGAATAGATTGATACCAAAAAGGAGAAATAGATATCTTTGCGACCGATATATCAGGATATGAAAGCATTAATTGTTGTGCAGACTCTTTTGACATTCAAGCAATAGCATCCCTTATTTGAGATAAAAACCCAGCAATATCAGTATCAAAATTATATGACCACAAAGTAGACACAGTAGTTGGAATACTATATATACCTGTTGATATCAGTACTGGATTGAACAAACTAAATGACTCTTTTTGAATATTGACCAAACGCAGAGAGTCACTAGATCTTTCTGCAAAGTACTGATTAATAGCATTTTGTACATCAGACCATTTGATATAATTATAAGTAATAACAGCACTCACCTCTCCATCAAACTCTAATAACGGATCACCAATTACAGCATCAACATCAACAGCCCTAATCTCAGATGCAATCATTCCACTAAAAAACAATGGCACTATATCCTGATCTTTCACAGCATCTCTAATAATTTGATTTGCTGACTGTGAGATTGTAGTACGAGCCAATTCTTCAAATGCATCAATATCTTGTTGCGTTACTACTCCACGAGCCAACGTATCTCAACCACCAAAATCATTTAATGCAACAGCTGTAATCAATCTACGAGTACGTGATTCATTTAAATTTCTGATGAGCAATAATGTTCATGATGCGATATTTCCCCTCGAGCCAATAATTTGACCAAATTCATCAACATCTTCAGCAGCAACATCAACTATTACTTCTCATCAAGGAGCAAGATTGATCCAATTAGTTGTTCTAAAAATTAATCCATCTTCTGTAATCAATCTTGTATATGGCCTCAGTGCATATTCCCTAGGAGTAGTATTAGTAATACGTATTGTTCATTTTGCAGTCTGAGCACTGTATCTTATTGACTGAATCGATGTACGTAATATCCTTTGATACGGTAATGTAGTCTGATAATAAGGTATCGCAATATGAGAAGAGTCTCAACTTAGTCATATATTTGCTGGGACAAAACGAAAATTATATGATACGTCTTCGATATCATATGATGGCGTAATGGTAATGGTCGCCTGAGGAACAAGCATTCCATATACATAAAATCATAATAATAAGATAAGTATTGCCTCAATCACAAAAATAATATATTTAATATATTTTCTCTGATGAATGACATAAAAATGAAAATCCCTAATCTTAAAGAAAAATGAATATACAATAGATATAATAGTCTTTAAGCTTGAATGAGAATGATATTCTGAAGGTATACCAACACGATCACAGTACTGTTTTATTTTAGCACTTCATGTTCTAATGGTATATTGCAATTGTTTTGACTCACATAGTTCACGAAACTGCTTTCACCATCGATCATTCGCAAACATATTATTATCTGAGTGTATCACAAAAATAACCTTCCTATGATCAGGAATTTTTTCTATAGTCTTAATAATTTTATAAAAACTATCTTGTCTCTCAAATTGAATCTTCATGATGCGATGCTTTGAAGCGAGTTAGAGGTTTCGAATTATATCAAAAATAAACAATGATTCAAGATACAAGCAACGAAATATATGACCTTAAGTCAAACTGAATAGATCAAATACTGATGACAAGATTCCTTGTGTAATCTTGATAATGCAATATGAACATATATAAAAACATAAATCAAGCACAGGATCGATAATGAATTTTTGGATATCTTATATAAAGAATACGAATTAATCAAACACATAAAGTTGCCAATAACGATATAAGCAAACCAAATGGATAGACATTAGTTCCAAGTTGATTGATACGAGATTCTGTCATAAAAGATCAAATTGAAAAGAATCCATCATTTGCTTTTCCAATAATAGTGTCGCCCAATACATATAGCACACCAGCAGGAATAAGCAACAATAAGACCGATACAATAAAAACATATGACCATTGATCTTGTGCCTTTGACCCAAATGATTTAATGGTCCATATGACAGATATGACAAATCCGATAATTAATCATATAAAATCAAATCAAGATAAGGAAATCATAAATAACGATCCAAATTGATTTAGTCAGATTGGAATCAATGAATCAGCACTTAATGCCAAGTGCGCATAATTTCAAATAATAATTGTAGTAATAATAATGAACGGTAATCTACTACTAATATCACGAAAACGTAATCATTGCTTTTTACTGAGTAAGTATACAATTATTACAAACCCAATAATCATCAAAATAGGCGTTATCGAATCAATATAGTACTGATTTTGTCACAATACGAAGTATGGATACATTAATCATTATTTACTAGTAAATATATCATCTAATCTGACTCTTCCTTACCCATACACGATTTACAATATAAGGACCTACCCGATTCATTGATTCAAGTAAAATACTATCATCATTGATATCAATTACTATTCATACGTGCCCATAACCACCCCATCACTGCGACATAACAGCAATTGCATTAACCTGCGGTGTTGTTCCGACACTATATCATGCTGCTTTTGCATTATTATACCATTGTCTTGCATTTCATCTCCATGGACTAGCTTGACCAGGTTTAAAGATGTCAGGACGCTTTTGTGCAGCATAACATGTACACTGTCATGGAACAAAACCAAAACATCATGCCCTACTCTGACTTACTCTCCAGACTCATCAAGCCGCTTGTGTTGTAGTTTTCCTTACGGGTGTAGTAGGACGAGCAACAGGACGAGTATTAATAGCAGGCTTAGTCACTTCAACAACGGGTTCAGGCTCCGGCACAATCAAGCCTAGTTTTTTTCACTCTTCCATGGTGAGAGGAACAAATACTTGATCACCCTGTCTCAAAATATCATGATCATTTTGTAGCGCATTCAACTCTTTCAAATCTTGTAAATTCAAACGATATTGTAACGCCAAATCACGTATTGTAGTTTGCTGTTTAACTTCATAGACAAATCACTCTACACGACTAATAATAATTTCCTGCCCAGTTCTAATCACATTAGAAGTAATATTGTTTGTTGACTTTAAAGAGGCAACTGTCACACCAAATTCACGAGCAATACTATCAAGCGTATCTCATGGCTTCACAACATAAGCAAATCTCGCACCAAAGTCGCCCTCTTCTCACTCAAGAATCGCGCCGTCAAGAGAAATATACGCATCATCAACCTCCTTAATATTGATGGTATTATCAGCAAAAATTAATACTTGAGAATGATTATAACGAACTACAATAAATATAAACAAAAAAATACTCGCTATACTAGCGATCACTTTCACAAAACCATATAATCACAATGAATTGATCTTAGATAACAAAAAATTTGATCATTTAGTGATAAGTTTAAAGCTTATTGATGTGCTTTGTTCTGTACTTTGATATACAAATAATGTATAACGTTGTATCGCTCTACGGCAAGACTTATAAATCTTGTTAATCGTCGAATAACGACGTTTACTATGATACATACTAGGTCTTGAAATAAAAACAACCTAAATATATTGATATATTAGGTTACTATGCTCAATGTTACACATACCAATTGAAACTGGCGGAGAGACAGGGATTCGAACCCTGGAGCCGCTTGCACGACTAACTGTTTTCAAGACAGTCGCATTCGACCACTCTGCCATCTCTCCAAACAGTACTATAGTGTATAACTATTTTAATCTTGATTACAAGAAAAAAATCTGACGTATCAGATTTTTTGTTGTAATGTGGATATTAGTCTACTGTATTGCGATATCACCACTCAATGACACAGATTCTGTACCTGCTACAGGTAAAATATCACGGACTGTAATAATAAAAGTAAGATCTTTACCAGCCAATTCATGATTAAAATCAATAGTAACTTGATCACCACTAAGAGCAGAAACTACACCACGAGCTCATCCAAAATCATATGCTTCACCAATTTGAGGAGTAACTCATGCATCAGTAAACATTGCAACTCCTGTAGTAAATAATAATTCGGCTTTTGGAGCTCAGTATGCTTGCTCACTAGAAATAGTTACTGTCTTTGTCTCACCTACTTTCATCCCAATTACAGCATTTTCAAATCCTGGAATCATTTGTCCTTGACCTATAGTGAATGTAAGCGGAGTATAATTTCTCAACTCAGAATAAACTCCAGATCATGCTTTTAGTGCTTCTTCTTTAATGTTAGTATCAAATACAGTACCGTCTTCCAAAGTACCAATATAGTCTACAGATACAGTGGCTCACATCGATGGTACAGCCTCAATTGCTGTTCATTCCTGAGTAGCAGCATCTTTTCTAAATAAAGTACACCCAGACAAAAGTACAACTAAGGCAAAAACTCACAACTGACTTAATTTTTTCATTAGAATAAAATTACGAATAAATTAGATGTACTATGTGTATCATTGTGCTCATTGAATGCAATACAAATCTTTTGATATATAATCCTATTAAATAAAAAAAAATATTATTATAATGACTTATTTACTATTTTGGTATAATTGCATTGTTATCGCTACCATGCTTTTATTGTATTAGTATTGTATTCGGAGTAGATCAAAATAGTCAAGATAACACACAATCAATAATCATAATATCATAGGAATTATTATACGACACATCATGATACTGAGATCATATATCTCCATAAGACATGCAGTCTTCCAAAGACATTACACCTAACTGATATTTACGACACATCTCAAATAATCGTCCATAAGGAGTCATATAGGATAAGATATGTAATGGATGATGTTCAATATGTGTTGTGACCTGTGCTCGAGATGTATGATATGGAATATCATTAATATCACAATAATAAAGACATAAATCACTGGTAGACATACTCTATTGCAACAATGTTATTAAATAAAAGATTCATCTAACAATCAGCCACGATGCTCACATAATAAAAAGTGCCATCACAGTTCACTGCACTACCTTTTTGGCATTACTAATTCCGTCTTCAGATTTAGTAAATAATATTCAATAAAATCCATACAGCAATACTAATACCGCAATTAAAGCCACAAAGCCGAGAGCAACATCAATAATATATTGGATATATGAAACTAAGGTCTCTCAGACTGGTCTTCACGGAAGAAATATCCTCAGAAGCTGTTGAATTGGTCATTGGGCATCAGTTGCAGAATTCGCAATTGAGTCAGAAATAGTATCTGACGATCTTGACTGAGACTGGTAATAAAACGTATTAGCCATCGCAATGCCATGAACTAATACTGATACCAGTATATATCATAAAAAAACAAGTCACTTTTGCATTAATAACCATACTATAGATAAATAAAACACATTATATCACTTAAATTAATATTGTCTTGCGCTACAATTATACATAAACAACACCACAATATCAAATTATAAACAACATAATAGTTAATTTATTTTTTATGTCATGTATCTATCTGCTACATATTAACATTAACTGATAATACTTTTATATAATCAGAGATATATCATAATTTTTAAAAAGAAAAAAATGTCAGAGAGGAGACTCGAACTCCCAAGCCTTGCGGCATACGCACCTCAAGCGTACATGTATACCAATTCCATCACCCTGACATAAGATATGTTGATTTTTACCATAATAGATATATACTACTATAGTGATTTCGTTATAACTATTCATTTACCTGTTTCAAGTTTATTTTATTTATTTGTCATTCATCAATATGAAAATACTATCTAATTTTGACACCAATCTCTATGATGCCCTCAAAGATGAATATGTCAAACAATACTGAGAATCTAATGTACTAATCATCAGAAGAGCGAGTATTTTCTTTTGGTTATATATTATCGCACCAGCTGTATGACTTATAGCACTTCTAGCGTTACTATTGTGGCTATCATTTGGACTCAATATTACGAATCATCCACTCAATATATTAATCGACATTCTTTCTCTTTCTTTGGCACTAGTAGCTTTATTTGTGGGAGGTTGGCGCACATTCAAAAGATATTTAGACTATATTATGGACTACTGCATTGTAACACCAAGAGAACTCGTAGCGTATAATCAATCTGGCATATTCAATAGACATACAGAAATAATTGATACTGAAAAAATCAAAACAATTAATAAAATCCCACAATGACTTTTTGGTAGTTTATTTAACTTTGCTAGTCTTATCTTTTTAAGTGAATGAGATAATGACATAGGAGACATTAATCTTAACTATGTTGAGAACCCAGAAGAAACATATAAAAAAGTCAGAATGATCATTGAACCACACCTTAACCAACAAGCTGGTGAGCAAGTTTTAATCAAATAGCAAGTCACTACTTATGAAACTGATAATAGCTATAGTATTTATGCTTTGGTCTATAGTATCTACTACCTATGCACAGATCAATGTTCAACCTATTAGTCCTCAAGGCTCAACAAGTGCATTATTTGCTAATGATTGTGGACTCAGTATCACTAATCGTTGATTACTCACTAAAATTCATTGAGAAGATTGAACCATCTGACTGTCTGCCAGTGATATCACTACAGCATACAATTGGACTGTTGGACATCCTGAATGTTGATGATCTAGATCTCAACTCAATGAGCCATCAAGTAGCAATTTTATTGATAACTTATGTACTATTGCTATCTTAAAACTTGAAAATCAGGCAGAACAATATGGACTGCAATCATTCTCGTCTGCTCGTCTTTTACAACAAATGCTTACATCATATGGCACATCTATCACATGATGAATTAATGGAATTGTTATACAAGAAGCACTTACTCATCTCGGCAATAGTGTACAACTATGAGTAATTGACAAGCCTGACCGCTGTGGTATTATTCCTACGAGATCTGGATGAAATCTACTTTCTTTATATGCTAATCTTGGACAAGCTATTTATCATATTGCCACTGATTGTAGCACTAGTATTCCATACACACCAGGATGGATGAACACAAGAATTGCATCAATATGACAATGAGAAACTCCTTATGTGTTCTGAGCACAACAAAGAGTAGATAGTATAACAACTGCAGTAGATCGTTGTCAACAACAACTGCAACAATCACAACAAAGACTATTTTCACAGATTTATTGAATTCAAGAACGTAGCTCTCAGCGCTACACCTCTTTTAGTCTTGAATCATGGGTAAATTATACAAAAGGAACTCATAATGCATTGAGCGACAAAAATCGTATGAATACAGATTTGATTAATAGTACACACAAACAAACACCCACAACTCCATTTTGTGAGGCAAAAGGCTCATCATAAGAGAATTACTTAGAAATAAATACTTGTTTTTTGTTGGTTAATCCATATGATGCATAAAAATGGAGAGGTGGCCGAGTGGTTGAAGGCGCACGCTTGGAAAGCGTGTTTCCGAGTCTATCGGAACGTGGGTTCGAATCCCATCTTCTCCGTTTTTTTGTTATTAATTTTTATAAAAATAGAAAAATACCCATTATTTTGCCAGTAGTATCATAAACCAACAAGCATTCAATAGTATAGACACTGACATTTTTATATTATCTTCATCCTCACAAGTTCCACTTTTTGTTTACTCTTTTTAACAATCTTAATACGATATCAGTCAGCAATAATTTCTTGTCATTCATAGGGGATACGGCCAAATAAATAATTAACATATCCCGAAACTGTCTGATATGAATCTGACTCAGGTAGTGATAAGGGTAAATGATCATTAATGTCAATAATGCCCATCATTGTATCTACAAGATACTCATCATCCTTGATCTTTTGAATCAGCAAGACTTCATCGTCAGTTTCATCTTGAATCTCTCATACTAATTCTTCAAGAATATCTTCCATGGTAACTAGGCCAAGTGTAGTACCAAACTCACTAGTCACAATTGCCATATGCTTATGAGATTGCTGAAATACTTTCAATAAATCATGAACCTTTTGGACACCTGGCACAAAAACAATTTGTTTAAGGATATTCCTAATGCTAATAGATCAATGCACAATATATTGTTTATAAATATCTGTTGCATGCACTACTCAAATTATATTATCAATATCTCATTCATAAACTGGATAACGAGAATATCATTCTTTTGTGACAATGTCCAATATCACCTCAGAACCACATCTATCATCAATTGCAACAATATCATTCACATTGGTCATAATCTGTCTGACTAATCTATCGTCAAAATCAAATACATTTTGAATAAGTTCGTGTTCACTTGGATGTATTATTCATCATTCTTGTGATTCAGCAAGAATCATTTTTAATTCTTCTTCGCTATGTACATCTTCTTCACCATTATCACTCATACCAATTAATTTCATTATTACCGACGATACCTTACCAATGAGCCACGTAAGAGGTTTTAATATAAAATAGATCAACTGCAGAGGAGTACCAATCAAAATAGAACTTTCCAATGGATACCTAATCGCAACTGACTTAGGCATTAACTCTCATAACACAATCTGAATAATTGTAATTAATCAAAACACTATCACTCAAGCAATTGTATATCATAATCATTCAACTGAGCTTACTCATATAATATAAAGCACTTCAACTAAAACTGACTCAAGTGCTCGTCATAGTGCCATTCACATAACTGTGATTCATACCTGTGTCGTTGCAAGATAACGATCAATATGATCTAAAATATGTTGAACAATTTTTGCCTGACGACTACCAGATTTTGCATGAAGCTCAATCTGTGAATATCTTACCTTAACAAGAGCAAACTCTGCTAATACAAAAAAAGCATTACAACAAATTAACACAATAACAATCAATACAGACATATCATACAACAGCAAATAAAAAATACTACATCACAATAAATACACCGAGACACTATAATAGTATAGAAAAATATGATGTTATTGCAACTTTGACTTGCTTTTATTAGTAAATATCACTATTACCAAAAACATGTACTTAAGTATTTTTTGATGAGCCATCATTATTAGTATCACACTCATTGTGATGATTACGTCATCCTTAGGACGAGGAATTATTACTCGACTATTATGGTGATGTATCTTGTGATGATATAGCATCTATCATGGTCACTATCGCTCTACAATAGTTGTATGGCTAACTACATGAATCATAATAGTCACCAGACTAATGATATTATATGATTCATGTCGTACAATACCATCTACTCTTAACTGAACAGGATATATATCAAATATCATCAAACCAAATTCTACCTACATTATTAACCATAGCAACTATCAACGACTCTACTATACCAAGCAATCACTATCTCAAAACCAACAACTACAACTCTATGCCAAGACTACCCAATTATCTCAATGCTTATCATTATATATTCATATTCCTAGTAGTCTCCATTCGATTAAACAACGGCTATGAGGGTGATCGTTTGACTATTATCAGTGGTTAACAATGAAATGAGTAAACTGACTCATTCAATGAAAACACATCCCACTACCAACAATACAACCAACATCATACATTCAACAAACGAGAACACTCCTCATTGATCGTATTACATCAATTTTTCGTGATAGTCGTAGTGCGTGATGGGTGGCAGGAAGCCTTATTGGCTCCAAAGATCTCATCGATAACTCAGACTACCAAATACTCATCAATTCATGACTTGTACATCTCATTGTAGTGAGTGGGTGAAATCTGGCACTTCTTATCTTATTGTTTTCAGGAATACTATTTCGAATTCCTTTTTATATTAGATCGTGCATACTAGCAATAATTCTGATATGATATGTGGCTATTGTAGGAGCTGATAGCAGCGTATTGCGCGCACTGATGATGTCACTCATCATACTATGATCGACACTTATTGGAATTCAACAGCCATTTTCTAGACTAATCATAGGAGTAGTCAGCATACTCTTACTCTACAATCCTATGATGATATATGATATCTGACTGCGACTAAGCATTGGAGCAGTAAGTGGTATCTTTATTGTACATCAACGATCATATTGGTACTGAACAAGCAATAATTATAATATGCATACTTGGTATATGCAACTCATTCTCATTGTAATGAGTAGTATTGGGGCATGGCTTGGTACCCTACCATTTCTTGTACGACAATTTGGAAGTGCGAATCTAACAAGCATTATTACCAATAGTTTAATATGATGGCGATCTAGTATTATTATGCTAGGAGAATTGATCATAGTGGGCCTATCATTTATTGATCATACACGAATACAATCAATAATATACTACAGCAGCCACCTAATCCAACGAGGTATTCATGGCATCTACTACAGTGCAGAGCTCACGATTTATTTTGGTTTACGAATTTGAGCATGAAATCAGTGAGGCCTATGAATGATAGTCATGTCCATAGTAATATGATTTATACTACTCAGCTATCATACACAGCAGCTTAAAACTAACTACCTACTTGAAATCAACCAATCAATCAAACCACAATAAATTCATCATACAAACTATATACTCATGATATTTATAAGTACTATCATATCTTTGTATCTACTTGCTTAGACGATTCATCTCACTTTACAACATAATCTGCAATATCCCCAACTTGATTGGTGATAGCAACAGCATGTACCTTAATTTCTGCAAACTTCTGATGTGATTCACGAATGCGAACTGCAATTTGTTTGATATCTTTATTGAACAAAATAAACCATGCCGCCATCTCTGTCATCGTAAACACCATAAATCATAATGCCACAAGTCGTCGTGATGTAGTAATACCGGGCCAAATAAATCATAACAACAAACTTGGTACGAATGTGGCCAGCGTTCGAATAGTAGCTGATAGCATTGAGTGAATAATAAAACGTACAATATTCATCTTAGCTACACCAGCAAGCATGGGTAAGAATGAACCAATTACTGTAAAGCGTCAAATATATAGCGCCTTTTCACTATATTTTTCAAAATATGCCTGTGCATTATATAGATATTTTTTTTTAAAATACCGTGTATCAGGCCTATCATATAACGTATCACCAAGCTTGCCAGCCCACCAATATCATAATAAATCTCATACTGTTGTGGATGTAATACAAAATACTAACATAAAGAGTGCTGACCGCCACCTCTCATTTGCTCATAAAATAGTTCCTGATGTAAATAATAATACATCTACGGGCACCAAAAACCCAAAAAATGTTCATGTTTCTAGTATGTTTCATAGTACAATAATACAAATAGCAATCACCGTAGGCACTAATCATCATGCTAAAATATTAGTATAAAACGCACCCTGAACTCCATCTTGACTAAGAAATGATATATCATTTCATCCATATTCAACCGTCTGGGTGATTGCTTGATCTACTGCACGATCGCTACGTATTTCTGTATTTACTGGATCCATCTATATTATAAAAAATACTCATTGTAACTATACTCAGTTACCTTCAACAATACAAATAACTAAAACATTCTTTATATCTATCGCTCGACAATTAACTAGAAAAAAATATAATATCTTTATGAAATATATAAACAAACTCCTCAGCAACAAACAATGACCGAAAATAACTACAACCACACAAACATTCTTGATACAGGAATATACTATTCCAATAGAAATCAGAAAAAATAGTGCAGCTTATCGTCTCACACTCAGCTATCGTCCAGGTCAACATATTCGCATCACTATGCCGTATCAAACAAACGATACCATACTACAACCCCTCATCAAAAGCAGGGAAAAGCGAATCCTAAAGCATTATCTATCTCAATCTGACTCACTCATATTTTCCAACCCCGATCTATGTGATCACTCCCGTGAGCATTTTCTCATACACAAACAGTCAGCTCTTGAGTTTTGTACGCGTAAAGTACAGCAGCGAAATCAAAAACTATGATGGAAGTATCAAAAAATCACCGTTAAATCGCTCAAGACTAAACGATGATCGTGCTCTAGCCGCTGAAATCTTAACTTTAATTATAAGCTGATGTTCTTACCAGAAACGATGGCAAACTATGTGATCGTGCATGAACTATGTCATCTACGCGAGATGAATCATGGACCAAAATTTTGGAAGCTGGTGGAAGAAGTTTATGGCCCTGATTGGAGGAAGTGGAGGAAGATAAGGTAAATCAAAAAATCATTTGCATTTCTAATCTAAAATTCTTATAATAATTTTAGATTTAATTCTAAAATCCTTATATGTTTATCAGAGTTATCGAAGAGCAAATCATTGCCAAATTATTCAAAAAGAAAGCAATTATCATCTACTGACCCAGACAAGTAGGTAAAACTACGCTGGTCAAAAAAATCATGCAAACTCAGATCAAGAGTCTATATCTTACCGGTGATGATCCAAGTGTAAGGTCAATGTTGACCAACCCATCACTACAACAACTACAAGAGTTATGCAAAGATTGCTCTATGCTTATACTCGATGAAGCTCAAAGAATCGAAAATATTGGTATCACAATGAAATTAATCATCGATAATATCCCACAGACCCAACTCATCGCCACGTGATCATCTTCATTTGAGCTTGCCCAGTCGATTAGTGAGCCACTCACAGGCAGAATCTACTTATTTCATCTCTATCCTATTGCTCGATCAGAGATTGGTCAGCATTATGATATTATCCAACGCAAAACACTATATAAACAACTCATGACAATATGATGCTATCCAGACATCATGAGCTCTGCTGACCAGATCGAAGATCTGAGGACTCTCGTCAATAATTATCTCTACAAAGATATTCTTGAATTTCAAAGACTCAAAAAATCAGATAGCATCATCAAGCTCTTGCAAGCTTTGGCATTACAGATTTGATCTGAAGTATCATATCATGAACTCGCACAAATTGTGTGAATCGATACAAGTACTATAGAAAAATACATCGACCTATTGGAGAAATCTTTTGTCATCTTCCGTCTCCCATCCCTCGCCAGAAATGTGAGAAACGAGCTCAAGAAAAGCAAAAAGATCTACTTCTGGGATTGTGGAGTAAGAAATGCACTTATCAATAGTTTCAACCCACTAGACCTCAGGGCTGATGTATGAGCATTATGGGAAAATTTTTGGATTGCAGAGAGGATGAAACACCTATCTTATAGCAAACAATACAAACAATCATATTTCTGGAGGACTCAGCAGCAACAAGAAATCGACTATATCGAGTACGGAGATCTACACTATGATGCATTTGAGATCAAGCGATCATGAGTCAAACAACCTAGTATCCCAGCTACCTTTGCCAATAACTATGATCACAGCTTCCATATCATCAATCCACAGAATTTTGAACAGTGGCTAGTATAGAATTTTGGAAGCTGGTGGAAGAAGTTTATGGCCCTGATTGGAGGAAGTGGAGGAAGATAAGGTAGCAAACTAAGATACAACCAAATTATTTTTTTTAGCAAATATGATCAAAGAACGTGTGAGATTTTTCTGTAAGATATTTTCGCTCTTCATGTCATCAAATATTCCATCTTCATCATTTTTAGAATTAGGCATAGCGGAGTTATAAACAATTTTTACTGCCAATCAGTTTCCATATTTTAATAATGTCGACTTATTAGATTGCTCTACTCAATTAATATAGGCTTTCATAGATCATGTATCTTTGAGGCCTCAATTTTTTACAACTTCATTTTTCATAAAATTAAACATATTAGCATATTTGATTGCTTCTTCTGGTTTATCAAATAATTGTTCAAGAACTTTATAATCAGATCACATCTTTTTAATTGATGTAGTCTTACCATAACTACCAAGCTTATATTCTCATCCTTTTCCCATGATTTTTAAACTTCACCTTTCAGATCTTTGATTTGGGTTTTTATGAGTAAACAACGGAGAAGTATCTTCGATTTCTTTCTGAACAGAACTTGCAAGTCACTGGAGTTTATTTTTTTCTGGATCATAAGATTCTTGATGAGAGTCTTTTGATTCACCTTTTCTTATTTTTAGTTTATTAACTAATTCTGTAGTAACACTTCTAAGCACTTCCTTTCATCATGACATAGACATAGTTTCAATAATTAAATAATAAATATACCACTAGTATACTCTCTCTCTACATTTGTCAAATATTTGTCAGACTTTTTTTCAATTGGCGCAAGGACGACGGCATTGCCTCGTCCTTTTCTTCGGACACACCAAGATCATGGTCCCTATACGTAAATATTATTCAAGAACAACATAGTAGATCATTCCTATGCAGGCAAAACAAAAATCCCGGTCGCGACCGGGACTATATCAAACCCCTCCGGCTTCGCCACCTCCCCTTATCAGGTGAGATTTTTCTGCTTTCTCTGGTTTTTTCTGATCTTTCTGGTCTACTCCATCACATACAACTCGAGTACATCTCCAACTTCGATTTTCTTACCAATTCTAACTTTCATACCACATTCATGTCCAGCACCAAGCTTATCTACAGAATTTTGCTCTTTTTGTAATGATGTAATCTTACCACTGAGAAGTTCACCATTAGCACGAACAATACGGAAATGAGAACCATTACGTATTTCTCACTCAACTACCTTACCTCACATAATGGTATCGTTACCTTTACGATAGAAGATTGCGAGAGTCTCAAGTCTACCAATATCTACCTCTTTAAGCTCGATCACAACTTTACCTTGAGCAAATTCTTTGAGATAATCAGTTAATTCATAAATAATATCAAATGTCTTAAGAATAAGCTTATGTTGTTCTGATTTTTTCTTGATATCCATTGTCAATGAGTTGTTAAAACCAATCATAAGAGACGAAGATACACGAGCTAGATCCAAATCAGACTCTGAAAAATTACCAACATCACTATGTACAATTCTGAATTCAATATTTTCTGGAGTAGGTAAAGACTCAATACTATATTTGAGCGCTTCAAGACTTCCATAACTATCCGCTCTTACCACCAAATTAATCATGACCTTACCTCACTGACTCATCCTATTCATCAATGTTGCCGCAAGAGATTGGTTTTTCTGTTGATTCTCTATCTCTACCACATGAGCAATGCGCTCACGAGCAACCTTATCAGACTGCACTTCTTCTACCAATCTACCAGGTTCAGGGACATCTTGCAGACCCAAAATCATTACAGGATCTCATCATGTTGCCTTTTTGAGCTCTTTTCATTTCCAGTCATAGATCTTTTTGACTCTACCATGTGTATTATGAATCCATAGGATATCTCATACATGAACAGTACCAGTCATAACAATCATGTTTGTAATCACTCATTTTTGTACATCTTTATGAGCCTCTAGTACCACTCATACTCACATACGCTGAGGATCACACACAAGCTCCTTCATTTCAGCATAAAGCAAAATCATCTCTAAAAGATCATCTACTCCCTGACCAGTCTTACCAGATACAGGAATAAGAGGAACATCACCACCCCAATCCTCTGGAATAAGACCATGCTCAGCAATCTGAGTCTTAATTCTTTCAGTGTTATCGATTCACTTATCAATTTTTGTAATTGCTACAATAATAGGAACGTTAGCAGATTTTGCGTGATTAATAGCCTCTACGGTCTGAAGCATTACTCCATCATCAGCAGCAACTACAATCACTACAATATCAGTAATTTTACTTCATCTCGCTCTCAATGAAGTAAATAGCTCATGCCCAGGAGTATCAATAAACGTAACTTTTTGATTATTTTTCACAACTTGACTGCCCCCGATACTTTGTGTGATACCTCACTGTTCTTTTGATGTAATCTGCGTACTGCGAATATAGTCTAGCAACGTTGTCTTACCATGATCAACATGTCACATGACTGTTACAATTGGTGGTCTGACTTGTTTGAATTCACTAAACTTATCAGCTTCAATGATAGATTCAAGATTTCACTCCAATACATCTTGCATAGCAGCTTTTGCCTTTTCTCTATTGACTTTTACACCAAACTCCTCAGCAATCAAAGTAGCGGTATCAAAATCAATACTGCTATTCAGAGACAGCATCATCTTATTAGCAATAAATTTCTTAATCAACTCGCCAATTGGTACTCATAGCTTCTCCGAAAACTCTTTTACAGTGATTGTGTCAGCCAATGTAATTTCTCATTTAAGAGTAAGAGTGTTTGAAACTTTATAGTCATCAGTTGTTGGTTTTGCTTTGGGTTTATGAGTATGACTGACTGATTGTAGTGGTTTTTGATATGTTCCTTTGGTAGATTGTTGTGAACGACGATCTGGCTGCTGACTAGCAACATAACTAAATTTTTTAGGCTGACTAGCCTGAGTTGCTTTTGCTTCAATACGATTTTTTTCAGTAGCTTTTGCATCACCAAAAGAAAGATTAGTTCTAGGTCAACGATTATCGGGTTTTGCAATTGATCTATTGCCACGATCTCTTGTCGTACCTCCACGGCGACTAGCTTGATGGGTATCTATAGGATCAGCTTTTTTGAGAATAACTGCATCCATTGATCATTTAATCTCTTCAATATCATACCCAGTTTTCATCCTAATTGCATCAGCAATATCATCAGAATCAGACACTACTACTGGCGATTCCTCAACTATTGGATCACTAACCGAAGATAATGGCGCTGGCTGTGACGGAGTATCAAATCACATCTCCCCCAAAAAACCATCAAGAAAACCATCTCATTCTCAAAATAACACAGTGTCGTTGGTGCTAGACATACAAGAAATAACAAAATAAGTAATAATATGAGTAACAATAATGATGTAGCTGTCAATTGCAAATTTTTAGTACAAAAAAACCTCAATTCCTTGAGATTAAGTATACCGAAGATGGGACTCGAACCCACACACCCTGAGGCACTGGTTCCTAAGACCAGCGTGTCTACCATTCCACCACCTCGGCACAAACATACAATAATTCTGTGCCAATACTATAACAAAGTCTAAGTGATTTGCAAGGAAATATCTTCTATAAAAATGTTATAAATATAAGTGAATAACTCTTGGTTTCGGATAGTAATCCCAAACGTTATACAAATTTTTTATAAAAAAATCCCGATAAGTAATCAGGATTATTAATTATTTTGATGAAAGTTTGTCATACAATTTCTTCTCCGCATCCATCTTCACTTCCCAATCCACATCTGCAATACCAAAAGCATCAAGAATCGCACGAAACACAAAGAATTTAGTTAGACTTTCTGTGGCTGCCGTGGTGATAGAAGCAATCATCTTATCCATCTCTTCCTGTCATTTAGCCTCGATAAACTTTTTGAAGTTTTCCTCTCCTCCAAATTGCTTCTTGAGAGAATCAACACGATGTTTAACTTCTTCATTGATCATTGTCTGAGGCACCTGAACCTCAAATGAAGACTGAGCAGCTGTAACATACTCATCAGTAACCCTAGTAAGTTCATTGTCAAATTTAGATTCTGACATAATTTCAGTAACTTTTGATCTAACGTCAGCTTCTGTTTTTACATCAGTTGCACCAAATAATTGAGCAATAGTCTCTTCTGTAAGATCTGGAATCTGAATAGTCTGTACATTGATCACCTCAAATACAATCTTCGCTGGAATGCGATCATCTTTGTGATAATGAATCACATGTGGAAGTGTATCATGATTATACATCAACTCCACAAGATCACCAACTTTTTTCCCAATAAATAAATCTTGGAACAAACGATGTTCATTAAAATCTGCTTCATTGACAAACAAACTTCACTTATCAAGTTCTTGACCATCCTGATCGACAAATGTCATACGCATACGATTGGTAGTAGTCAGTTCAATGACATCACTATTGTCATAAGTGGCAAACTGCTTACGTAGGTTAAGCATTGCATCATCAATCTCAGATTCAGTGATATCAGTAACAATAGTCCCTATCGACAATTGAGTATAATTTTGATTCTTTGTTGTTGCCTGAGGATAGACATCAAGCTTTAGTGTAATTATCAATCAATCTTCACTTGGCTGAATATCATAGGGCTGACCAATCCACTGCTTATCTTGATTTTCATCAATCACCTGTTGTAGTGCAGCATTAATACCTTCTTCGAACGAGATCATTGAAACATATTCAGGTCTTGTCTGTTGTTTAACAATATCAAGCGGAACATGTCACTTACGAAAACCCTTAAACTCAAAGTCTTTCTGAATTGTCGCCAATGCTTTCTCATGGAACATACCAAGCTCTTCTTTACCAAACGCAATAGTAACAATATAATTAGAATTCTGTCCTGATTCAAGAGAAATATTCATCACAATAAAAATAGAAATATAAAAACAAGCTGTATTGTACTCATTATACTCGTAAATGCAAGATTGTTATTTTTGACTATGTATCCAGTACTCCAGCTGTGTATATAATTCATCTACTGTTCACTCATTAACAAAGATACGATCACAATAGGGCAAGCATGCAAAAATATTTGATTTTGTTGGATCTGGGCTCGATCATTCATAATGCTCATCAAACTGGAATTGTTCAAAAGTAATATGATCCAGACTTGTGCCACGCTTCACCACTCTCTCGTACCTCAACTGCTGATCAGCAGTTACTCCTATCAACAATCATCATGATGATTTGATAAGTGTAACCTCATCTACTGCCCTAATTGACTCAACTACAGCGTCTCATCAATATGCTATAGCCTGCTGCACTAATTGATCAATAATATATGATCCCCCATACTTTTCTCTTAGGCCATTTGCAAGTATAATCATATTTGGCCTCGTTACCTCTACTCATTGCTCTTGTAATAGCTCAGTAAAATACTGTCTCGCACTATAATGACGAAATCATTTTTGTACCAAATACTCAACTATTACTCCCTTGCCTGCTCCGATCGTACCAGTAATTCAAATTAACATGTTATATTAGTTCAATTAATAAAAACTATCACTGTCACTATATATATTATAAACTATAAATCTACACCATACGATATTCATATTGTGGAAACTGCTGACGCTGTGCAAGTCAGACATAATGATGATATAATCATATCATATCGGTTGTAAGTTTGGGTGAGGATCAATACACAATCACTACATTCCATCATTCATTGTGCGATAATGATTGCATCATTAATTGATTTGCATGACATACTATCGATCATGTAGCCTGATCATCTACTCATCAGTTGGTAAAAATCATAATATTCATCACTCATAGTTGACAGAGATGCTGACACATTTTAGCTACTCATGAGATATGATCAATAAATGGCTGATATCAACTATAGTTACTACTATCACTCATATCATATACCACCAAATCAACGACTTGATCACGACATATCTGTCTCATCATATCTCATTTTGTATAATCTCCACGATACCAACGAGGAGCGTATCACAACTTATCACATACAAGCCTATAGTGATCTTGATTAGATTCATCTCATTGATCTAATATCATGATTGTATCACTGAGATTAGGGGTCAATCAAGACGACAACATCAATAAGCCACGCACAAATAAAATATTCATTAGATCACTACAAATAAGAACTACAACTACAGAGATTTAACCATATAACTACCCACCAATTTATACCCAAGTTTTTGATAATATCATCTGACTCAAATTCATGATATCACTGACAATGTATGATATCATTTTTTGATTGAGATTTGTTCTGCCAATGACATCAGCTGACGACCAAGACCGGTGTGTTGGACTTCTTTGATAGCTTCAAGAGGCTTGACGTGAAGCGAATCCCTTTGGGACAAGAGGGTTCAAGAGACTTCAAGAGGCTCAATAATTACCCCATCAGCTTTTTTTAGCTTTTTTAAGCCTTCCTTAGAATTTACTACTATTCAGCCTTTTTCAGCCTCTAAAGAGGCTAGCTGTCAATACACATGTAGCTCACGAATCATTGCTGTTCACTCCCCGAGTCCCGGTCGATCTGCAATTCCTCACTCAATGGGACAGCAAAGTCTCGTAAAACCATATAAATATCCCATCTGATCTTCAATCGAGATAAAATATTCTGTACCATTACTACTTGCATATTCACGCACGACCGTTAGCTGGACTGGCTCATAGTTAGTATGTCATGACTTATGTCAGATCTCCCTCGTTCTCGTATCTAGTGACACAAAATCTCTCACAGAGGTCGTGTCTGGATCAATAGATCAGATAATGTAAGTTTTGATAGAGTTATTCATTACTTAATAGTATAATAATTTTAGATTAATTACAAAATGAAAAATCCCTACCCGAAGGTAAGGATTGAGATTACAAATAGACTACTCAAAGAGATATAGATATGATCCATATCATAGATCTTTCATATGCTTCACCGAGATAAAGCGTAGTGATGATGAATTGATACAATAGCGCAATCCATCTGGAGCTGGACCATCATCAAAGATATGACCAAGATGTGAATCAGCATAGCGACTTCTCACCTCAGTTCTAATCATATTATCACTTCCATCCAGCTTAGTTGTGACTAATGATGAATTAATAGGCTTACTAAAAGCAGGTCGTCCCGTACCAGAATCATATTTATCTCTTGAACTAAATAACGGCTCTCATGAAACAATATCAACATAGATTCACTCTTGATAATTATAGAGATAGCTACGATCTGACATATATCATGGGTCGGTATCATTTTGTTGAGTTACGCTATATTGCTTGTCTGTAAGGATGTCTTGCAAGACAGTGTCTGAAGGCTTAACATATGATGTCGCACTCCAACCGAGTTGATTTTGTGTAGCATGGGTATTAGCCCATATTCATCAAATGATAAATACAGCCACAATCAATAATATAAAACGCATCATCTATTACTTAGGAAGTAATACAGTATCAATCACATGAGCTACACCATTTTTTTGTAGTACATCTGCAGTTACTACTGTAGCAACATTACCATCAGTTGAACTTGTAAGCATTACCTTACCATCTTTTTTAGTTACCGTGAGAGTACCTCATTGTACTGTCGTCAATACTTGACCATCATATAGATCTGATGCCTTGTATGTGCCAGCTACTACATGATAGGTAAGAATTTTGACAAGCATGTCTTTGTTTTCTGGCTTAATAAGAGTTTCTACAGTACCAGCTGGTAACTTAGCAAATGCAGCATTATCGGGTCCGAATACTGTAAATGGTCCATCTGACTGGAGAGTTTCTACCAATCAACCAGCTTTTACGGCAGCTACCAAGGTAGTCAGGTTTGGAGCATTTACAACATTTGATACGATATCTTTTGTGCTATACATTTTTTCTCATCATACCATTGTGATTACTTCCTTCATCATCATTGAGTCTGACTTCATCATTGCTTCTTGTTTCATTTTATAGCTTTCAAGCCATGTCAAGAACGCATCAATTGATGTGACGGGATTAGTGACTACCGCCATAATCTTTTGCTTTGATCACATCATACCTACAGCAAGTATTGTATTAGGTGTAGTTACTCTATATCTTTTTCTCAATACCTTATTGGTATCGTAGTTTACCTTGAGTACTACCGTATCTTTTGGTAGCCACGCTTGATGATCGTCAAGAGCAGCATTGAGCATCATACCATTTTCATCTTTTGAATAGAAAAATAGGATCACATGCTTGTTTGATTTTAGTGACTTGATAAGTCTCATCTGAGAATATGGCGCATACATTCCATGATCTGACGTCATCATTGATGTGTTCATTGTAGATGACATTGAGTTCATACTCATCATATCTGCAGCATGTACTCATGTAGCAGACACTAGTGTAGTTGTTACAGCAAAAGCAACTGCTGTAAGGAGTGATAGTTTTTTCATATGTAGTAATTGCAAATAAAATAAAGATGCATCGACAGTAATAAATAATTTCATCAATAAAAAAATCACCAGTTCAATTCTCATTTATGATGAGATATTGGCTTACTGATGACAATCTTTAATTTTTGACTTATGGTAATATTATTTTTTAAGTTTAATTTCTGCTCTACAATCAACAGGTTGTCGTTCTTTGTAATACCCACTAAATGTTACTTGAATATCTTCACATGCAAAAATATCAGGCAACTCTACACCATCAAATGATAACTTACTAATATCTACATCTCTAATTGTACCACTTGATCTACAGTATAAGTGTGCATGTGGTGGTTTTGCTTTTTCATACATTACTCTCTCGCCCATCTGATCATACCTCATGAGCACTCACTCATTGACCAGTTCAGTCAGATTACGATATACGGTACCAATACCAAGGAAGAGATAGTTTTTCTTGAGTTTTTTGTATACTTCTTCTGCAGTCCAGTGACCAGTCTCACAAATGAGTTCGATTTCTCTTTTATACTTGTCGTGTCTCGCCATAGATGATGAAAATGAAAAAATAAAATTTAAAACTAGAGTATAAATTATATATGTTATTACAAGACTATCACACCATATTACTCAGATATACTTGATTGATCTTCTGAAACCATGATGTAATCTCTGAATCATACAGCTGTGCTTTTGTAATCATGACGATCTCATCTCATTCGTGTAATACGAGATGCTGTGGATGATTCATCTGTACTTCAAAGATCTCAAATCTTACTCCAGTAGAACTCACATGACATCACACATAATGCACATCACACAGAGTAGTGTCAAGTTCGAGCTCTTCTTGTAGTTCTCTTATAAGTCACTGTATCACTGTCTCACCAGCATCTACTCATCACCCAAATAATGTGAGCATATTACTACTACCATCACACATGTGAGACGATCTACGCTGTAGCAAATATCTCCCCTCAAGATCAATAATATATGCGCATGCTTTGTGAGTAGTAGAATCTATAATGATAGTTTCAGTCATCACTATTATAATTTACTGATAAAATCACTCACACTGTCACACATCACCATATTTTCATATAGCCTCGAGTAGAGTTTCGATCTTTTATCTCACTGATCTCATGCAAACTCAAGCTCCATCTCCTTATCTACCAGCTGGCGTAAATTGGTCACATGTGATCATGCGACGATCTCAGTCGCTGGGATATCACGAATCAAACGCTTGATACGAGTATAAGGCGGAATATAGTTGATTTGGACCGTTTTGGTAATCTCCTTGATCTGACTAGTTTCGAGTGGAACATATTCTCATGATTTATACAGATCATACAGCTCCGTGTTGGGTATCACCGATGTCGGATAAAACTTGATCTCGTCAGGCCTCACCCATATATCATCAAAGGCAAGACGAAAGGTCTCAATATCAAGTTCTGGCGTACTACCGTACAATCAGGGCATAAAGTGACACGAAATCTTGAACGCGTATGATCTGAGAGTATGCATAGCAAGTCTGACCTGTTCGATACTATGGCCGCGCTTGTTGGCATCCAGTACTTCGTCAAACATGGATTGAATACCCATCTCGATACGAGTAATCCCCATCTCACGCCACAGTCTACAGTTTTCGTGAGTAACATACTCAGGTCTAGTCTCGACAGTAAGTCAGATCATACGATTGGTAGCAGTTTCATTGATTGTGATAGACTCTGCAAGTGTCTGTGGGAACGTAAATGGTAGAGTACCAATCTCAAGTGCTCTCGTGTTGGTCTCGATTTGTCATGACTGAGTCATACTCCAAAACTCTTCAAATGTATTACATGCATCATATAGACCTTTGATGAAATCAATTTTATATTGTTTGGGGTAGACATCCCATGTTCATCACAGCACAATCATCTCGATCTTGTCAGTATCGTGACCATTGAGACGCAGACTAAGGAGGCGGTTATAGGTCTGCTTGATCGGATCAAATCAGTTGAGCAAGGCACGCTGCGCACCAGGCTCTGTATTGATGTAGCTCTTGGGCATTGTGAAATCATTGGGGCAGAAGATACACTTACCGGGGCACCAAAACGGCTTGGTTAAAACCTGAATCGGCACAATCCCCGACTGAGATCTCACTGCACGCTTCTTGAGTAACTTTTCAAAAGCAGAACATGAATCAATCTCTCCATCACTGATCATCTGGAAATACACTTTAAATAAGTCAGAATTTCTTGGTACTTCTGATAATCAATAAGTCTGACTAAAGGCATTTTTGAGCTGACGAAGATGATCAAAATCCAACTCATGTTCTGCAAGTGCGATAATATTATGGATGAGGGGTTTGAGATCTGGGATATTCATAATATAAATAGATTATAATGATACTGACATTGTAGTTATCTTCTGATCAAAATCAAAACATAGTCACGGTTGCATTAACCCACTAGATTCCTATATATATAATATTTATTGCCATCAATACCATAATGGACATTACCAAACGTACGCCACAACATCATCACTATATCAAAAAGCAATTTTATCATTATTTGTGGAAATTTTTTGATAATTTATTTGATCTACTAATTGTTATAGCTATTTGTATTACAGCATTTGCGGGTGGATATGAATTGATTACATTTATCATCTGATATGAACTCATACCATGATGACTCAAAATTGCATCTGCACTCAAAATCTCACTAAATGCAGTAGTTATTGTAAAAGTCTATGAAACACTGAGAATGTTTATATCACATGAGGATCTATCTCTTACTCACCTCATCGAAGTATGACTTATTGGGCTTGTGGTCAAAATCTTCTTTGATGAAACATACCTCAAGCGGGAGTATAGTATTATTTTTATGGTGTTCTTTATTACCTACTTTATCCTCAAATGGTGGAAACATAAACTAGATTGTGAACACGCGGATATCAAAAAAACACTTCCTGATCGTGACCAATTATAGACCTAACTCAATAGCTCCTCCTTCGTAAGATGGAGGTTTTTTTGTAACTGTTCGAGTCATATGAGATCTGGATAACGATCAAGTAGCCAGTTTGCAGCATCAGATACTGCTTCTACTCGTGACAGATTTCCGATCATCTCGAGTGGGATATCAGCAATACCGCTCTGACGAGTTCATAGTAATTCTCCAGTTCCACGTAGCTTCATATCCAGCTCTGCAAGCTTAAATCCGTCACTGGTTTCTTCCATCGCCTGGAGGCGCTCCACATCCGTGCGATCAGTCTCAAGGAAGCAGTATGACTGGAGATCTGACCTACCCACACGTCATCTCAGCTGATGAAGTTGTGCGAGACCAAAGCGTTGGGCGGACTTAATGATCATAATGGTAGCATGTGGCACATCGACTCACACCTCGATCACTGTAGTGGAAACTAAAATCTGGAGTTTACTGGATTTGAAGTCAGACATCACCTCATCCTTCTCCTTGGGCTTCATCTTACCATGCATGAGTCCGATACTATGACGAGGATAGAGCGCTTTCATCTCTTCATAAACCGCAAAAGCATTATCCACTCACTCCATCTGCTCTGACTCTTCAATCAGCGGTACAACCACAAACATATTCTGACCTTGATTGAGTTTGTCTTCGATTCGGGGTTGGATCTTTTTGGTGTTGGCGTTGGTAGCAACTTTGGTGATGATCGGTTTACGTCCACCAGGCAACTGGTCAATGATACTCACGTCAAACTCTGCAAATGCAGCCAAAGCCAGTGAACGAGGAATCGGAGTTGCAGTCATCTGCAAGATGTGTGGATGGTCAAACTGATGGAAGAAACCTCTCTGCATCACACCAAATTTGTGTTGCTCATCAATCACAACTAATCCGAGATTGTGAAAATCAATCCCCTCCTGGACTAATGCCTGTGTCCCAATAACCACATCAATATGACCAGCCCTCATCATCCCACGCACCTTATCTTTTTGGGACGTAGATAATGATCATACCAGTAGTCACACTCTGATCCCTAGTGGAAGTAAGAGCTTGCTAATGCTCAGATAGTGTTGCTGTGCTAGCACTTCCAACGGTGCCATGATGATTGCTTGCTGACCGAGTTGCTTGACCAGATAATAACACGCAATCGCAGCTACCACTGTCTTACCACTTCCCACATCTCATTGCATGAGACGCATCATCGGCTTACCAGTATAGAAATCATCGACAATTTGCTTGATACACTTTTTTTGTGGATCGGTAAGGGTAAATGGTAGACTCTGACTAATTTGCTTGATGATCTCTCGGTCTGGTTTTCACTGGAGCTGTCCGCTTGGTGTGCCTTGATAGTGACGACGAGCAATCTGTGTCTGCAGTTGAATAGCGAGAAGTTTCTCAAAATAGAGACGATAACGAGCCTTGTTCAAATGATCATAACTATCAGGATAATGCAAACCACGAATCATCGACCCACGAGAAATCAGTCAGAATTTGTGCATAAAATCCTCAGGCAAAAACTCTGGGAAAAGATCGTCAATACGATCAAGCTGCTCTCGGATCTTATTGGCAAATCGTCAAGGAGAGATACCTTGGAGTTCTGAGTAAATCGGATAAATACGCCCAGCTTTGTTGGTCTCAGATCAGCCACTATCTTGCGTCTCAGCGAGATCTGGATGAGAAAAAATTACTTTACGAGCTGTGATCTTGGGTTTACCTACAATCAAATATCGCTGTCACTCCTTAATATTGGTAAATACATATCAAGTCTTGAAATAACTGAGTTCCGCTTCTTGTCCTTCTTCATCTACTACCCTACACTGTCAGATCGTACGAGTACGTAGTCTGACATATTTCTTTTCTACTACTTGCGCTTTGAGGGTAACTTTGAGTTCAGGATTTGCACGTACTTGTGCGACAGTGAAGACCTGTTCTCTATCCTCATGACCTCTAGGATAGTATGACAAAAGTCCCTTGAGATCAGTAATTCACTGCTGAGCAAGGAGGTTGATATAGGTCGATGTAGTGTGTAGGAGTTCTCTGGTCAGTTGCATAGCTGTATCATAGCTATACGAGTCACAAATTCAAATCCAAAAAATATTATTGCCATTTTTGGATAAAAAGAAAAGGCTCAAGAACAACGCTCGAGCCATTTGCTTAATTTTTTGAGGGGTTTTTTATTTTTGTAATTTTAATGAAGCCTGTGCTGCTGCCAATCTTGCAACAGGAATACGATTAGGACTACATGAAACATAGTCTAATCCAAGCTTTTCACAAATGATAATACTTGCAGGGTCACCTCCTTGCTCGCCACAAATACCAATTTCAATATTATGTCCTTTTGCAGAACGACCATTGTCGATAGCTATTTTCATAGCTTGTGCTACGAGTGGATTTAATGTTTGAAATGGGTCTGCTTTCAAAATTTTCTTTTCCAAATAAATTTCCAAGAATTTTGAAGCATCGTCACGAGACATACCTAATACAAATGATGATAAGTCATTTGTACCAAATGTTAAGAATTGACCACTTGAAGCTAATTTACCAGCTTCAAAACAAGCACCCATGTTTTCAATCATTGCACCAACCAAGAAATCTTTTGGGGCTCCAAGCCCATAAACTTCTGCTGTTGCAACAATTAAATCATATTGATTTTTGTATTCTTCGAAGTTGAATGCAAAAGGCACTTCAATTTCTACATGCGGCTCATATCCTTCGTTACACAACTCTACAATAGTCTCACAAAGAGCTTCTACTTGTACAGCGGTAATATCAGGGAAAGCTACACCTACACGAGAGCCACGGAAACCACTTCCTGGATTTGATTCGTGCATGTTTTCAATACGATTTTCTAATTCTTGTAGTGAGATGCCTAAATCATTACGCAATTGTTTTTTTAGTAGATTTTGTGCATTTTGTTCTTCTACAGAAGATGGCTTACCAAATGATACAAACTCATGTAATGGTGGGTCCAATAAACGTACTGTTACTGGTAAACCATTCATAGCGATTAATGTACCTTTAAATGAAGCTTTGAAAGCTGGCTTCAATCCATCCAATGCTTTGCGTTTCTCCTCAATAGAGTTACTCAAAATCATTTTTTTCATTAAATACAACTCATGAGTACTATTTTCTCCATAGAACATGTGTTCTGTACGGAAAAGACCAATACCTTGTGCACCATATTTACGAGCTAATGCAGCATCTTCAGGTGTTTCACAATTTGCCCTCACGCCAAGCTTACGAATTGAATCAGCCCAAGATAGAACAGTGATAAACTCATCTGTCAATTCTGGTTTTGATAATTCACATTGTCCAAGAACAATTTCACCCGTTGTTCCATTTAATGATAAATAATCACCTTCCTGTAAAGTCATATTTCCAACTGTTACTATTTTTGCAGTATAATCAATATTACATTTTTCTGCACCTACAACACACGGTTTACCCCATCCACGCAACACTACGGCAGCATGACTTGATAAACCTCCAGTAGAAGTTAAAACAGCCTTTGCAACGTGCATACCGCTAATATCTTCTGGAGATGTTTCTTTGCGAACCAAAATTACTTGTTTTCCTTCAGCTACCCAAGCCACAGCGGTCTCTTTATCAAAGACAATTTGACCAACAGCGGCACCAGGAGATGCGGCAAGACCTTTTACAAAAATACTACCGGCATCACGATACTGTTTTTGTACAGCATCACTAAAGCATGGCAACAACATCTGTAGTACATGGTCAGGCGTCACTAACTTATCAACAGCATATTCTTTTGTTGCAATTCCTTCTTGTACCATATCAAAGGCAATTTTGAAGGCTGCAGTTCCATTGCGTTTACCGCTTCTGGTCTGAAGCATATACAGTTTTCGGTTTTCTATTGTGAATTCGATATCTTGGATATCTTTGCGAGACACTTCTAGATGTTTTACAATACGATACAATTCTGCATACACTTCTGGCATCAGTTCTTTCAAACGAGAAATCGGTTCCGGAGTACGAATTCCTGCCACCACATCTTCGCCTTGTGCATTGAAAAGTACTTCACCATACAATTCGTCTACACCAGTAGATGGATTACGAGTAAACAATACTCCTGTACCAGAATCATCATTGATATTACCATACACCATAGCCATCACAACAACAGCAGTACCGAGCAAATCATCAAGCTTTTCTATCTTTCGATAGTCAACAGCCTTCTGACCATACCATGATTTGAATACAGCTTCTATGGCCGGGAAAAGTTGTTCCCATGCATCTTGAGGAAATCCATAGCCAGCATTTTTTTCAAAAACACTTTCATAAATTCCACACAATGTTTCCATATCTTCTGCAGTCATTGCCTGGTCTGTAGTGATATTATTCTGCTCTTTGTAGAGCTGGAATGCATGTTCAAAATGCTCGTGATCAATGTTCAGAACTGTCTCTGCCCACATATCAATGAGGCGACGATAACAGTCCCAAGCAAATCTTTCACTTCCAAATTGCTTTGCTAGTCCTGGAACAGTAGCACGCGTTGTACCAACATTGAGGATAGTTTTTAGCATTCCTGGCATAGATACCGCTGCACCAGAGCGAGAACCAAGAAGTAATGGATTCGTCGCATCACCGAATGTTCGTCCCGTTTTAGCACCGATTTGTCCTACCAAAGATATGATCTGTCGTTTCATATCTTCTGTAAGATGTCCTCGTTCCAGATACGGTTTACATTCAGTTGTAGGTATTACCATACCCGGAGGTACAGGCACACCTTCAATACTAGCCATTTCTATGAGACCAAATCCTTTGCCTCCGAGAATATCAGCCTTAAGGCCTACTGCATTTATTGTACCTAAGCCAAAATAATACAACATTGATGCTGTTTCTGTTTTTTGTGAAATCGCTTCCATACAATTTGTTCAATTTATTTTGTTTTGAATGATTTTCAAAATTTCATTTCACCACTTTGTTTGCTCCTCGTGGCGATTTGAAAGGAGGATTTTGATCATGGAGAACTCTACTCCGAAATTCTATTTTTCATAGTTTGTTTGGGATTTTAAAATGTTAATGAACGATTTTTGTCACTTCAATGAGGAATACCCAATCTATTGACAACGCACAGTTTGATACAAAACTCATGTCTTATCTCAATCAAAAAATATGATAATCAATCATATTTCCGATAATAGAATGACGACTTATTTAATATATTGATTATTTAGTCAATATTTTGAATAGTTGAAGACCATCTATGGTATCATATCAGTCATAATGTCAAGCTACAAGATCCACAACCCAAATAGTATATCATGCTCTCAAATAGCTCGCTCTCGACTGGTTGATCTGCTGTTGTGTTCTTCATATTGCTATCATATAGCATACCTTGTGTTGATAATCAATAATATCTACATATCATGTACTCGTCGTTGTTGCTGCAATATCATGTCCTAATGTGATGAGTCTATTGACGATTATTGTCGCCAAAGCAATAGGTCTCACATCGTTGTGTGAATCTTGATAAAAGTTGATAATCCCATGATCGATGGGAATAAACATGATATGATGTCAGAATCACCCATGTACGTCATACTCCTGTATCTTATGGAACAATCCTACATCTTCAAAATATCCACAATATGATTTGATTGTAGCATGGTGAGCACGATGTCACTGTACTTGGAGTTGGCTTGCGATAAAATGATATGTGAGAGGCTTGCCAGCATTTCTAAGAATATAATCAAAAGTAGCTTTGAGTAAGATCACATTACCTACTGAATAAAATCATACAATATCCTGCAGGAGAATCATCGATACCAATGATTGAAAATAGTAGTCGAAAATAGGCTGATGTCATGCTTTCTCTAATGAGAGCGCTTCTGGGATGCCAGTATCTTTGACATAATGAATAAAGGAACGAAACTGCTTACCATGCGTACGATACTCATCATACTCCATTGGTAGCATCTTCTGACCATGATATAACACCTGATGCGTTTGAAAGTATCACTTGAGAAATAACTCATGCGATGTTGTTAAAAAACAATGACCAATTCCTCATTCTTGAGCAATATAATCAAGCAATATCTCATAGTTATTTAGCAATTCTACTTCTCCAATAAACACATCAATTGCCCCATACTGCCTAACACTATATTGTAAAAACTCTACAATATTAGATGCATTATCTTTCCACCCACGATCAAGCGTATCAGCATGAATAATAATCACTTTATGATTAGTATCGCAACGAGCAATATGACTCATAATACTCTTTTTACCCAAGCGCCTAATTCCTGATAAATAAAAAAACTTCTGACTTCTTCGAGTTGATTCAATCATTGAAATCCAGTATTTTCTCAAGTAGAGAACTGGTTTCGCCAGTATCACATCACTATGATTGATAAGATAATTGTGATTAGCATACATACTATCAATACTATTGATACATACTACAAATTCAAATTGAAAAGGACTTGACTCTCTTCCGTTATTAAATAATATAATTATTACAAATATGTCAAATATAAAAAAGAACGCGGTAAGATTGTTGAAAAAGGAACACATCAGGAATTAATGCTTCTAAACGGACACTATAAAAGTCTTGTAGATGCTCAAGAATTGAAATAAAAAAAACAAAAAAATCAGAAACCCTTGGTCATCCAAGGGTTTTTCTTTGCCTATCTTTAACTCTTTCCTTTGGTTCGCACTCAATCCCACGTCCCCTTCCATAACATCCACCAAGACTGAAGTTTATCGCTACCATAGAGTCAGATCAAAACAGTAAATCGAATAAGATGTAGCGGAAATCACATAAGATAAAATAATGCCTTGCCTCGCCATGGAGCATTATTGGAGACAAAGAAGATACGATTACGAGACTTATAGTAAACCATCTGAGGAGATCATACATAACTGCGCTGCGCTGCAGTACGGGGAGTTTCCATGTGTTGCACACTAATATCAGAAAATACAATCACTGGAATTCATGCACGACTTGCTCTCAATGTCATATCCAAATCCTCATATACAAACTCAAACCTTTCATCAAAGGTAATCACCTGTAATAATTCACGAGGAGCAAATAGTCACATAGCACCAATACAAGAAACTCAGAAAGTCATAGGTCAAATGTCATATGGTATAGGTTTTTTTTCTATTACCTTTGCCCTATAACCTATCACCTTTGACATAATAGATGCTTTCCACTCCGTTGCATGATGTGGTTGCGGTCGACAAATCCCTCGCCATACACGATCAAATCACTGAGACTGAATCTGACCCGTATCACGATACATGATCGTAGGCGAAGCAATAAAACCCAATCACAACTCACAGCGAATACTTTCGTAACGATCCACCATGCGCATCATGTAGTCAGACTCTCGCAATCCATCATCGTCCATATACTGGACATACATTCATTGTGCTACATTTACTCAATAATTACGCACATAACTAGCTCCTTTTCATGGTATAAATGTTGTATTATAAGAACTAATGAGCCTGACTTGCACTCATGCTGGATCCAAAATATCATGAACGATGCTACTCATTTGATCAAACTCACGACCTGTAATCTGGCGATCAATACACAAAACTACCTCAATTTCAGGATATGATTGCTGAGCAATACAATACAACAAAGGTCTCCAAATATGAAATGACTTATTGGTTGGAATAATAATTGAAACAAGTTTCATACCTATATCATGACAATGTTATTGTGATTTTCAAGGACTTTTGTAGATATTATTGATCATAGTAACAACCTTACTACACACATCATCTACTTTGTGTGGAAATGCATCAAAAATAGACTTCAATACAGCATTATTTGCTACTACTTGGTCAGATGCGCTCCAATTTTGATTGAACAAAATTATTCAATTAGCATACGTACATACTCAATCCTCTACATCATCTGGCCTATGCGCACATGTATTATTGAGGATATTACACAACATATAGACCATACTTCATGCACCCACACTAATATTTTTATGAATCTGAAGCTGAGTTCCTAATCAATCATCGATAATCCAATAAGATCATTGTGACTGAAGATTAAAAGAGTAACATAGTGAAGAATCATACTGAGGTCTCACATCAAAACGAACTAAAGAGCTATTACGAGAGGTAACCACACGAATTGCACAGTAAATATTCATATGATTAGATTTGACTCTATCTATTATACTCTTAGCAAAATCAATAGTGTGCTGTTTGATATTAGCAGAAACCTCCTTCCTCTCGCCGATCAGCTTTATATGTGAAACGCTCTGAGATTTTGATATAGTAGATCATGATTTCATCATATCATATATTTGCTCATGTGATAATCACTGGGTCAGCGACTTCTCCAGTATTGAATTATATTTTTCGTATATAAGTAGATTTTGTTGGAGATTTTTCATATGATTTCCGCCATCAAGAAATCTTGGGTTTCTCTTTGGTTGTCATACATTCGTTGTCCAGTTATAGCCCTTATTAAATGCATTGATAATATACATCTGAATATCAGAATCAGACAATATGACACTATAATAATCTGCCCACTGTATAATACTACTATATGCTTTATGAAAATAACTTACTGTAAATTCAATATTCTTTTGGTCGTTGAATCTATCGTCTAACTTACTTAAAATATGATAATTCAATTTTGCATCCTCTTTAAGTTGTATGATTCCAGCACCATGAATACGATATGCCTGTTCATGGGTATATCATTTATTTACTAAAGCATGGTAGTCGCAATCTTTATAATGTGTAAGTGTAATATTTTTTATTCATTTTATTGTTGAGATAGAGACAATAAGTGGTTTTTTAAATGACCCTGCTTTGTTAGAATATAATGACAGTCATACCCTTACTGCTGTATCAGGTTGAGTATGCAATAATCATGCTCACCCATCACAACCCAATCAATTCTGCATATTTCTTGAGACAGGATCTCATCATGACTCTTGCATTACAAGACAGATGAGTCATTTGAGATGTACTGGAGAATTGAGCTTCTGAGAAATTTCTTCCAACCTTGGATAAAATCTCATAGTTCTAAGATATTTTCACAATGGTGTTTTTTTATCTGTATCAGCTACTCACCTTTTTTGCAAATATTGACCAAATCACCTCTTCTCAGCTACAAAACGCTCCAAAGTAAATTCAGGCATCCCAAATGGCAATTCATTTGACTTTTTAATATCAAGTGACATATATGAAATTGCAAATAAGATAAATAATTTATAACTATGTAAGTATAGCAATATATTATTATAATGTCAAATCTGACACGAGTCTTGTATCAAACACTGATTTCAGTATATATAACCATAGTAGTCAGCTAGCCTTATTTTCATGGAACATATTCGTAACTTTTGTATTATTGCACATATTGATCACGGTAAAAGTACGCTCGCAGACCGTATGCTAGAGATTACTGGAACTATCAAAGCCAGCAAAAATAGCCAAGTTCTTGATAAATTAGAACTTGAACAAGAACGTGGCATCACTATCAAACTGACCCCTGCACGTATGCAGTGGAAATGATACGAACTCAATCTTATTGACACACCGTGACATGTAGATTTTCAATATGAAGTTAGTCGTAGTCTTGCTGCGTGCCAATGAGTAGTACTACTGATTGATGCGAGTCAATGAGTCCAAGCTCAAACATTATCGACACTATATATGGCCATTGATTATGGACTAGAGATCATTCCGGTCCTCAATAAAATTGACTTACCTGCAGCCAATCCAGAACGTGTGGGATCGGAAATTGAGAAGCTTTTGTGAATACCAGCATCTGACATCATCAAAGTCAGTGGTAAAACCGGAGAGAATGTATCACTGGTGTTAGATGAAATTATAGCCAAAATACCAGCTCCTACTCCTCTCCATCTACCAAATCCTCCTCAGACCAATCCTCCTCTTTCGCAAGGAGGACAATCATTGAGTAGGTGTCTTATTTTTGATAGTGTGTTTGATCCATATAAATGAGTAGTAGCTTACGTACAAATAGTCAACGGTGAATTCAAAGCATGACAACAAGTACAGGCAATTCATAGTGAAACAGCACTACAAATTACAGAAGTATGACATTTTGCACCAAACTATGTTACAGATCCACTACTATCACAGGGTCAAATTTGATATATCGTCACCTGACAAAAATCAGTCAGAGATATTCAGATTGGTGATACTATTGTCAGCACCAAAGAGAAACAGATACAACAACTCAGCATTCCTGGATTTAAGAAAATTAAACCATATGTTTATGCTTGAGTCTATCCGATGAGTAATGATGAATTTGATAAACTCAGAGATAGTTTTGAAAAATTAGCACTCAATGATAGCGCTATTGAGTATGAGTATGAAAACAATAAAGCACTAGGATTTGGTTTTAGATGTGGATTTTTGGGCATGCTGCATATGGATATCATCAAAGAGCGTCTCATCAGAGAACACAAGATTGAGACTATCTTCACAATTCCAAATGTCGTCTATCTCGTCAAATCCAAACAAAAAAATATCGAAGAAGTCAAATCGTGACGCAATATAATCGATCTTGCCAAAACAGGTATGCGAAAATTTATCGCACAACATGAAAAACGATCCAATATCGATCACCTTCAGACTCTCCAAGAACATGAACTAGCTGATCATCTTGCACAGCACTGTCCGATGTGGATCATTGTCAGATCTGGATGAGATATGATACCTAATGGTCTTGTGGAAGATATTCTTGAGCCTATGGCGGAAGTAGAGGTGGTAGGACCATCAGACTATTATGGTAATATCTCACAACTATGCCAAGAATATCGCTGAGTCCTCAAATCAAATGAATACATCAATGACAGAGTACTACGAAAATATCGTATGCCACTGGGAGAGATTATTGTTGATTTTTATGATCAACTCAAAAGTCTGACCAAATGATATGCTACGATGAATTATGAGTTTATATGATATGAGTCATCGGATCTTGATAAATTAGATATTCTGATCAATGGTGATGTTGTTGAGGCGTTCTCGATGATTGTCCATAGTAGTAAAGCATATACCACATGAAACGACATCACAGTCAGACTTAAAGAACTCATCCCTAGACATCAATTCTCAATTCCATTACAAGCAGCCATTGGTAGCAAAATTATCGCTCGCGAGACTATTGGAGCAATCAAAAAAGATGTCCTCGCCAAATGTTATGGTTGAGACATCTCTCGTAAACGTAAACTCCTAGAACAACAAAAAGAATGAAAAAAGAAAATGAAAGCAATTGGCCGTGTTAATATACCTAATGATATCTTTATTAAGATGGTGATGAGATAATGTTATTCACTATTATTGATGTTTATTAAATGATACAACAGGACATAGACGATCTAATGGTGCTGTATGAACACTGGAATCAAAAGCAAACAATCAAGCATCAAACTTTTTTTCTGATTCTCGATTAGAATAATCAATTTTCACCATAAACACAATATCTGTACCATATCATGCTGTCACCCATAAATATACTCTATTATTATGATCTTTTTTTCAAAACAAAGCATCATGATCAATATTGTATGCTCCTAATGTAAGAGTGATCCTATTTGCTTCATTGATCAGATATGTGAACAAATTGTGTTGAGCAAACTCATCATAACTCATCTTTTTTGCGTCTTTTAGAGCCTTCTCATCAACTACTCTATCAAGTAACATATACACATCTTTTGTAAGCCATCCATGCTTGGCTAATTGCTGCGCACTTGTGTATGTAGAAAATTTTTTTTGTAATTCCGGATAAGTCGTGTCTTCCAAATCAATAGTGACTCAATATATGGATTTATCTAATACACTATTTGTATCAGACTGATTCACATACTCATTAGTTCATTTTTCACACTTCAATTCATTCATATATCACAATACCTTTTCAAGTTCATCACTTGAGAATTTTTGTAGTTGTTGAGCTATCTCGTAAAGCTTGCTCTTATAACCCTTATTGTCACCGACTTTATTAAAAGTGTTACTCATGATATGACATATAAGAAAATACTTAATGGTAAGTATATCTTTTATATATAAATGTGTCAAATGATTTTATCTTTTGATAGAAAATTGGATCTTATATTCATCACAATCCACTTCAATCAATGCATCTGGTGCAGTAATTTCAGTCACGAGCGTAGCGAGTGTCTCTCCACAAATATACTCACTAAATCCAGAAATCAACTCCTCCGGAGCTCCAGTGATCGAAAGCTGGATACGATCTGATACATCATATCATGATGATTTACGAGCATCTTGGATCGCACGCACGAGCTCACGAGCATCTCACTCCAGCTTGAGCTCTGGCGTGATCGCCATATCGAGCACAAGCACTGTGTCACGGTCTACTACCACATCCACACCAGCATCCGCAGACTGATACTCCACTTCATATTCGTCAGATGAGATGATATGATCACCTACCTGTATCTGACCTGCCTCGAGTTGGGTATAGTTACCTGCTTTGGCCTCACGGATGACGTCTTGCATTGCTCCACCTAGGCGCTTACCGAGCACACGAGCATTGGGCTTGACGATCATAGTCACCAGCTGCGAGATACTTGGATCGATGAGGAGAGACTTGAGATTGAGCTCTTCACGGATGATATCGAGATAGTAATCCTCGAGCGTTACATTGATACGACCTGATGCGAGCGGCTGCTTGATCTTGATCTTACGTTGAGATCTGAGTGACAGTCATAGCTCCACGATCTTCTGAGCTTGAGACATATTGTCGAGCAATTGTTGGTTGATAAGGGTTTTGAGGGACATGATTATAGAACAAGAACAAGTAAAAAGGAGGAATATAAATATGATTTGATTTTTGGAATTTTTTGGTTATAATGATTTTGTTCACGATGAGGTGTCCATCTATTGAGAAATACGATAAGTGTCCCCTCTATGAGACTCAAGTAGCAATACTTGGGTTTTCTTTTTGTAATTTTCTTTTCATGGGAGCAATATCTATAATTTTCTTTTGTGCGACTCTCGAGAGTAATTGTGAGGAATTATGAATTCAAGGAACCAATACAGAACCAAATATTCACTTCTCTTTCCAAAAATCAACCAATGAATTATAATCTCAATCTCCTGTTACTAAATAGGTATGTGTAGCATTTCACTCATAAAAATCTCTCACCGCCACGATCGCAATATCAATATCTACATTTCATTTGATCGTACCATCAGGCAAAATCAGTGTCTCCTTGAAGCAGATTTCATACCCATAGGAACGTAAGGAATTGTATAGTGTTTGATATTTTTGTACATACCCAAAAAATATCTTAACTTGTGTAGCTTGAAACCTCTCCTTACAATATACCATAAATCTCCCCCAATCGATTGTCCGTTGGTGATAATATTGTAGAGATTTATGCACATTCTGTGCATCGATATAAAAATTGTATTCATGGAATTTATAATAAGTTAATTCTTGCGTTGAGATCTCAGTGACAGTCATAGCTCCACAATCTTCTGAGCTTGCGACATGTTGTCGAGAAGTTGGTTGTTGATAAGGGTTTTGAGGGACATAATAAGTTAATAATAAGTTATAAACATTATTGCAACAACTGATCTTTATATTGTAGCATAAATTGTTGATCACTTTTATTTGTTAATTTCATAATTCACTCACTAGTAAGATCGAACCGTAGCACATTTTCCACTTCATCTTCATGAACTAGTGTTTCATCATATCAAACAATATCCATACAGTACAAGCTAACAATAGAAATAATAATATTTTCATTATTGTCAGTATATTGATAGGTCATATCTCATAGAAAACTCTTTATCGTGCAATTATATCATGTTTCTTCTTCTACTTCCCTCACAGCACATTCTTCTGGATTTTCTCATTCATCAATATGACCTTTAGGCAAGGTAAAGTCTTGTAGTTTTTTTCTATAGACTACAAGAAATTGATTGTCTTTAATAATGATTCCTCATGCCTTTTTCTTTGTAATGTTCATATCTTTATAGTCAAGTAATTAAATGCTGTTTATCAATTACCAATCATAGAATGTATCTTCTCATCGTTTTTGCGGATTGCTCTGAATGTAATATTTGATTGCATTGTATTCTTTTTCGTTGCGAATAATTCTATCATGAAAGGATCTTTGTCGGGTAAATGAATCAGAAAACGGAACTTTGATTCATTGTTTTTGTATTATTTTTGTTACATTTCATTTGAAAAGTTTTACAATCGATGACAATGATGGTCCTTCGTAGGGGCGGTTCGTTAAACCGCCCTCTTTTGTATCTATCATGCGAATTATTGGTCTTTCTGCAATGTTATCTATCGGGCGAATTATTGATTCGCCCCTACGGTCTGACAATGTTTGTTTTGTTCCGAGAATCAAGAGAATATGTATATGATTTGGCATTACCACAGATTCATGAATCTCTACATAAGGTCTTGATTGTTCAATATATTTAATTTGTTGCTTACAGATTCTACCTAATTCGTTCAATCTCATCTCTCCATCTTCAATCTCTCCAAAATAATGCTGTCTCCCTGCCGTACAAATCGTGACAAAGTAAGCTCCACTACTGGCGTAGTCATATTCCGATCGACGAGGTGAAGTGCGGGTTGGAAGGGGTTTCATTATTATTCTAAAGATTTTTTAAATTCATCTACAATCTCAGAAAGATCATCTAGCTTTTGCAATCAATCAATTGATTCAACATAGATTAATCTAATGCCACCAATATATAACTCTGTGTCATATTCTCACAATGCTTCGCTTATAAGATCATACTCATACTTTTGTATGTCATCATAATTATCGCCATCGGTAGTATATAGCTCAACATGAATTTTTTTCTCATCAAAGTCATGATGACACATAATCCTTAAATTTGAATCATCAACAATATACTCTTCTCACTTTAAATTAGTGCAATGCAGTGATCATGTATATGTTTTTGGCATAAAAGCAATTGGCTCAAAGTAATTGAGAGCAGGAGCTCATTGCACAATCGCATATGTGAGTTCAAAGTATGTTTTTCTTCAATTTGGTGTAATAATCATTGAAATCTTTTTTGTATCTTGATTCCGCCAAAATTTATAATCTAAATCATCCTCCCATGGAAAAATCTTTTCCATATACTCAAATAATCATTCAGGATCTTTTGCTTGTAATTGTTTGTAGTAATATCACTCAGATTCACTAAAATTGCTCCAAAATGAAGCTATCTTATCTTGCTCTGCCAGACCAATCATTTGATAAAGATTAACAATTAAAAATATTTACTCCACTTCTGTCCACTCATCTAAATGCACTGACTCACGACCTGTGAGATCACGATAGATATGCTCTGAGATAAATGGCATAAATGGTGCAAGCACCTTGCACAACTCCACGAGTGTGACATACAGCGTATTGTATGCTTGGAGCTTGTCTCCATCGTTTTCAGATTTCCAGAATCTACGACGAGAACGGCGAATATACCAGTTGGTCAAGTCATCCATAAACTCATAGATCGGAGTCGATGCGGCCACCATATCATACGCTACAAACCCATCGTGAACCTGTGACACGAGTTGAGTCAGACGAGCGATTAACCACTGATCAAGCTTATTGTCTAGTGGATAAGTGAGCATATCTGACAGAGACTGACAGTTTGGCTCAAATTCGTCGATGCTCGCATAGGTACAGAAGAACGAGTAACTATTCCACAGTGGTAGTGAGATCTTACGCAAGACTTCCTTCCACCCCTCTTCCATGAAGTTCATATCTCCACCGACCACAATCGGAGAGTTGGCCATGTACATTCTGAGTGCATCAGAGCCATAAGCAGTCATTGCTTCCTTGGGATCTGGATAGTTACCGAGTGACTTGGACATCTTGCGACCATCATTACCAGCTAAGACTCATGTACAGATCACATTGGTAAATGCTGGTGAGTCAAACAACATCACACCGAGCGCATGCATGAAGAAGAACCAACATCTGACTTGTCCGAGGTATTCTGCCACGTAGTCAGCTGGGAATGAGTTTTCAAATTTTGCTTTGTTTTCAAATGGATAGTGAACCTGAGCATAAGGCATACTACCAGACTCCAACCATGGATCCAGTACTTCTGGTACTCTGATATATTTGACACCATCCACCATACCCCAGATCTTGTCGATAAATGGCCTGTGAAGGTCAAATTCTTTGTTCGTATCAGTATCGATGTAGATGATTTTACCATCAAGTTCTTGTTTAACAAGTTTCTTACTTCCGAGCTGATCAAGTTGGAAGATTTCTTCACGAGAGCCAAATACTTGGATCGTAGCTGGGTCGATCATACTGTTTTGTACATCTGACTCTGGGGCCCAGACAGGCATTGGTGTTGCCCAATAACGAGTACGAGAGATACACCAGTCTGGTGCTGATTCCATACTCTTGGCAAAACGCCCATCCTTGAGATGTCATGGTACCCAGTTGATGTCTTGATTATGTTCTGCGAGCTTGCCTTTGATGGATTGAATATTGATGAACCAGCTATCTTGTGTCTTGTAGATGAGTGGGACGTTGGTACGAGGACACATCGCTACGGAGTGGACAATCTGCTCTTTTTTGAGGAAGAGTCATGAAGCTTTGAGCTTATCGATCACAATATCATTGGCATCACGATAGTAGACTCCAGCCATATCACCGATGATCGGGTTATACTTTCACTCCAGATCCAAAACTTCGGTTTGAGTCAGACTAAACTTTTTACCAGTCTGGAAATCGTCTTCACCAAACTCTGGTGCAGTATGTACAATACCCGTACCGTCAGTATCGAGGACATAATCAGCAGCATATACTTTGAAATCAGCACTATTTGTAGTACCAAGATACCCAAACGGTGGCTGATAACTCAATCCTACAAGCTCACTACCCTTGCATGTATAGATGAGGATATACTGACTTGGCTCTTTGTAATACTTACTAATCAGGTTATGTGCGAGGATGTAGTATTCCTGTGTATTGATGTCATAGATCTGTGAGTAGTCGATATCAGCGTTAACCACGAGTGCTAAGTTCGCAGGGATGGTCCATGGAGTTGTCGTCCAAGCGAGGAAGTGTACTGGGGTTTCTTGTTGTGCAATCGGCCCATTTCCTCTTTGCTGCAATACATATCGATATAATGGGAGAAACTTATATCTAATCTCTTGTACATCATCCATAATCGTCCCATCGATATTAATCTGGAAACCTATCTCATTATCACTATCTTCTACCGTGACATATCTCATATCACCATGAGTTTGAGGTTCTTGAATAGTCGGCTCTTGTCCACCAAGATCGAGATCATAAAACACCCGTTTACCACAGAAATTTACATGACAAATCTTGAGAGATCATCAAGACTGAGAAATAATTACATCTACACCTAGTTCTTCCTTAATTTCCCTCAATGTACCAACATCAATCTCCTCTCATTGATCGATCTTTCCTCACGGTAATGTCCACACACCCTTTTTAATATCATACATCATCAAGATTCATCATTGATCATTTTTGATAATACCAAATCATGCGGTAGCAAAACCATCTTCTGAGTGAACATAGTTCTCATGATAAGTTTCCGTCTTGGAAGTTGAAGTATACCCATTTACCCTAAATTTGACCGTAATCGCAGGATCAGAAATATCTGCGTAGCTGTTATCTAGTGCGATTTCATAGTTGGAGATTGGCGTATTGAGCTTGGTAGAGTACAGTGATACACGCTTACCTTTGTAGACCATATTTTTGTCATACAGCGTCTTAAAGACCCACATCACAGACTCCATATAGTCGTTGTCCATGGTCTTGTATGCATTTTTGAAATCAACCCAACGCCCAAGATGGTCTACATACCACTCCCACTGATCAGAAATCTCTGAAGTGTACTCATAACACGCCTCGATAAACTTGTCGATACCATATTTCTCAATCTCCAGATTTGAGTTGAGTCATAACTTTGCCTGTACCTTCTGCTCGACATAGATACCGTGACAGTCCCATCACCATACACGATCGATACGATGCCCTTTTTGTGTCCAGAATCTCGTGACCATATCCTTAAGTGCACTACCCAAAATATGTCCATAATGAGGTAACCCCGTAATAAACGGAGGCCCATCATAAAAACGATATGGCTTATCTTCTGACTTAGTCTCAATACTACGCTCAAAGGTCTTATTTTCTTTCCAGTACTGCGCTACCGCTTCCTCGATCTGGAAAAAGTTAGGACTTGATGCTACTTTGTGAAATTTCATGATGATCAAAAAAATCTGACTAAAACTGTGTTCTCATGCTGTTTTGTTGATGTTGGTAGTATTTTCAAGATGAAAATAGTTATAAAATCACTATCTTCTCTTCATCGAGAAGTTTTTGTTCGTCA